>JAABUN010001522.1_pt1 | contig 50104 bp, 41 predicted proteins | sample 5559311 | NCBI WGS metagenome assembly JAABUN01 (sample SAMN10711877, study PRJNA513370) | rock metagenome | isolation source: Antarctica rocks | place: Antarctica: Victoria Land, Siegfried Peak sud
GCTGATTGATAAAACTGATATTCAAAGAGCAAATTCTGTGCCTTCAACAGACGGATTGCTGATTGACTGCATTGGCAAACTGAGGTTTGCTTTGTTTTTGCTAAATTTCTACTATTGATTCACATAATCTAGGTAATGTTCTAATTTGGATTGCTGTAAATCAATTGTTAGTCATCAAAAATGATAATGTTTGATATTGTTGTTAAAGAATTAAAAGTAAAGGAGAAAAACTCGTGAAACTTGCTCTCTGTCCCGACTGCGGAAGTCGGTGTTCTCTTACAGCTACGACCTGCCCTCGTTGTGGGCGAAACATACAATCGGGCGACCTTATAGAATCCGACATACCTAATCGTCAAAAACAATTATTTTCCGGCAACTCAGATTAGGACACGACTATAATTTAATTTCACCTTCCGCTTTGCCGAAGTTTATTTTTGTCCCGACGGCTAAAGTAACGCTGCGTTCGGTGGCGACTTCTTTGACAGTTCCGGCTGCGTCGGTGATAAACCAATTGTCTTTGGAAAGATTTTTGAGTCCCCAAACATTCGGATTTGTCGGATGAACGGCGACGGCGGCAACCGACGCAGAAAAATCATACAGCTTTTGGTCGTCAACGTGATGTGGGAAAAGCTGCGTGTCGTGGTTTAACATAACGACTGATTTTTCGATGCGGATACGCGGCGGCAATTGCAGTTGCGCGGCGCAAGCCCAGCACAAACCCGGATTTCCGCCGCTGGCTTTAACGGCAATCGAATCGTAAAAATTTTCGAGCGAGCAGTTCGAGCAGTAAAAAATCGAATCGCGCAGGCGCACCATTTCACCGCGCCATTCGCTTTCCCTGACGCGCCCATTTTTCGGGTCTTTTATTCCAATCGTAAACGCGCGAATGAAAATGTCGCGCAAAAACTGCGGGTAAATTCGCCAGAAGGCGAGTGCGTTGTCGTGAATGCCGGGAACCGGACGGTTTGAATCGTCGTTCGGGTCGTAGATGAAAATGGGTTCTTTGCCGTAAAGTTTGGTCATCGCGGGCAAATCGAGTGCCTTTATCGCCGCTTCCTTTTTGCCTTCGAGCGGATGCGCGACCATCAGCATATAAAAAATCAGAACCGACAGCGAAAACAAATCGGTCTGCGTGCTTGGAACGGCTTCGCCCCTGACAATTTCGGGAGCCATAAAACGCGGCGTTCCCAAAACTCCCAACACGCCCGCGCCGTCAACCGAAACATTGTCGTTGTCGGCAATCAAAACATCGCCGTTATCCGGGTCAAAAAAAGCGTTGCCGAAAGAGATGTCGCGGTAACACAAACCCTGCGAATGAAGCAGCAAATAATTATGCGCGAGATTAAAACCGGCAGTTGCCAGAGCGCGAAAAGTCGGCTCGATGCGGCGCGTCATTAAATCGACGATATTTTTGAAACGCTTCGGTCTGAGCGGCATAATATAACCGAAACCCGGAACACCGGCGGCGGTCGTAATCTCCATCGGATAAAGAAAATGCTCGCTCGGCGCGCCTTTTCTAATCAACAATTCCATCGAAGCACGTTGCGCTGGCGTCGCCATAAACTCAAAAAACCATTTCACGGCAACCGCTTCGCCGCCGAGTTCGGCTTTATAAACTTCGCCTTGCCCGCCCGCGCCGAGCAAAACTTCAATCGTGCAGGGCATTCCCGACGGCGTGCATTGGACGACTTGTCCGGGTTTTAAGATTTCATCCATTTATTGATTCTCCATTTCGGCTATATCTTAGTTTGCAAATAATTTATTAACTTGCGCTTTCATAAATAGTTATCGCTCCAAACATCTATACCTGATGAATGAATCATTACGGTTTTTAGTCTTTTAAATTCTCGAATACTGCCTTTCTGCTCAAAAATAATTGTATGCAAGAAAAGAGTTGGCGCTAATTCTGCCATTGTAGTATCGCCAATCCATTCTTCAGCAATTCTTTCTAAGTGGCTGAGGTATTTTGAATTCGGACAGTAAATCAACAAAAAAGCGTTAGCCGTTTCATGCTTTTTGCAACTAGCTTTTAATTTATCAAGCTCCTTACCTGCGCCGAATATGTCATCGTAATCCCACTCCCATTCGGCTACTAAAATTATTTCTGATGCTTCGCCCTTCGTTTCAATAACAGCATCTCGTTTCCCCAATGCCTCAAACTTGCAAGTCAGATTCATGATTTTGCAAGTTTGAGCAATTGCGATAGCAGTGTGATATGTCCAATTGCTTCTGGTTGCTCCAAAAACTCCCGGCTTCAATTCGTAGTTTGGTGTTTCGTTCCAAAACATTTCGACAAACAACATGGAGAAGATTAATGTGACATCAAAATTCAGTTGCTCAACTTTTGCTAAACGATTCAGTCTTGCTTGAATTTGGTCGTATTTATGAACCATCTCAAGCGCAGGCTCACCAATTTTTTTGTGTTTGACTGGCGGCACAATTTTGGCTTTAGGCTTTGATTTTGTTGTAGATTGCGTTAGCTTTGCCTCATCGTAGCTTAAAACAATCAGCTCACTTCTTCGTTCTGAACCAAAACGCGAGTCTTCTAAATTAAACGTAATTCCTCGCTCCTTGAAAGCAAATTTAACCGATTCAATTCTTTCTCTGGTTCTGCGTTCAAATCCAAACTTTTTCCAAAGAGTTCCACTGCGTATGCGCCGCTGGTTTTTTGAAGTCGCCAAAATAGATTGCAAAATTTCATCTGAAACTTTAGAGACGGACAGAACATTTGACATAATCTTTAATCTAAAATAGCTCGTTTAGTGTTTTGGACTAGCGTCCAATGATTTGTTATTCGATAGTTGTCTAAGCTCCTATCGGCGTATTTCTTTATGCGCTTCGGCGTAAATTCGTAATGCGGCGTTCATCAAATTTCGGTATTCTCCGCCTTGTGCTTGAAACCAGGCATCTATTTCTTCATCCACATTGACTATCACCGCTACTTTGCCTTTCGGCATTCGCAATTCGGTTTCGGCGAAAAAACTCTCGTCCAACGGCGGAATATCGGAAGTGTCTATTTCTTCGTCCGTCATCGCCTCAAGTTTTGCCCAATTCGTTTGTGATGTATTTTTCAAATTGTTCTCGTCATTCCTTTCTAATCCCAATGCTCTTCAAACCAAAAAATATGTCCTGGCAAAAGCAAAGTTACTTCCGAGCTATTTATTCCAACACCGCGAAAACCGCCTTCACCTTCAAGTTGATATTCATCCTCTTCATTTTGCGGCAAGGCGGCGTTCAAAAGCAATTCTGCAAATAGAACCATTCCGGCATCGTTGCCAAACGCTCTAATCGTATTTCGGTTTTTCCAGTCGTCGTCACTGTTCAGAAAACGATTCATATTGGATAAGCTAAAACACGGTAAATCTCGCGGGTTGATGCATTTATCAAAAGGATGCTTCCACGAAAGCGCGGGATAGTACTCAAAATAGTATGGTTTCGTATGATAACCGGGATAGGGATTGACCGAATCAAAATGTTTATATTCGATAATCAGATTAGAAATCTCCGATTCTGAATGATTCAATTTGACGAGAATTTCCGATGGTTGCGGGTGAAAAATAGCAGACAAAATAAGAAGTCCTAAATTTCGATAAGTTTCTTTATGCGCGTTGAAATAAAGTAAATCAAATTTATATGAATCATTATAAGTATGCGTTGACTTTTTTATATAAAGTTTTTGCGTTTCAATTTGTGCAAGTGGAACCGGTAGAGTTTCAGATGTAAATGTAAAACTTTCATTTCCGTCGGTTGACAGAGGAAGACGAGCTGCTAAATCTCCAAAAATACTTTCTAAGCCGCATTTATTCATATCTATTCCCAATTGTTCTTTCGCTCGACAACCACGTCGCCTTCGGTTTCCCAGGTGGCGACTCGATTGCCGCGCAAGTCGCAATTCTCGACGCTCGCCGCGCTGCTTTCTTTGACACGGACGGCGACAACTCGGTTGCGATTGATGTTGCAGTTGCGGATGGCGGCGATGCTTGCGCCGTAAATCGCTACGCCCGCGTCATTGTTGTCATAAACATCGCAGTTTTCAATCAACGCGCGTCCTTGATTTTGCAGCAGAACGCCGGAATTTGCGCCGTCGTGAATCTTGCAGCCGCGAAACACGGAATTTTTGTTTTGCGAAACGGCGACTTCCGCTTTTTCGTTGTTGTAAATGTCGCATTCTTCAAACGTGCCGTAACCGTTTTGGTGAACGAAAACGCCGGAATCGCGCCCGCCGAAAATTTTGCAGCGGCGAAAAATCGGGTTGGCGTATTCGCTGATGCCGATGTTGGCAAGTCGATGCGCCAGGATTTCGCAGTCTTCAATCACGCCCGCCGCGCCGTTTTGCCAAACGACGACACCGCCATTATTGCCTTCAAAAATACGACATTTTTTTATCGAAGGATTCGCGCCCCGCGCGATTGCCACATTGTCGTTGGCGTTATGATAAATGTCGCATTCTTCGATTCGTCCGCGAGCGTTATCGAAAATATAAATGCCCGAATCCGCGCCGTCGTGAATGCGGCAATTTTTTATCAAAGGATTTGCGCTTCCGCCGTGAACGGCAACGCAGGAAAGCGAATCTGATGAAACGTCGCAGTTTTCCAAAACGAGTTCGCCGCCAGGAATGTCAACGGCGAAAAATGATTTACCGTTTGGTTTGCCCGCTCCATTCAGCGTCAAACCGCGAATTGTCGCTTTGTCGGTTTGCATTAAAACACAGCTCGAATTTGCGCTTTCGACGATTATATTTTCAACCGCGCCGTCGCCGACAATTTCGATTGGTTTATCGAGCAAAATGCTTTCGTTGTAAAAACCTTCTCGAATCAAAAGGCGCGAATCAGGCGCAACTTTTCGCAACGCTTCACTGATTGTTTTGAAATCTCCGCCGTTTGCCGAAACGATAAAAGTTTTGATTGGTTTTGCGGGTGAAGTTTGCTGTTTTGCCGGTGAAATTCGCGGTTGCTGTAGCGCCTGAGTTTTTACTTGTGTCGTCGCTTTTACCGCTTGTGTAGTTTGAATTTGATTTGGCGTTTCATAAGTTCCCTCTGCTTGCTTGATTTGATTTTGATTCGTCGCGCGTTCGGCTTCGCTCGTTGTGAGTCCCGCTTCGGAAATTACGCCGAATGCCAACGCCCAAGTTTCGATTGACCAAACCGCTGCCGCTTCCGATAAAGCCAGATTGTCGCATAACCTTTGCGCCAGACGCGCCAGCAAAACTTTGCGCGGCAAAGACGCGGGCGCGGCGAGCATATCGGCAACGGCGTGTTCTTCGAGTGCCATTACCAGCACGGAAATTTCGCGCCGAAACTCGCCGCAGTAATCGCGCAAAAGACTTTCCGAGCGGCGCGGGTTTTCGGCGATCAAATCACCGTCACGCGCTACGAGTTCGCGGAGTTTTCGGCGCGGCAAATCATTCATTTGCTTGCTTCTTTAATCGAATTTGGTGAATTTTGCTGTAATTCTACTTGCGCTGATTTCGCGGAATCGGTTTGCGTGATTGCCAGCGATGAAGACGATGCCGAAACTTTGTTTTTATCTTTTTTTATCGTTATCGTAACTGTCACATCTTCGGCATTTTCGGGTGTGTCCGACACTGAAACGATTGGCACGGGCGCGGTTTTGGAAACATCAGGCGAAGCGGTTTTTTCTGATTCCTTCGTTTCCGTTTTCGGCGGCGTTTCAGGTTTTTTCAATGCGTCGGGACGAAAAATAATCGCAACCGTTGAATCGTCGCCGCTGCCCATCTGCGTGGCTTCTTCGAGCCAGCCTTTTAGGTTTTCGCTGACGCCTTCAAACCCGTTTTCCGAGCCGAGCATTGCCAAAAAATCAGTTCCGGCTTGGAAAAATCCGGCTTCGCTCGAAAACGAATTGAGATAACCGTCGGTTGAAAGCAAAATCATTGCGGGACTTTGTTCGGCGGAAATTTTCTGCGTGAAAAAGCGAAAATCTTTTTCCGCCTTCGGCAGACACATCGAAGTCGTCTCGTTGGCGAGCAGGCGCGCGTCTTCGGGCAGCGGTTTGGTAACTTCGCCGTTTGCCGAAACATTTAAAATATCACCGTCGCCGAGTTGCAAATAAAGAACGAAATTTTCTTCCATCGCAATCGTTAAAGACGTTGTGCCGTAAGCCAGCAGCGGATTTTCTTCGATAAGTTTGCGGGACTTCGCGCCTGATTTTTCTTCAAGCGTTTTGAATTCGTCTTCGGTGAACGGATTGTTTTTAAGATGAGTTTCGACCGCTCTTCGCCATTCTTTGACAATTTCCTGCGGAAGATACTCGCTGCCTTTACTTTCAATTTCCGCCAAATCAAATTTGCCGCGCCGCTGGTCGAGAAATTCGCTGACAATCTGCGCGCATTTTTTGACGACGAAACGCGAGCCTTTATCGCTGCGAAAACATTTCGGGCTGCCGTGTCCGTCGGCAATTGCCACGACGAGCGGCAAAGTTCTGTCCGACTCGCGCATTTGCAAAATCGAATCCTGATTCGGAATCCCGGCGCGAAGATGCGACGCGCCGGGGACGGTTTCACCGATAATTCGCCATTCGGTAAGAGTTTTAGTTTCTGTCATTCGTATCGTGTCAGAACCGCCTGCGTGAGCGGGCGGTTCTGACTTTTTACCAAACATCGTCAACCGTGTTTTGATTGTCGGCATCGGCGGTTTGCGCACCATTCGGCGTTCCGGCTGGCGCGTTTGCGGCTTGCGCTCCGGCATCAGGTGTGGCAACGGTCGGCGCGGCGACTGTCGGAATCGGCACATTTGCCGTGTCCGCGCCCGCCGGAACATCAGCTGTCGCAGCAGGCGATGAAGCCGATTTTAAAACGGCGGTCGAAGCCCATTTGATGTGTTTGACGAGCGCTTCGGGACTGTTCGCGGCAAGCGGTTTTAATTCGGAGTTGCCGATAAACTTTTGCAAAACTTCGTCGTCAACATCGCGTCCGATTGAAACCGCGATGCGCACGGCTTTTTTGCCCCAGGGCTGTTCCATCAAGGCTTTCAGTCCGGCTTCAAAATCGTCGGTCGGCTGACCGTCGGAAATTAAAACAAGAACCGGCGGCAAGGCGCGGTCGCTCATCGGCGGCATTTTTAGCTGCTCTGCGATGAGTTCCAGAGCTTTGCCCATATCGGTTTCGCCGTCGGCAGCCAAATCGTTCCACGCAAAATCGGCAACCGGCGTCGGCTGCGCGATGTGCCACTGCGCTCCGTTTGAAAATTTGACGGCGCGAACTAAAACCTGCGCGTTCGGGTTGTCTTCCGCGACTTTTTTCATATGCGGAATCGCTTCCCGAATCGCCGTGTTGAGCGATTGAATTTTTCCGTCCTGCTCCATCGAGCCGGAACTGTCGGCAATCCAAATAAAATGCAGCGGTCTCGAAGCCAATTCGCCGCCCGGTCGTTTCATCATAATAGTTTCTCCTTTTCAATTTCGATGTTTGATTTTGATGCAATTCCGACATTGATGCAAACACTTTGCCACAAAATAAAGCCTTAGAAATTGTTTCCCGACAATTTCAGCGAACGGGAAAGCGCGGCGGCTCGGTGTTTCTTTCACGCTGCGTTTCGCGCATCGTTTCAATCGCATACGGAACGCCGAAAAAAAGCACCGGCAATAAAACAACCAGCAGAAAAATGATAATCAGACAGCCGCGAAAAAATCCGAAACTTCTTTTGGGAATCGCTGCCGGATTCGTCGCCTGTGTTTGAATCGGTAAATTTTGCGCCGCCGGAACGGTTTGCGCGGGCGGACGATTGATTGGCAAATTGTTCGGCGGCGGAAAGTTTGTTTGCGGCGGGCGCGGCGCGTTTCTTGTCGGTTGATTAGTTGGAAATTGTTGAATCGGCGGCTGTGGTTTTGTCTGCGTTGGCAGCGGCTTTGGTTTCGGCGTTTGCGCGGGCGGAAAGTTTCCGCGATTCGTGTTTTTTGCTTTATTTTCTTCGCTCGAATTCGGCTGAATCGTTGGCGCGTTTGAAATCGGCGGAATTGGTTTCGCCTGTTTTTGATTTCTTTCCTCAATTTCCGCTTCAGTTGCAATTCCCAATGCCAATGCCCACGATTCGACTGCCCATTTTGCCGCGTCAGCGGTTAATGCCGTCTGCTCTTCGAGCCGCTTTTCGAGTTTGGTTAAAAGCAATTCGCGCGGCATCGCGCCGCTTCCCGCCAGCAAATCGAGCGGCACGCGCTCTTCAATCGCACCCGTCAGAACATTTATTTCCCGCCGATACTCGCCGCACAAATCATTCAAAAGACTTTCGCAACGCCTCGCGTCGCTGCAAATCTCGCTGCCGTATTTGGCTAAAATTCGGCGGAGCATTTGGCGCGGCAAATTGTTCATACAAAATTTTAATCTGACGGAGATTGATTATCAGATTAGCAATTTATTGTTTTGAAATAAATGTGAAGATGACTTTTTGATGAAACTCAAATTTTCCTTTATCAGTAATCGCGGATTAAATTCGCAAGAATTATTTAACCGCAGACGCGCGCAGATAAACACAGACAGCTTTTCGATAAAGTAAAATCTGATTTCTTAATCATTTCGGTAATGTCTTAAATCTGTGTTGCCGGAAAAGGAATGTTTTTGAGATGTAGCAATTAGAAGTTATTTCTTTTCATAAAAAGGAGCATTTTTGAGACGCTGATTATCATAAGTTATAATAATTTAATCTAAATTATAAATAAATGTCGTAGTTTCAACATTCAGATTTTTTGAAGGATTTAATATTTATTTAACCATTTCGGCAATTATTAAGTCGTTAAAAATCAACCGCCGCGTGTGTGCATTTCGCGGTGCGGATTTCGGCGCAAATCCTGAATTTGATAAAGCGAACTGCGCGTTCCTGCAAAATCCAATTGCCGCCGGTCTTCCGCGCCGCGGTCCGTGCGCCTCTTCCAAGTTTGTTCGATGTGGAATGCGATTTCAGCAATTGATTTTCCGCCGCGCAGCATCTCGCGCAAATTAACGCCGTTTTGAGCGTAGAGACACAACAGCCAAACGCCATCAACGGTTAAACGGCTGCGGTCACAATCGCCGCAAAAAGGCGCGGTTACCGAAGCGATAATGCCGAAAGTCGTGCCGTCTTTGAGAACGTAGCGTTCGGCGGGCGTTGCTCCGCGCCCTGCGAGTGGTTCGATGTGTCCGAAAGTTTTCGTCAGACGGGCGAGCATTTCGTCGCGCGAGACAACCGCCCGGCGCGTCCAGCGCGTCGCGCCGCCGACATCCATATATTCGATAAAACGCGCTTCGGCATTCGTTTCCTGCGCAAACGCAAGAATGTTCGGCAATTCGTCGTCATTAAAATCGCGCATCACGACGGTGTTAAATTTTATTTGGTCAAAACCGACATCAGCGGCGGCGCGAATTCCTTCCAAAACGTCTTGAAGATTATCGCGGCGCGTCAAAGCGCGAAAACGGTCGCCCCGCAAAGTGTCGAGGCTGACGGTAACGCGCCGCAATCCGGCGTTTCGCAGAGCGGCGGCTTGTGCTGAGAGAAAAACACCATTGGTCGTTAAAGCCAAATCGCTCAGATTTTCATCGCCGATTAATTGATTGATAAGTCGGTCGAGGTCGCGCCGAAGCAACGGTTCGCCGCCGGTAAGTCTAACTTTACCCGCGCCGAGTCGGGTAAAAATGCGGGCGAGTTCGGCAATTTCTTCAAACGAAAGCAGTTCGTCGCGTTTCAGCCAGACGTAATCTTCCTCCGGCATACAATACGCGCAGCGCAGATTGCAGCGGTCGGTGACGGAAATCCGCAAACTGCCGAGCGGACGTTTGAACTGGTCAAAAACTGCGGACATAACAAAATTATAACATCACGAATTGCTTTCGTGTCTGCCGGAAAATACTTTAGTAATGTCCTAATTTGAGATGCCGAAAATAATTGTTTTTTGGCGATTATAAAACAGTTATTGAGATTATCTTAATGAACAAAAACATTTGGTATCGGAATATCCGTTGACAAACCAAACGGCTCGGCTCGAAAACCTCTGCTTGACTGTTGGAGATACCACACTCCGTTTGATGGTCTGAATACCGCAAAATCTGTTTTGCCGTCGCCGTCATAATCGGCTGGTGTCGGTTTATCATCAGGAAGCCCGAATTGATAAGAATTAAATGATTTATCGCGGCTTGAAATCCAATACCAGTAACCGCTTGAAGGTCGCCAAACAGCAATATCAGCTTTTCCGTCGCCGTCATAATCACCCGGAACAAGACTATCGGTCGAAAGTCCGAAATATTCGACTCTTGTCGCACCGTTTGTACTTTGTTGAATATACCAAGTGCCAAACTCAGCGTTTCCGGTAAAAGTTCGGTAGCGATAGACTGCTAAATCGTCTTTGCCGTCACCATCGTAATCTGCCACGACTCTTCTGTCGGTGTTTAAGCCCCATTGTCTGGTGACTTGAGTATTAGTCGAACTTTGTATAATTATGAAATCACCCGGCGCACCGATGGCATCGCTTCCGGTATAAACCGCCAAATCTGTTTTACCGTCGCCGTCATAGTCGGCAGGCGCAGGCGTATCATTACCGAGAAATCCGGTCTTCCCCAATTGTCTGGCAGTAAAAGTATTATCCGAGCTTCTGAGAATATAATAAGTATTGTTGGCTTTTCTACGATAAACTGCCAAATCGGTTTTGCCGTCGCCGTCGTAATCGCCCGGCACAGGCGTATCATCAGAAATCCCCCATTGGAGAAATGAATAACCGCCGGAACTTTTCGAGATATACCAGTAGCCGTTCGACGGGCGAAAAACTGAAACGTCGGACTTGCCGTCACCGTCAAAATCCGCAACTCTTGCGCGCCCCGGGACAGGACAATTCCCCGCACAGCTAGAAGCCTCAAACCGTGCAATTATAAAATCCTGTGAAATACCTGACCCCGATCTGCTTCCGCCAATCAGAATCTTCCCGTCCTGCTGAATCGCAATCGCATTCCCACTACTAGAAATGTTGGCGGGAAACTGAAGCGTATTCCAGCCATCGCCGCTAAAAGTCGGGTCGGGCAAGCCGTTCGCGTTGAAACGCCCGACTACCGCTAGTGGAGACGCTTTGATATTGGGTTGCGTAACTCCGGTGATCACGATTTTATTATCGGCTTGAACTGCCGCATCATTCGCACTGGTAATCGGATACGTGGAAAAACCAATTTGAGTTTTACCCGCAGTCCCGAAAGAAGAATCGAGCGAGCCGTCGGAGTTATACTGAATCATGGCAACCTGGCTTAAAGGCTGTGGTCCACAGCACGAGCTAGTAGTTCCGACAACGAGAATTTTTCCGCCCGTTCGTATGATAACCGTTTCGGGCGTATTGTTTCTTGTGTTGCCGGGGGAGCCGCTCGATACAAATTGCGTAAAAGCTATACCGTTGCCGTTGAAAGTGGTATCAATCGAGCCGTTTGAATTATAGCGAACTGTAGCGAACGAGCCGATAGGATTGCCGCCCGGCGTTTCAACCATAAACGCCGCGCCTACCGCTACAATTTTGCCGTCGGGTTGAATCGCAATATTACGAATCCCCGAAGTTTCCTGCAAAGGCGTGAAAACTTTGCCGTCGCCGTCGAAAGCCGTGTCGAGCGAACCGTCGGCATTGAAACGAACAATCGCGTAATCCCTCGCAGACTCGGATGCAGACCGCGCGGAGTCACCACCGACCACGATTTTGCCGTCCGCCTGAATTTTAACCGAAGATGCTCTATCGTCAGTTCCGCGCAAATCCAGAGTAATCGCGCCCGTTCCGTTGAAAGCTGCGTCGAGGCTTCCGTCGGAGTTTAATCTGGCAACGTAAAAATCGCTGTTTGGGGACACTCCGTTGTACCCGCCGAGAATGATTTTCCCGTTTGATTGCAAAGCCAATTCTGCGGGAAAGACGGACTGGAAAATTACTTTGCCGCTCATGCCGAATGTCGAATCAATGCTTCCATTGGGATTGTATCGCACGATAACGGTTTGCGGCGGCGTTAATGTGGGGGAGTTTTGTTCTTTGCTGGAGCCGAGCGCGATAATTTTCCCGTCTGGCTGAACCACCAGATCACGGATTGCATCGCTGCCGGAGCCATTGTCGGTAATGACAATTCCGTCGCCGTCAAACGACGCATCCAAATCGCCTTCGGCTGCGAAAATTCTCGCCGCCGTTCCAAAAAAGAGAATTGCAAACAAAAGAAACTTTAGGTGGGCTGTGAAATAAATCATATTTTTGTTTTCCCTACAAAACATCTCAAAAAGGTCTTTTTTGAGGCTGATTATTATTTTATAGCAACTCAAACCAGAAAATCAATATATTTTGAGTATCTACAATTTCTCGGTGCGCACGTCGGCTGTCTTCATTTAGTATTCTCGCGCAGGAAATTGAGAATTGCGAATTCGGAAATCTGCGCTCCCCAGCCGCCTGAATTGTAATCAAAGCCGTGCTGCGCGTAAGGAATAAAAAGTGTTTTGTGCGGCGCATTTGCTTCCCTCAATTTAGCAGCGAGAAAATCCATATTTTCTTCGCGCACCAATTGGTCTTGTCCGCCGTGAATCAGCAAAGTAGGCGGCGTGTTCGACGCGATATGCGAAACAGGTGATGCAAGAATATACCGTTCGCGCATTTTGACGGATTCGTGCGGGCTGCCGCCGAGAAAACGTGCAAGCGTCGCAGGTCCGTCAATCACCGATTGATTTGCCGGATTGTCGTAAGCCCACAGCAAATCTGTCGGCGCGTAAATGGAAACGACGGCACGAACGTTTTCGCTCGTTTTATTTTCCGAGCAACTAGCCGGAAGCCGCGCGTCACCTGCGGAATACGCCGCAAGCAAAGCCAGATGTCCTCCGGCTGAACGCCCAAGAAGAGCAATTCGGTCAGGCGATATTTTGAATTTTACGGCATTTTCCTTGACCCATTTCACCGCGCATTTGACATCGCCGGTCGCCGTCAGATAATTCGGTTGCGCTAGTCGGTAATCAATGTCGAAAACGGTAAAACCTTGCGCGGCGAACAGGCGATTCCACTGCGGAAAATCGTTTCGCTCGCCTGCGCTCCAAGAACCGCCGTGAACGACGATTATGCTTGCGCCGTTGTTTGTTGTTATGTTTTCCGCTGGCAAATAAACATCCGACCGCAAATCCTTTCCGTCAACAGAAGCAAAAGTGTAAGTTGTGAAATTTTTCGGCTGATTGTCTGGAGAATTATTTTCGCTCTGTAATAGGTTGAAATAACGCTGTAGCGATAGTGAAACTTTTTGCTCGCGCGCTATCGAAACTACGCTGAAAAACGGGTAAAGTGAAATGATAAAAGCAATGCTTCCAATTGTTAGAGATGCGAGCTTGAGCCTTTCCTTTTCGGCAAACAGGCTGCAAATCAAACCAATCAAAGCAAGCGCGCCGAACCACAAACTCCACTCGCTTGCCGCAACCGAGAAAAGCCAGATGTTGTAAGCAGGCGCGGGAACAATAATCCAAATGACTGCAAGCAGCGCGACAGAATTTAATAATAAGGGCAAAACATTCAGGAATTGAATTTTCGAAGTTTGACTCATCAGTAATTAAAGATTTTTCTCAAGCGTCTCGGTCGGCAAGTTCCGTCCAGCGTTCCAAATCCTTTTCGAGTTTTTCCGTGAGTTTTTGCTGCTCTGTGAAAAGTTCATTGACTTTGTATGAATCGGCGGCAAAAAGATTTAATTCCTTTTCGATTTCGACTTGGCGTTTTTCGGCGGCGGCGATATTTGCTTCAAGCGTTTCGAGTTCGTGTTTTTCTTTGAAAGAAAGTTTTTTCGAGGTAGAGTTTTTCACTTTTGCCGAATCAGTTTCTGTTTGGAAACTTTGCACACTTGCTGACGCGCGTATTTCTGCTTGTTTTTCCTTTCCGCGTTTTTCGGATTCTTCGCGTTCTTTGTAGTCCAGATAAGCCGAATAATCGCCCGCGTATTCCTTGATTTCGCCGTCGCCCGCAAAACGAAAAATGTTGTCAATCGTGCGGTCAAGAAAATAGCGGTCGTGGCTGACGACGATTAACGCGCCCGCGAAATCGTCCAGGTATTCTTCGAGCGCAATCAAAGTCGGAATGTCAAGGTCGTTGGTCGGCTCGTCGAGCAGTAAAACATTCGGCGAATCCATCAAAATTTTCAGCAGATAAAGCCTGCGCCGCTCGCCGCCGGAAAGATTTGCGATAACCGCATACTGCGCGGCGGGCGGAAACAGAAATTTCTCAAGCATTTGGCTCGCCGTAATCTGAGTTCCGTCAACCGTCGTTACATATTCCGCCGTTTCGCGGATGTAATCAATCACGCGCTGTTCGTCGTTTAAAGCGCGGCTTTCCTGGTCGTAATAACCGATGCGGACAGTTTGCCCGACTTCCATTTCGCCCGCGTCAGGCTCGATTCTATTTGTAATAATTTCGAGCAAAGTCGTTTTGCCCGAACCGTTCGCGCCGATAATTCCGATGCGGTCATTGCGTTTGAGAATATAATTGAAACCGTCAATCAAATTTTGTTCGCCGTAAGATTTTGAAATGTTGTTAAGCTCGACAATTTTTGAACCAAGACGCTGCGAACCGACGGCAATATCAATTTCGGATTTCGCTCGCTCTTTCGGCTGCGCCATCAAATCGTAAGCGGCGTTAATGCGCGATTTTGACTTGCGCGTGCGTGCCTTCGCGCCGCGCCTGAGCCAAGCCAATTCCTTTTTTATCAGCATTTCCCGCTTGTGTCCTTCGACGGCGCGAAGCGTTTCCTGTTCTTCCTTTTTCTCTAAATAATAAGCGTAATTTCCCGCAAAGTTTTGAACTGTTCCTCTTTCAATCTCGAAAATTCGATTCGTTACGCGGTCGAGAAAATAACGGTCGTGAGTCACCAGCAGCATCGCACCGGTGTATCTTTTTAAGTAATCTTCGAGCCATTCAATTGTGTCCGCGTCGAGATGATTGGTCGGCTCGTCAAGAATTAAAATGTCGGGTTTAAAGATGAGTTCGTGCGCGAGCGCGACGCGCTTGCGTTGTCCGCCGGAAAGCGTTTTCATCTGCGCGGAAGTGTCAAAAATGCCGAGTTTATCAAGCACGATTCGCGCGTTGGTTTCAATTTCCCAGCCGCCGCAAATTTCTAGTTCGTGCTGCAATTCCGAAACTCGTTCGAGCAGTTTTTCATCCGCGCCTTTAATGGCTAAATCGTGACAAGCGGCTTCATAATCACGAATCAATTTCATCACGCCCGAACTTGACGCAAAAATCGTTTCCAAAACCGTCGCGTTTTCGTCAATCAGCGGATTTTGCGACAAAAAGGCGAGCGTTTTCCCCTGCGTGCGAACGACTTTTCCCGTGTCGGGTTCTTCGCGTCCGGCGATAACTTTCAGAAGCGTCGTTTTGCCCGAACCGTTCGCGCCGATAATCCCGATTTTATCGCGGTCTTCGATGCCGAATATGGCGTTTTCAAAAAGCGGTTTGATGCCGTAATTTTTACTGACATTTTCAAGCGAGAGAATATTCATAACACAACAAAACTATATTTAACCACAGATGGACACAGATAGGCACAGATAGGAAATGATGAATTAGGAATGCGGAACGATGAATAAAAGAGTTAAAAATTCATCATTCCGCATTTATCGTTTTAAAATCTGCGTTCATCTGTGTCCATCTGTGGTTAAATAATTTCCACAAATTTAATCTATTTGATTGCTGAGATTAGTTTTTGAAACAACGACGCATCTTCGCTCATATATCTGTTGTTGAAAAAAACGTAGGAAGTTTTATTTTTCGGCAGCATCGCGGCGAGTTCGGTTAGTTCGTCTTCTTCATACTTATAGCGAAAACCGCCGCGCCCGTGAAGTCGGTAATAACATTTGTCGGGCGTTTCCGTCTGTTTCGTAAACGGGTCGACCGCGTGCCATAAATCCAGATTTTCGCAAATTCTTTTGACCGTTTTCCCGTCCCAATCGCCGCGCGGCTCCCAAGCGAAATTCAGTTTTCCGCGTTTGATTGAATCGAAAAAATTTTCCAGGCTATTAATATTTTCGCGTGTTTGTTTAAAGCTCGCAGGACATTGAAACAAAATCGTTTTCGCCCGCAAAGCCTTCGCGCACGCCAATGTTGTTTCCCAGGCTTCCGTAACAATTGCGGTTGGCTTGAAATATCCGGCTTCGTGTCTTTCGGTTTCCGTCAGAATCTTTTTCAGTCGTTTGAAAGTCGGGCTTTTCGCTTCGTGTGTAATCAATTGCCACGCTTTTATCGCAAATTCAAAATCAGCCGGAACTACCGTTCGCCAGCGTTCGAGCGTCGAGATTTGCGGCGGCTGGTAAAATGTGTGCTGCACCTCGACGGTAGAAAACGTTTTCGCGTATTCTTCTTTAGTCGAGCGAAAGCCGCACGTTCCGATTTTTATTTTTGCCGCCATTTCAAACGAATTCTATCGAAAGAATTACTTCACACCGATAACTTCAACGATAAAAATCAGCGTTGCGTCCGGCGGAATCACTGGTTCTCTACCTTCAGAGCCGTAAGCGATTGATGACGGAATAATTAACGTCGCGTGGTCGCCGACACGAAGTTTTTGAAAGCCTTCGTCCCAGCCTTTTATCACTTTTCCCGCGCCGAGCGGAAATTGAAAAGGCTCGCCTCTGTCGAGCGAACTGTCGAATTTCAAACCGTTGGTCAAAAGTCCCGTATAATTAACGATTATCGTGTCGCCCGCTTTTAACTGCGCTCCCGTTCCGTTTTTCGTAACGATGTAAGTTAAGCCCGATTCGGTCGTAAACGCTGCTGATTCTGGTGTCGTCATAATTTTTTTCGGTGTTGTCTTTCTAATCGTTGTCTTTTTGATTGTTGTAGTTTTTGTGCCGCGCCTGACAGTTCGTTTTCTCGTTTGGCTCGACGCAAATCCGACACAAACGCACAAAATTAAAAGAACAGATGCAATTGATTTCTTCATATTTTCCGTATAATTATTTTTTTCGTAAAACCAAAGACGTTATCTTAACTCTAATTATGCAGAAGTCGAAATGAGCGAGCAGATTCAAAAATGATGAACACGAAACGATAAATGCGGGAGCCTGAAATTTCTTGATTCATCATTCATCGTTCCTAATTCATCATTTTAAAATGTCCGGCACGATTCGCAAAATGCGGTCGTCTTCTTTGGTCGGGTCGCCGCGCCCGTCGCGGTTGGAAGTCGAAAAATAAATCGAGCCGTCGGCGGCTTCGGCGATTTCGCGGATGCGCCCGTATTGTTTTTCGAGCAACTTGTGTTGCGAAACGATGCGTCTTCCGTCCAGAACGAGGCGGATAATCGCTTCGCCTTTGAGCGTGCCGAAAAAGAAGTTGTTTTTGAATTCGGGAAATAAATTGCCGCGATAAAACATTCCGCTTGCCGGAGCGACTGCCGGAGAATACTCGACAATCGGCGTTTCCATTCCTTCGCGCCTGGTCGTGTGGCTGATTTTTGCCCAACCGTAATTTTTCCCTCGTTCGACGATGTTGACTTCATCGCCGCCGGTGCGTTTGAACAAGGACACGCCATCAATGATGGATGGTCCGTGTTCGGTTTGAAACATCAAACCCGTTTCGGGGTGAAAATCCATTCCCTGCGCGTTGCGGTGTCCGTATGTCCAAATTTCGCCACGCGCGCCTTTTTGATTCACAAATGGATTATCATTCGGAATTGTGCCGTCGTCATTAAGGCGCAGAGTTTTGCCGTTTATCGAATCGAGTTTTTGGGCAAGATTTTGCTTGGTCGCATCGCCTGTCGTGATATAAAGTTTGCCGTCCGCGCCGAATTTCAAGCGTGTTCCCGAATGATAGCGCGAAGCCGGAATCGCTTCGATAATTGTTTTTGCATTGGTTAGAGTTTCGCCCGTTTCGCGGTAACGCGCCACGCGCACAGTTTGATTTTTGCTCGCGTCTTGGTAAGCGTAAGCCAGATATACAAAGTGATTTTCGGCAAAATTCGGGTGCAAAGTCATTCCCATCAAACCGCTTTCGCCCGACAGCTCGATATCGGGAACAGTGAAAAAAGGCGCGGCGCGAAGTTTGCCGCCTTCGATGAGGCGCACTCTGCCCGGACGCTCAGTAAAAAACATTCGTCCGTCCGGCGCGAAAACGATTGACCAGACGACTTCCAAATTCGTCGCTACGGTTTCGACACGAAACTTCGGCACGTTTTTCGATGCGGGAACAACGGGAAAATCCGCTTCGCTCGCAGCCGTCGGCGGAGAATCCGCGCAGGCAGCGTTAAACAGCAAAACAATTAGAAAAAACGACAAAGCGAAACATTTTTTTGAGTATTTCATTTAATTTCCGAAATTATAAAAATTAGTGTCATTAAGATGCAAATTTTATTTAATACATTTGCTTGTGTTTTTCCGCTTGAAATTCGTATTATCTACATCACCCGATGATTTTAAAACGAGTCTTTCAAAACATTCGCTACAAAATTTATGAATCGTAGATTTGTTCATTCGCGCATCGTTCCGGTTTTGTTTTTGTCGCTGCTGTTCGGTGTCGCTTCAGCTCACGCCGATAAAGTTGACGATTACGTCAGAGCGCAAATGCGCGAACGCCACATTCCGGGCGCGGCGATTGCCGTTGTCAGAAATGGTCGAATTGTCAAAGTCGAAGGTTACGGTCTGGCAAACGTCGAATTAAATGTTCCCGCGACCAAGGAAACTGTGTTTGAAATTGGTTCAGTGACCAAACAAATGACCGCCGCGGCAATTATGCTGTTGGTCGAAGAAGGTCGCGTGAATGTGGACGCGCGCATCGGGAAATATCTGCCGAACGCGCCCGAAGCGTGGAATAATGTCACGGTGCGGCATCTTTTGACGCACACTTCGGGAATAAAAAGTTATACGGGAATCGCATCGGGCTTTGAGCTGACGAAACGCCTTAAACGCGACGAATTCGTCAAAGCAATCGGCGCGTATCCGCTCGAATTCGCGCCGGGCGCACGTTGGAATTACAGCAATAGCGGCTATAACCTGCTCGGCTTTATTATCGAATCGGTCACGGGCGCGTCTTACTGGGATTTTATGCGGACGCGAATTTTTACGCCGCTCGGTATGAATATGACGACCGACCGCGACCCGAAATTTATTGTTCCCAACCGCGCGACCGGATACGAATGGCAGGACAACCGGCTCGTCGGGCGCGATTATGATTTGACCGATGTTTTTTCGGCTGGCGCGATTATTTCGACCGTCGTCGATTTAGCGAAATGGGACGCGGCTTGGCGCGGCGATGCGTTTCTGAAAAAAGAGAGCAAAGAAAAGATTTGGACGCCGATGGTTCTCAACGACGGAAAGCCTTATCCTTATGGTTTCGGCTGGAACGTAACGGAATTTCGCGGTCATCGTCTCGTTTCTCACGGCGGACAAACGGCAGGTTTTGCCGCTAATATCTCGCGTTATGTGAATGACAATTTAACAATTATCGTGTTGACCAATCTGGGCGACCAGGGACTTGGCGGAAATGTGGCGCGCGGCATAGCTAAAATCTACTTGCCGGACATTTCCTTACGCGCTTTGAAAGCAATCCCAAACGCCGACGCTAAAGTTACAAATCTTTTGGAAAGCGCGCTGCGCGGGCGAACGGCAGACAAACCGCATCTTGATTCGTTCAACGATGAAATGCATACGTCTCTGGCAACCGAACGCGCCAAACTTTTAACCAGGCGATTAGCTGCTTACGGCGCAATCAAAAAATTTGTTTTCCTCGGCAGTGAAACATCGGGCAAAAACCGCATTTACCGCTACAAAGCCGAAACCGCTTCGCGCGTCTTTTTATGGCGGTTTGCCGTTGATGAAGCGGGTAAAATTGTCGAAATGACGCTTGAGGAAGAGGAATAATATTTTTCAAATAAGGCGCGTCGGTAACATTCGGTTGTAGAATTCAAGGTTAAGGCAGCTGCTTATCACATGAGCTGCTTATGAGCTACTATGGAGTGTTTTACCCGCTAAATAAAGGACAATAAATATGTACAAGAAGCCTTTGTCGCTCATACTCGTCTCGTTTTTGATTCACATGATTTGCATTACGTCAGTATCGGCTGTTGTGCCAACGGATAAAGAGACGCGGCGTATCGCTAGGATGAAAGAACGTATTAGCGTAATTCAACTTGAAAAGAAGCGTGTCGTCATTACACGTCGGGACGGGACAAAGCTCAAGGGGCTTACCGGTGAACTTAGGGAATCTTCCTTTTTCATAACAGATGAGCAGACGGGCGCGGCAAGCGAAGTTAATTTTGATGATGTGGCACAAGTTAAGACCAAAGGGAAAGGTCTTTCAACCAGCACGAAAGTTTTGATCGGGGTTGGAATTGTCGCTGCGGCAGTGGTATTGGTGTTAATCATTAAGCCGTTGGGGAAATCCCTTTCCCTAAATGCAACGCAGACCTGTCGAATGCTCCTTGCGACAGATGATTATCTTTCAACGGACGCTAAAAATTATCTTGAAACTTTAACTTAAATTTAACCTTTCAAGGCTTATCTTTCGATGCGCTTTGTGGTATAATCTTCAGCAGTAGTTAAATCATCAAAAATATTTCCCGAAAATCGGCGTGTTTTAGACAATGGCAACTCCCGATTTATGTTTGAGATTGTCTTAAAACTTTTAACTTAAAATCTAAAATTCACTGTCCGAATAATTTATTTAAAACGATTTGTTTAAGAGGAATAATAAAGGTATGTCTATAAACCGCCGCAATAAAAAAGGGCAAGTTAGTCCTGTATCCGTCCAAAAAAATTCATTTTTCCGGCAATCAGTATCTTTTGCCATACTCGCTTTTCTGCTTTTACAGCAGTTATTGATAATTTCTCCTGTTACCGCACGGGCAGCTGTTTCAACCAGCATCGTCATCAGCCAAGTTTATGGCGGTGGCGGCAACTCCGGCGCAACTTATAAAAACGATTTCATAGAACTTTTTAATCGAGGAACCGCCACGGTCGACGTTACGGGTTGGTCGGTGCAATACGCTTCATCAACCGGCTCGACGTGGCAAAAGACGGACCTGACGGGAACGATATCGGCGGGCGGTTATTACTTGATTCAGGAAGCAGCGGGAACAGGTGGCTCATCGAGTTTGCCAACTCCCGTCAATGCAACCGGAACAATTGCTATGAGCGGCACTAGCGGAAAGGTTTTGCTTGCCAGCACGACCACTCCAGCAACCGGAACCGACGGAGCGAGTTTGGGCACCAACCGCATTGATGTGATTAGTTACGGAACATCATCAACTCCAATTGAGGGAAATCCAACCGCTAACTTAAGCAACACTAACGCCGCTCGTCGTTTGCAAAACGGTTGTCAGGATACAGACGCAAACAGTGCAGATTTTGAAATTGTTCCCGCGTCTCAACCGGGAAATCCGCGCAACGCAAATTCGCCGCTTAATCCCTGCGGAGGAAGCAGTCCGGTTAGCACCAATCCTGCAGGAAGCGGCACGGCAAGTCCGAACTCGGTATTGCCGGGAGCCACAACGCTTTTGACGGTAAATGTGACACCGGGAACAAATCCGTCGAGCAGCGGAATTAACGTAACCGCCGACTTATCATCTATCGGCGGAGCGACAAACCAAACTTTCGTTGACAACGGCAACAACACTTTTAGCTTTCAGGCGACTGTCACCGGAAACACGCCCGCCGGTTCAAAAACTTTGCCCGTTACAATAACTGATTCTGAAAATCGCACGGGGAAAACATCAATCAACTTAAATATTGAACAGACTTCAGCGTCGGTTGACCACGTTGTTATCAGCCAGATTTACGGCGGCGGCGGAAACTCGGGCGCAACTTATACCAACGATTACGTCGAACTTTACAATCCAAGTACGGTTTCCTTTAATTTGACCGGTTGGTCGCTGCAATATGCTTCCGCCACCGGCAACGGTTGGGGAAGCGGCACTCAACCTCTCGGCGGAACAATTGCGCCCGGAGAATATTATCTTGTGAGTCTTGCAAGCGGCGGCGCAGTCGGGCAACCGCTTCCGGCGGCTAACATAACCGGCGGCGAGATTAATTTAAGCGGAAGCTCAGGCAAAATTGCGCTCGTTCGCAACGGCGAACCGCTTACCGGCATCAACAGTGCTTGTCCTCTGGACGATTTAGACATCGTTGATTTCGTCGGATACGGCAGCGCAAATTGTTCGGAAGGTGCTACAAAAGCACCATCGGCAAACAGCACGCAGGCAATTTTCAGAAAATCCGGCGGCAGCACGGACACAAATGTCAATGGTTCGGACTTTACAGTACAATTCGCATCTCCGCGTCGAACGGCGGTTATTGCCGAACTTGGACCTTCAGTTTCAAGCACCGACCCGCGCTTAAGCGGAGTTAACGTTCCGCGCGACGCAAGTATTACCGTCAATTTCACAGAACCTGTAAATGTTGACCCGTCTTGGTTCAATATCAGTTGTGCTAGTGGTACTCAGCATAATGATGCGACGATAGCGGTCAGCTCTAATTTCAAGAGCTATGTAATAACGCCAAATACGAGTTTTGTGCCGGGCGAACAGTGTTCAGTCATAATCAACAAAGATGCGGTTCACGACCAAGATACGGACGACAGCGCGCCGAATACCGATACGCTGTCGGCGGATTATTCCTGGTCATTTACAGTTGCGATAGGTGCTGCTCCGCCCTATCCGAGCAGCGTTCATTTGACGATGGGAAATCCGAGCGATGCGACTGCGAACATCGGCGAACCGAACAACTTTTTGATGGAGAAAGATTCTTTTGCTCTTTCTTATAATCGTGACCGCGGCACGGCGAATTGGGTGAGCTGGCACTTAGACCAATCGTGGACGGGAAACCTTCAACGCAATGACACTTTCCGCCCAGACCCGGCGGTGCCAAGCGATTGGTATCGCGTGCAGCCGATGGATTATTTCGGTTCCGGCTTTGACCGCGGGCATATGACGCCGAACGCCGACCGCGATAACGCAAACTCGATTCCGCTCAACCAGGAAACTTTTTTGATGACAAATATGATTCCGCAAGCGCCGGACAATAATCAGGGTCCGTGGGCGAATATGGAAAATGATTTGCGCGCACTCTTTACGGATGCTTCAGGAATCGAGCAGGAATTGTACATTATAGCGGGCGGTGCGGGAACCGGAGGCACCGGTTCTAATGGTTCGATTACGACAACTTTCGCCGACGGGCGCGTAACTGTTCCGGCATATACCTGGAAGGTAGCATTAGTTTTGCCGAAAGGTGATGACGATTTGTCGCGCGTAAGCGTGTCGACAAGAACGATTGCCGTCATTATGCCAAACACGCAGGGCATTAGAAACAACGACTGGAAAAGTTATTTGACTACTGTCGATGCGGTTGAAAATTTAACCGGATACGATTTCTTCTCGAATGTTTCGGACGACGTTGAAAACAGCATCGAAGCAGGAATCAACGGTGCAAATTCGCCGGTTGCCAAAAGCCAGTCCGTAACCGGTGCTGAAGATACTCCAAAGGCGATTACACTCTCAGCGATGAGTGCTAACAGTAACACGCTTACTTATACGATTGTCAGTCAGCCGACAAACGGCGTTTTGACCGGAGAAGGCGCAAACATTATTTACACGCCAAACACCGATTTTAACGGCGTTGACAGTTTTACATTTCGCGCAAGCGACGGGCAATTCGCGTCCAACGTATCTACGGTAACCATCAATGTTAAGGAAGTTAACGACGCTCCGGCTGCCGCCGCCGATAATAAAACAACAGATGAAGACACGGCGCTTAATTTTGCCGCTAATGAACTTGTCCAAAACGATTCGGCAGGAGCAACAAATGAAGGCGGACAAATACTAACCGTAACGAGTGTTATCGCTACTGACAACACGCACGGACAAGTTTCTTTAAACGGCGGAAATATCACTTACAACCCGTCGGAAAATTTCAGCGGACAAGCAGTTTTCGATTACAATGTGTGCGATAACGGCACGACCGACGGCGCGGCAGATTCCAAATGCAGCGTTGGAACTGTTACCATAACAGTTACATCGGTCAACGACGCTCCGGTGTTGGCGACGATCGGCAATAAAACAGTAAATGAAGATACTCCATTAAATTTTACGGCAACTGCCACTGATATTGATGCGCCTTCAAACAACTTAAATTTCAGTCTGGTCGGCTCGCCTAACGGAGCGAGTATTGATTCATCAACCGGTGCTTTCACCTGGACACCGGCTGAACCGGGCATTTACACATTCACGGTGAAAGTTACTGATGACGGAAATCCCGCACTCTCCGACCAGGAAGAAATTACCGTAACGGTTCTGGATAAAACTCCGCCGACAATTAATAATGCTCCGTCGAATCAAACTTTAGAAGCAACAGGCGCGGACGGCGCGGTTGCAACCTGGAATGCTCCGACTGCGACCGACACGGTTGACGGCAGTGTCGCGGTTAATTGTTTACCCGCATCGGGCAGCACTTTTGCTATCGGTTCGACGATTGTAACTTGTACGGCGACTGACAAATCAGGTAATACCGCCGCGCATACGTTTACAATTACAGTCAGAGACTCAACCGCGCCTTCTATCAATATCGCGTCGCCAACTGCCGCTAACTATTTGCTCGGTCAAATCGTTCCGGCAAGTTACAGTTGCACCGACATTGCAACAGGCGTGGCTTCGTGCATCGGCACAGTCGCAAACGGCACGGCGATTAATACAACGACGACCGGCACAAAAACTTTTAGCGTAACGGCTACAGATAACGCCGGAAACACCGGGACTAAAACAGTTACTTATACAGTCAGTTTTGGAGTTGTCGTGTTGTTTGACCAGACGAAACAGCATAATTCGGGCAGCACTATTCCGATTAAGTTGCAGATTGTAGATGCCGCAGGCACTAATCAATCAGCCGCAAACATTGCCGTTACCGCCGTTCGCATTATGCCGGGCAATCTTCCGGTGCAATCGGCGGGTAATTCGCAACCGGGTAATTTGTTTCTATATGAAGACGGAGTTTACCAATTCAATCTCAAAACCTCACGCGATATGGCGGCAGGCACGTATCAATTAGTCTTCCGCATCGCGGGCGACCCGGTTGAACATTCGGTGCAGTTCGTCATTAGATAAAATCGATGCCAAACGGTAAAGTCAAAATAAACTTTTGAGCAGCCGGCAAGTAACAAAAAAAGGATTCAGAATACATATTCTGAATCCTTTTCTATTTCTTTCAACAAGAAATAAATTTCTACTTCGTTGCCGCTTTAACTGTAAAAGGCGCGAAATATGCGCGTGGCATGAGAACAGGTATTAGATGTAGCTGCTATAAATAAACCTGCTTAGTTGCAAACAAGAGATTTATGCGAATCAGTAAAACTAAACAACTCTGCACTGGAAGTGCAGAGGTTTTAAGAATAGAACGCAAATAAAATTTGCTTGATTGTTCTTTTCAGACCAAGAAAAGAAATCATAATAAATTCTTGCACTGAAAGTGCATAGCTTTTACTAACGTCTGTGACCAGTAAATTTGGATACTCAGGAAGGAAAACACGAAAAGGCTTAACCTATTGACTTTACTAAAGAAGAAAGAATGCCGAAGGTCGGAATCGAACCGACATGGGATTGCTCCCGCCAGATTTTGAGTCTGGTGCGTATACCAATTTCGCCACCCCGGCACGCGAATATGAATGATAAAACTATTGGCAATCGGTCGTCAACCTAGCATTAAAATTAACTTTCGTTCAGTGCAAAAAAAGCCGAAACTCATTTTTGTTTCCATTAGCATTTAACTACACTTATTACTTGTCGTATGCTTAAATCAGGCGATTAAAATATGTCTCTGCAATACGAAAAATCCGATGAAAACGAGTCGTTGCCGTTGCCCGAAGAATACTTGGAAGACCAGAAAAGTGCAATACGCCAACGGTCTTACTGGTTTCTTGCGGGCAGCGGTTTAATAACAGTATTTCTTTTGTTTGCGTTATTTGCCGGATTTGTCTCAATCCGAGATTTATTTCGCAGCATATTTTTTATTCTCGGTTTGTTCGGTTTGGTCGGTGGTATCTGGGGAATTTACTACGCGAAAAAGCTGACTCTTAAAGATTTGATTCCGTCGCCCGAAGCAATTGATTTTTTGCGCAAGGCGCGGGAAACGAAACCTTATTTTTCGTTTATTCTTGTCGCCTGCCTCGTTATCGTTACCGTTTTTCAACTTTTTACAGAAAATGTCGAATCAATTTTCGATGTCGGCGAACAATCTGCGGAAACTGCCGGTTTAGTCAAACCGCTTGTTTGGAAAGGCGAATACTGGCGGCTTTTGACAGCGGCGACGCTACACGGAATTTTCCCGCTTCATCTCTACTTTAACGCGCAGGCACTTTACGGGTTTGGCAGTCTGGTCGAATCGCTTTCAAACCGCGCGCATTTGGCGGCGGTTTTTCTGCTGGCGATAATCGGCGGCGGATTGCTCAGCTTGTTTTTTATGCCTGATGTTATCTCGATTGGCGCATCCGGCGGAGTTATGGGTTTGATTGGATATTTGGCGATTTACGGATACCGTCGAAAACACCAATTGCCGCCCGATTTTTTGAAAAGTATGTTGATAAACATCGGATTTATCACGGCTTTCGGAATCGTCGCGTATCAAATTATAGATAATTTCGGGCATCTCGGCGGACTGCTGACGGGTGCGATTTACGGATTCGTTCAAATCCCGAAGGATTTACACAAAAATCCGCGCAAAATCGGCACGACTGCCGAAATCTTCGGTTTAATCGCACTGGGAATTTTTATATTTACCTCTATCTTGAGTATTTTATTGTTGTCAAAGTTAGTAAAACTTTAATTACAAAACGAAAAGTTTTACAATCCGCATTTCGCAATCGTAACCGTATGAGAATTAGAGTTCACCAGCACGTCAATCCGCTTGCGCCGTATTATCGGTTTGAGCCGCTGCTTTTTGAAATCGAAAAAGTCTTTGCTAATCCCGATTTGCCCCTGATGCTCGACATCGGTTGCGCGCGCGGCAGATTTTTATTGAAAATGGCGGCGGTCGAGCCGCGCTGGAATTTTCTCGGCGTGGAAATCCGCGAGCCGCTCGTCGTGGAAGCCAATCGGCTGGCAAAGGAAAATAATTTAACCAATCTGCGCTACGAATTTTGTAACGCGAGCTTTGCTTTGGATAAATTGCTAACGAATCTTCCCGCCAGTCTTTTGCAAAAGGTTACGATTCAATTTCCAGACCCCTGGTATAAAAAGAAACACGCCAAACGCCGAATGGTCAAAGAAGATTTGGTCGAGACGATTGTCGGACATCTGAAGATAACGGGGACGATTTTTATTCAAACCGACGTTGATTTTCTGGCGCAGGAAATGTTTGCGGTTTTTCGTGAAAATGCTGATTTGAGGGAAATTGAAATTGCCGATAATCCTTTTCCCGTAAAAACGGAAAGAGAAAATGCCGTCGAAGAAAAAGATTTGCCGATTTATCGAAAAATGTTTGAAAAATCAGGCGATTGAATTTTGCCGCAAAACAATCTCGCCGATTTTATCGCTTACTTTTGTTAAACCGTCAAATCCGGGAAGTGCCTGAACTCGGCGCGTAACGTTTTTGTCAATCCAATCAAGCCCGCCTTCCCCACTAAAAAGCGTGCCAATCGTGTAATCAGATTCGGTTTTCGATTTCGCGCCACTGCCGACCGGTGTCCAAAAGTTTCTGACAATAAATCTGGCTAATTTTTGAGAAAACTCGGAATTTCTTAATTCAAGTCGCGCTACGCTTCTGTAAAAATGTGTGTGCGCCGATTCTTCACGGACGATTCCGCGCAAAATTTCCGTTAAAACCGGATGGTTAGCAAGTTCCGCAAGCCGCCGGTAACCTTGCGTTGTAGACATTTCGTGAATCGCGCCGAAGGTCATATGTGTTGCTGTAAATTTTTTACCAACAAGGTTAGTTAAGGAGGTTATCAAATAATTGTTAATAGCATAAAAGTTTGAAACCGCGCCTCTAACCTGATTTTGCCACTTTTCGTGGGTTTCGATTCCAGCTTCGTTCAAAAAACGGTTTAAGATTTCGCCGTGCGTCTGCTCTTCGTTGCTCCAACGCTCCATAAATTTGCTGATAATCGGGTCTTTGCCCGTTGGCGTGCGGCGCAACTCTTCATAATACATATCGGTTAGGGCTTCGACATCGCGCATATACAGCAAAACCGGCACGAATTTTTTATCAATCGGATGATTTTTAACGTCCTTCCAATTGATTCGGTCAATAAATTCTTTGGTTAAAGTTCTCGGTTGTTTTTCATACCAATCAAGAACTTCTTTTTTAGTTTCAAAAGTCATAATCTTTTTTCCTGTAAATTTTATTCGCCGCGAAATGATTTTTGGATGCGACTTAACCTGACAAATTTATGTGTGAGATTTTTGATTTATGAATTTTTTGCCGTTTGCGGTGGTTTTGCAGCCAAGTCTTTTTTCTGTGCTTTATTTTGAAATCGCTTGTGAAACCCGACAGATTTACGGTTTAATAATAGCAACTTTTTTATCCGGCAATTGTTGCGAGTTCGGTATTGCACCGAAAATAACTATCATTAAATATAAATGCCCGGTTTTTGAGAAGTTCCCATAAAAAACAATGAAATTAATTCTTGAAAGACAGATTCAGCTTGCCTTTATTTTCGCTCTGGTGCTTTTGCTGATGCTTGGCTTTTTCGGTAACCGAAGCGCGAATTCGCTTAATGAAGCCGTCAAATTGGAAAAGCACACACAGGAAGTTTTGCTGCGTTTGAATGAAACACTCACTTCGGCAATTGATGTCGAAACCGGCGGGCGCGGATTTGCTCTGACAGGCAATGAATCTTTTTTAGAGCCGTTTAAAGATGCCGAGCAAAAATTCGACGAAAACCTAGCCGATTTGCGCGGGTTGGTCGCGGATAATCCGAAACAAACAGCGGAACTTGCGAAACTGCAAAACTTGGTAAAGGAGAAATTAAACTTTAACCGAAGCGTTATCGAATTGCGCCGCACGCAAGGACTCAGCGCGGCAAGCGCAAAAATCGGAACAGGTGAAGGCAAACGGATAATGGACGAGGCGCGACTTATCGTCGGCAGAATGATAGATGAAGAAAACCGACTTTTGAAGGAAAGCGAAGACGATTTAACCAAAAGTATCAGTAATACTCTGTTTATATTGTTTCTGGGAACATTCGGCGGAGTTTTGTGTCTCGGATTGGCAAATTTCGCTATCTTTCGTGAAACTAAAAAACGACGTTCGGCAGAAGGCGGACTGCGCGATTCAAATAAAAATTTGGAGGAGCGCGTTGAGAAAAGAACGCGGGAACTGTCTGCAAGCAACGAAGAATTGAAAGAACAGGTCAGGCAGCGCGAGCAAGCGGAAACGCGCCGTCAAATCGCGCTCGAAGCCGGAAGTTTGGGAACCTGGACGCTAGACCCGAAAACCAACCGTGCGGAAATTGACCAGCGCAGTTTGTCGCTGTTCGGATTTGCCGAGGAAGATTTCGACGGTTCGGTTGAAAAAGCGTTCAGCCGGATTCACGAAGAAGATTTTGCCGAAGTCGAAAAGCTGTTTCAAAAATCGGTCGCCGAACGCGAAAAACTCAACACCGAGTTTCGCGTTAAGATGCCGGACGGCTCGGTGCGCTGGAATCACTGCACGGGACAACCGCAGTTTGACGAAAACGGCGAAATTCTGCATATTGTCGGCAACTGCCGCGATGTTACCGACGGCAAGGAGTTTGAAAATTCCCTGCGCGCGAGCGAAAATTTCACCCGCGCAGTTTTAGATTCGCTGTCGGCGCATATTGCCGTGCTTGACAGAGACGGAATAATCATCGCCGTCAACAAGGCATGGCAAAATTTCGCCCAGGCAAACTGTGTCGAAGAACAGCTTGACTCAACCGGAATCGGACAGAATTATTTGAAGGTCTGCGAAAATTCTGAGGCGTTCGATGCGGACACGAAAAAGATTTTGGAAAATATGCGGGCGATTCTGAAAGGTGAAAAGGACAGTTTTTCATTTGAATACCCGTGCCATTCTCCAAACGAAAAACGCTGGTTTCTGCTGCAAGTCAGCGCGATGCAGGGCGCGGCAGGCGGCGCGGTTATCTCGCACATCAATATCACCGACCGCAAACAAGTTGAAGCTGAACTAAAAAACAGCGAGCAGTTTAACCGCAGTATTTTTGAAAACAGTCCCGACTGCGTGCAGGTTTTAGAACTCGACGGAACATTTCATTCGATAAATTCAAACGGCTTGCGGCTGCTCGAAATTGAAGATTTTTCATATTTCGTCGGAAAGCAGTGGATGAATTTGTGGGAAGAAGAAGACGAAGAAGCGGCTTATCAAGTTTTGCAAGCGGCTTTGAAAGGCAGAACCACGCATTTTGAAGGTTTCTGCAAAACCGCGACCGGAAAACTCAAGTGGTGGGACGTTTCGGTTGCGCCCATTTACGGCTCGGACGGGAAACCAAGCCGCTTGATTGCTACTTCGCGCGATATTACCGAAAGACGGGAGACCGAAAGCGAGCGTGAAAAACTTCTCAAAAACGAAAAAGCCGCTCGCAAAGACGCGGAAATTGCCAACCGGATGCGCGATGAATTTCTCGCCACCGTTTCACACGAACTCCGTGCGCCGCTCAACTCGATTTTGGGTTGGGGACGACTGATGGAAAAGGGAAAACTCGACGAAATCACTACGGCTAAAGCAGTCAACACAATTGTCCGCAACGCCGAATCGCAAAATCGTCTGATTGAAGACCTTCTGGACGTTTCACGCATTATTTCCGGCAAGCTGCGTCTGGAAGTAATAACGGTCAAACCGATTAACGTCGTAGAATCGGCACTCGAAACCGTGCGTCCGGCGGCGGAAGCCAAAGGCATCACTTTGGAAATAAAGGAAGACGCGGATGTTAGTCATATTTCCGGCGACCCGAATCGCTTGCAGCAAGTTATCTGGAATTTGCTGTCAAACGCCATCAAATTTACACCTAATGACGGTTTGGTTAAATTGGAAATCGAGCGGACGGACGATTTTGTGGAAATTCGCGTCAAAGATACCGGCGTTGGTATCAAAGAGGAATTTCTGCCGCACGTTTTCGACCGTTTCGCACAAGCCGACGCGTCGAGCATCAGAAAATTCGGCGGTCTCGGTCTCGGATTGGCAATTGTGCGCCACATCACCGAAATGCACGGCGGCACGGTTCACGCTTTCAGCAAAGGCGAAAATCAAGGCTCGACTTTCGTCGTCAGACTTCCGTTGGTAGCTTCGCCAAAGCAAGAGGAAGAAAATAAAACCGACGATAAAAGAAGAATTTTGGAAACTGAATCATCGTTGAGCCTCGCGGGTCTTTTGATTCTGGTAGTTGACGATGAAGAAGACACACGCCAACTGCTCACGCAATCTTTGACCTTTTACGGCGCAACCGTTATCAGTGCCGCTTCCGCCGCCCAGGGTTTCACCGAACTAACTGATAAAAATCCCGATGTGCTGGTTTCCGATATCGGAATGCCGGATGAAGACGGTTATTCATTTATCCGCAAAGTCCGAACGCTTTCCGACGGTAAACTTAAAGATATTCCGGCGGTCGCGCTCACCGGTTTCGCCCGCGCCCAAGACCGAATGCGCGCTCTTTCGAGCGGCTTTCAAAATCACGTGGCAAAGCCTGTCGAGCCGGACGAATTGGTTATGGTGATTGCGAGTTTGACAGGGCGACTTCAGATAAACGAAAAGGAAATGCAACCACAGATAAGCACAGATGGACACAAATAAAAAAGCAAAGAAGAAATCCGAAACCCAAAATCCAAAACCCAAAATCCAAATCGGTTGTCAGGGTTGGAATTATGAAGATTGGACGACGAAAGCGGGCGGCGAAACCGTATTTTATCCGCGCGGAACTCGCTCGAATGAAATGCTTGCTTTTTATGCGGAAATTTTCGATACGATTGAAGTAGATTCGACTTTCTATGCGATTCCGGCAAGCTCAACGGTTGAAAATTGGTATAAGAAAACGCCTGACTATTTTACGTTTTCGTTAAAGCTGCCGCGGGAAATCACGCACGAATACGGTTTGCGCGAACCTTCTTTTTCGCTTTTAAACGAATTTTGCGAAAGAGTTTCGTTACTCAAAGAAAAACTCGCATCAGTTTTAATTCAGCTTCCGCCGAACTTTGAAGCCTCAAAAGAAAACGCTCAAGCCTTGCGCGAATTTTTGGCGGAACTGCCGAAAAAAATTCGGTTTGCTGTTGAATTTCGCAATTGGCAATGGCTGGTTGATTGGACATTTGAAGAACTCGAAAAAAACAAAGCCGCCATTTGTCTGGTCGAAGGAAGCTGGATTCCGCGCGAGTCGATGTTTGCAGCAATCGAAAAAAAGACGGCAGATTTTGCGTATATTCGCTTTATGGGCGAACGAGATTTAACGACTTTCGATAGAATTGTCCGCCCGCAGGACGCGCATTTGCAGATGTGGAAGGAAGAAATCGAAAAGCTGAAAACAAAAGATATTTACGTTTATTTCAGCAACTTTTACGAAGGCTTCGCGCCCGCCAGCGTGAATAAATTAAAGGAACTATTTGAGCAAAAGACAACCAAAGCAAGCATTCTGGAAAATCAAAAATCGCTTTTTTGAAAAAGATTTTCGGTATTAAAGCGCAGAGAATAGAAAGAAAATTAGTCACGAATAACACGAAAACAATTAAGAATGATTCGTGTTACTCGTGGCAAAATCTTTTGCAAAAACTCTGTATTTTTATGCTTGTATGATGAATTTATTCTTTACCGATTCAAACCTTTTCCTCACTTCTATCGTAAAGGTAATAAGTTTTCGCATTTGAGCGGGAAATATAAAAAATTTTAGAGCAATAGTTTAATAAAGAACAATGTCAAAAACAGCAAAAATACTTCTCATCATCGGCGCAAGCGTTCTCGCCGTTTTTTTAGTGGCAATTATCGGAATCGCTTTGTTGGCGGAATCTTTGGGCAAGCCGAACATTCCCGACAACAGCGTTTTGGTTTTGAAGGTTTCGGGAAATTTACCCGATTATAAGCCGGAAAACAAATGGGCAAAAGTTTTCAAAATTCAGCAGCCGCAGTCTTTTTCCGGTCTTCTGACCGAGCTTCGCAAGGCAAAAATTGACAGCCGCGTGAATGCGGTTTTGCTCGACATCGAGTTTCCGCAAATCGGTTGGGGAAAAGCCGACGAACTGCGTGACGCAATTAAGGATTTTCGCGCCTCGGGCAAGCCGATTTATTCATTTATGGAACTCGGAATGAATAAGGAATACTACATCGCGTCGGCAACCGAAAAGGTTTTTATGCCGCCCGCCGGTGATTTGTATGTCAACGGTTTTGCGGCAAACGCGATGTTTTTTCGCGGCTCGCTCGACAAACTCGGCATCGAGCCGGAAGTTATCAAAATCGGTAAATACAAAAACGCGCCCGACCAATATACCGAAAAGCAAATGTCGGACGCGCAGCGCGAAGTTATCAACGCGGTTCTGGACGAATACTACGGACGTTTTACGAGCGGAATTGCCGAAGACCGCAAAAAATCAATCGAAGATGTCAAAGCAATCGTTGACAACGCGCCGTATCACGCGACCGAAGCACAGCAAATCGGTTTAATTGACGGCGCGAATTATCGCGACCAGGTTTATGAAGAATTAAAAAATCGGCTCGGCTACAAAGCGGAAGATAAATTACGAACCGTCAGCGAAAATGAATACCGCGAAGTGTCTGCGGAATCGCTCGGCTTAAACGACGGTGAAAGAGTTGCCGTTATTTATGCTTCGGGTGCAATAAATGTCGGGAAATCAAACAACAGTCCGCTCGGCGGCGAAATGGTCGGCTCGGATACGATTGTCGAAGCCGTTAACGACGCGGCGGAAGATTCGACGATTAAAGCGATTGTTTTGCGTGTTGATTCGCCTGGCGGCTCGGCTCTCGCATCGGACTTGATGTGGCACGCGCTCGAAAATGCGAAAGCTAAAAAACCGCTGGTTGTTTCAATGTCTGATGTTGCCGCTTCGGGCGGTTATTATATTGCCTGCAACGCTGATAAAATCGTCGCCGAACCTTCGACTGTAACAGGTTCAATCGGCGTATTTATGGGCAAACCAGTCGTCAAAGGTTTATATGATTGGCTCGGCGTTTCCAATGAATATGTGATGCGCGGCAAAAATGCTGGAATCTTCCGCGAAAGTGAAAAATGGACTCCCGAAGAACGTGCCAAAATGCAAGACCAGGCAAATAAAATTTACTACGGCGATTTTGTTCCGAAGGTCGCTAAAGGTCGCGGGAAAACCGAAGAAGAAGTCAATTCAATCGGTCAAGGTCGCGTCTGGACAGGCACGCAGGGCAAACAAAATGGTTTGGTTGATGAGTTCGGCGGACTCGAAAAAGCTATCGAAATTGCCAAAGAATTGGCAAAACTGCCTGCCGAAAAGGAAGTTAAACGAGTTTCCTATCCAGAATCACAGTCGTTTTTTAATCAGTATTTCGGCGGCGAAAGCAGCACGTTTGCCGAAGCTAAACAACAGGAAGCGCAAGCGGCACTGGTCAAATCTTTGCCCGAAGACGCGCGTCGGGCTTTGCGTTTTGCGGAACTTTTCGACCGGATGAAGCGCGGTGAAGCGATGTTTATACTGCCTTTTGAATTGGAGATTAAGTAAGTTAAGAATGAGGAATAAAATATGTTATAAAAAGTAAAGTATAAAATCTTTAAATAGAATGCGGAGAAATTTTATCAACTCAAACGCTTTGTAAATTTCGCATTCTATTTTTGCGTTATGTAAAAATATCATACGTTTTGATTTACCCTAAAATGTTTAAATCTTTCAATCAATATAAACATTTCAAATCAAACGACTTAACTCCAATGGCACATTTATTGCGTTTATAACGACTTATATATGATTCGTGTGGTCTTTTGGGCGAATCAGTTTTTATTTGGAGGATATAAAACAATGAAAAACATAACAAAAGTAGCTTTTGGACTTCTTTTTTCGATTGCCTTAACAGGTGCGGCTTTAGCTCAGACGGCGACACCGACACCTGTGGCAAGTAGTGAAACGACGATTACCAAAACTACGACGACAACAGTGATGCCGTCTCCGACACCGGTAACAACTACCAAAACTACTACGTCAACAATGAAGACTGATGTGGTGCAGAATGCGGACGGCACATACAGTGTTATTGAATATCCGGTTGGAAAAGAAGTAACGGTTGAATTTACGCCGACCGACAAGGCAATGACCGCTAAGGGAATGGCTCGCGTTATGCGAACGGGCAATGAAACAATGGTCAATCTTGACTTAAACGGTTTGGATAATTCTAACTATTTTGTTTATGCCGTTGACCCGATGGGTAAAGTTTCTTACCTGGGTCCTGTAACGGGCGCAGACGGAATAGCTAAAACCAGCTTCAAAACGCCTCTGAATCAATTTATGTTGGTGCTTTCACCGACTGAAGGTTTGACCAGCATCGCTAATGATACGCCGGTTACGTTTCGCAGCGCAGTGCCGAAAGGTTACGCTGTTGTCAATAATACGGTAACAAGTCCGACCGGTATGGAAAAACAAGTTGCGCAAACTCAGGCGGTTTCTTCAATTTATGAAGTTCCGCTTCTCGGTGTGCAGAGTTTTAGCGGGAAGACGACCGAGACGAGAATCAATTTCTCCGGTGATTTGGAGGGACTCAAAGGTAAAGCCTACATCAAACCGCGTAAAGACGGGACGGCGCAGATAAAAATGCGTTTTGACGACTTAAAGTTAGCTCCGAAACAAAAACGCTATGTTTTGTGGGCTGTTTCAGCCGACAAAGCATACACAAAAATCGGGCAAATTATCAATACCGGTGCGCGTCAAGAAGGAGAAATTCGCGGCGAAACAGCGTTGAAGGATTTTGGTTTGTTTGTAACGGTCGAAGATACAGATGTTTTGCAACCGACAAGCACAATATATTCGACATTTAGCGCAGGCAGATAATTGTCTTGCTAAATTCTTGAAAATTAAAAGAGCGGCGCGTATTAAATATATGCGCCGCTCTTTTAATTTTTTATTTGAAATAATTTTTACGACGGTGAAGCAATTTTGACCGTTTCATTTTCGGAAACCTCGACAAATAACGCTTCCTTTTTAGAGATATTTTGCAGAGCTTTGCCGGAAGCAGTTAGTTCGACTTCAGCCGAGAGAACACGCGAAACTCTTTTCGGAAGCAGCATCGGCGCGATTTTCGCAATAGAATTAGCGAGCGAAACAACATCGCCGCCACCGCGCCAATGCTCACGGATAATCGTTTCGTCAGAACGGTTTATCAGCCTGAGAAGCGTCAAAGCGACCAGATACGTATCGTCAACCTGTCCAATAAACGGGAGAAAATCGGGAATAAAATCAAGCGGCATAAAGACATACAAAATCGCGCCGGCAAACAAAGCCTTATCAACCGTCGGTACGCGGCTGTCGGTCAAAAGTTTGCCGAGAAGTTTCACCATATTCGGCAAAAACATCAGCAAATTTTTCATACGGTCTTTCATTTGACCTTTTTCTTTTCGCATCGGTTTTTGCGCATCTGTTTTCTGAATTTGGCTCATTTTGATTTCGCTCCATTATTTAAATTGATTACAGTCTAAGTAATACGGCGTATTTCAGCAAGTCTTTACATTTTCCATTTATCATTTATCATTTATCAAGTCTGGTTTAATGATAAATGATAAATGATAAATGAAGTTATGATACTGGAAAAAATCCGCGCTAAAGCCGCCTCAAATCCGCAGCATATTATTTTGCCTGAAGGCGAAGACACTCGCACGGTGCAAGCCGCCGAAATGTGTGTCCGCGACCGGATTGCGAAAATTACACTGCTCGGTGACGAAGAAAAAATTCGGGCGGCGGCTCACGTTTCAAATGCAAATCTGAATGGTGTTGAAATTGTTGACTACCGAAAATCTTCTGAGTTCGGGAAGACGGCAATGTTCTATCACGAACTGCGGCGGGCGAAAGGCATAACGCTTGAAGAAGCCGAACAAACTGTTAAAGACCCGCTTTACTTCGGTAATTTAATGGTTAAACTCGGAAAGGCGGACGGTTCTGTCGCCGGTGCGACGAACACAACGTCGCACACGGTTGCGGCGGCTCTGCGGTGCGTCGGCGTGCGGCAAGGTTTCAAAATTGTTTCGTCGTTTTTTCTGATGGTTGTGCCGAATAAAAGTTTCGGATACGAAGGCGCGATGATTTATGCCGATTGCGGTGTAATGATTGATCCAGACGCGGCGGAACTCGCAGAAATCGCCATTGCTTCGGCTGATTCGTGCCGCGCTTTGCTCGATGTCGAACCGAAGGTCGCGATGCTTTCCTTTTCAACCAAAGGAAGCGCGAAACATCAACTCGTTGATAAAGTTCTCGAAGCGACGAAGACGGCAAGAGCGCGTTTTCCTGAACTGGAAATTGACGGCGAACTGCAAGCGGACGCGGCACTCATTCCGTCGGTCGCACAATCAAAAGCGCAAGGCTCAAACGTCGCGGGACGAGCCAACGTGCTTATTTTTCCTGATTTGAACGCCGGAAACATCGCTTATAAATTGACCGAAAGATTGACGGGCGGAACGGCAATCGGACCGATTTTGCAAGGTTTGGACAAACCCTGCAACGACCTTTCGCGCGGCTGTAAAGCCGAAGATATTGTTGATGCGGCGGCGATTACGGCGGTGCAGTCGCAGGCGCGGAAATTATCAATCTGATTGCTTCATCTAATTGCTCCATAATTTTATGACCGGGAATTTACCCAAATTTCTTTAACGCTGAACGAAAATCGAATGTAATTTCGTTTTGACTAATTTATAAGATATAATTTCTCCTTCGCTTTGACAGTTGCTTCCAAATAATAAGCAGCTGTCAATTTACTTTTAACAGTTGTGAAAAAAATTCTGCGCGTAGCTTTTTTCCCTGATTCGTTTCTGGAAGTCAACGGCGCGGCGATGACAAGTCAAAGGTTAGTCGGGTATGCCAAAAAAAACGGCTATCCTTTTTTGTGTATCCACGCAGGAAAAAAAACTGGATTAAGTCAGGACGGAAGCGTTACTCATTTATCGCTCAAACGCTCGCCTGTTTCCTTTAAATTGGACGAAGATTTGGCTTATGACCCATTTTTCCAACGCCACACCAACCGCGTTCTCCGAGAATTAGTAAAATTTCGCCCCGATGTTCTGCATATCACAGGTTTAAATGATGTCAGCATTGTCGGTGCTTATTTAGGCTGGAAAATGCAAATTCCGATACTCGGTTCGTGGCACACGAACATTCACGAATTCGCCGCTCATCGGCTGGCAAAAATGTTTCGCTTTATGCCCGATTCAGCCGTTTCCGCAGTTACGAATTTTGCCGAGAGGAAAATTTTGGACGGCTCGGTTCTTTATTACAAAATGCCGAAAGTCGTGCTTGTGCCGAATCAGGAATTGCTTGACCTTTTGGGCAAAGGCACTCGTCGGAAGGCTTTTTTGATGACGCGCGGCGTTGACACGGAAGTTTTTTCGCCCGCCAAAAGAACAGTCAACGACGGTGTTTTCCGGTTCGGATTTGTCGGCAGACTTCGTGCCGAAAAAAACGTGCGTATGTTGGCTGATTTGGAAAAGGAATTGATAAGAGCCGGCAAAACAAACTTTAAATTTTTAATCGTCGGCGAAGGCAACGAGCGCGAATTTCTGGAGAAAAATCTGAAACAAGCCGAATTTACAGGTTTTCTTGACGGTGAGCAATTGTCCGAAGCGTATGCTAATATGGACGTTTTCGTGTTTCCGTCGGAAACCGATGCTTTCGGCAACGTCGTTCAGGAAGCCAATGCTTCGGGCGTTCCGTCAATCGTAACTAATCAGGGCGGACCGAAATTTATCGTCCGGCATAATGAAACGGGATTTGTCGCCGAAAACTTCAACGATTTTGTAAAATTTTCGCTTGAGTTGATGAACAATCCCGAAAGGTTGGCGCAGATGAAACGGGCTTCGAGGGAATTTGCGCAGTCGCGTTCCTGGGATGCGGTTTTCGAGAGCGTTTATCGAGGTTATGAGGAATGTTACGCCTTGCGCAAGCGCGAATAGATTTTTTGTGTAGAAACGAATGAGAGCTTCCGTTAACGAAATTCATCAATCAGTTACCGACGCGGAAAATTTGGAAAATGTTCACAACGAACCGATTTCCATCGGCGACGTTTTTTTGAGTCTTTTCCAGCATCCATTGCAAATTATCAAGCGCTGGAACTGGAAATCCGCTCTGCTCGGTGCAATTCTTCGGGCTTCGTTTTATTTTACGGTTTATAAGGCGAGCAAGGAAAGCTGGATTGTTACCCTAACGGCTGTGTTGGTCGAGTTATCTTTTCGTTTTTTTACGTCCGGCATTTCAGGCTCGCTCGTGCAGTCATTTCGCCGCGCCGAACCAACTTGGCTGGCGACGCTGATTGTGACGATTTCACTTCCTGTTTTTAGTCACACGGTTGAATACATCACACATTATTCACAAGAGCATTTCTTCAACGATATTTTTGCCGCTTCCGTCAACAACGCCAGGCAAAAGGCGTTTGCCGTCTCGGTGCTTATCTCGGTTTTGTCGGCGATTTTTAATTTATTTATTATGCAGCGCGGCGTTTTGCTGGTCGGCGCGGGAAGCGAAACAAAATCTCTGTGGAGCGATTTGAAGCATATTCCGCTTCTCATCGTCGAATTCGTCGCATTTTTGCCCGGACAAATACTGTCGTTTTTGCGCGAGGGGAAATTTTTGTCGGCAATCAGTATTTTTACGGCGTTTGGATTAGCGATTGGAACTTTGATGGGCGTTTTTCGCGGCAAATGGTCGTGGGCGTGGACAACCGCGCTCGGCGCGTGGGCAATCTTACTGGCAATGACGCTGATTGTTGCCGTCGTTTTACGCTTCATGCAGCCGTCCGTAAAAAGTTAATTGTTTGGCTTCATCAAGCGACTATTTTGGAAGTCCAAGTGCAAAATCAATCTACCAAATCGGTTCACATCACCAATTATTACCACAAAAACTCGGGCGGAATAAGCACGTCGTTCAACAATTTGCTTGCCGCCGCCGCGCGTCATCAAAGATACATTCGCTTAATTGTTCCCGGCGAAACGGAAGACATCGAAGAAGTCAACGAATTTGCAAAAATCTATTATGTTCCGGCTCGCCAATCGCCGATTTTTGACAAACGCTACCGGGTAATGATGCCCTGGCAATATATGCCGGGCGATTCAATCATCCGCAAAATTCTGCTCGCTGAAAAGCCCGATATAGTCGAAGTTACAGATAAATACACGCTCTCGATGCTCGGCGCGATGATTCGCATCGGTAAATTCAAACAACTCGGCAGACCGATGCTCGTCCATTTTTCGTGCGAGAGAATGGACGATAATATCGGTTCGTTTCTGGCAAGCGGCAACATTGCTAAATGGTTTGCGCGGCGCGTGATGGGCAATTACAACTTTCCTTCATTTGATTTTCACATTGCTAATTCACCCTACACGGCGGAAGAGTTTTACGAATCGGTTGAAAAATCCGCCAATCCAAATCGGTCGGAACGATTTTTTAATTGGTGCTGGCGTTTATTCAAAGCACCGCGAGTTCCCTTTAAAGAAAGAATTTTCGTGTGTCCGCGCGGCGTGAACGTCGAGCAATTTTCGCCGACCAGAAAATCCGATACGATAAAACGCGAGATGCGCGAGCGGGCAAATATTCCCGAAAATTCGATTGTTTTGCTTTACGCCGGAAGAATCTCGCCGGAAAAAAATGTTGAACTTCTTCCCGATTTTATGGAGATTTTAGCGAAAGATTCAGACAAGGATTATCGTTTGTTGGTAGCGGGCGCAGGACCGAAAGCCGACTGGCTGAAAGAAGAAACAGAGAAACGAATTCCAAATAAAATTGTTCAACTCGGACATCTCGACAAGGAAACTTTATCGAATTACTACGCCAACTGCGACGTTTTCGTGCATCCGAATCCGCGCGAACCATTCGGCATCGCGCCGCTTGAAGCAATGGCTTCCGGCGTTCCGACACTCGCGCCGAACGCGGGCGGACTTCTGGCTTACGCCAACAATGAAAATGCCTGGCTGGTTGCGCCCACGGCGGAGGATTTCGCCCGCGCCGTGCGCGAGATTATAAATGACGAAGACTTGAGAAACCGGAAAATTGAACGAGCGTTTGAAGCCGTCCACGCCAACACGCGCGAGATTTCCACCGACCGTCTGCTTGCGACTTACGACAAAATGTATGAAGATTTCCAGAAGCGAAACGAATTATTTACTGATAGAGAGAAGGCGAAGAATTTTGATTTTGCGGGAGAATCATTGAAAGATTAATTTAGTTAATTCGGTCGGTTATTTTAATAGCTAACGTATTGAAAGTTCTTCAATATCTTTTTTCACCTTTTTTCGATTAAGTCCTTTTGAAACATTATCGGCAGCTAAAAATTTTTCTATCGCTGTGTCAAATTCATTTTGCTTAACTCTTATTGACAAAGCCTTTGCCGCGAGGCTACGAAAAAAATTTGCTTCTTTGCTAGAATAAATTTCTTTGAGCAAAAAGTTTAATGAATCTACCGAAAGCGGAACTTCTTCGATACTCGATAAAATAATCAGAGCATAGTATTTATCCGCATTAGTCAAATCATTTCGGGAGAGTGTTTTTACCGCATCCTTTACTAATTCTCTTTGCGTATTTTCAGATAAAACGCCTAATTCTTTAGGATTGACTTTTAATTTTTGCTGAATAATTGAAAGTAAGTCTTCCGATTTTGCTGCCTTTCCGTTTGTGGCTTGAAATTTTTTCAATTCTCCAAATAAAACTTCAAGCGGATTTTCGATGCCTTTCTTTTTTGATTCTTCGACTATTAATCTAACAAGCTGTTCCGAAGCCTTATACCGAAACCACTGATTTCTTACCGCATTTATATTATTTTCATCAGCAGATTGATTCCAATTCCACAAATTGGCACGAATTTCAGTTTTATGCAAAGCAACCTTCGGAACATTTTCTTCAAATTTTGTCCACACCACCGAAGGCATAAAATCATAACTTACTAAGTTTCCAACATAATTGCACAATCCTTCCTTAAACCATCTGAGATTTTTGTGGTCAATTAAATCTCCGATTGCATCGTGTGTTAGTTCGTGCGGAATTGTCGAGTAAATACTTTTACACAATTTATCGTCGTCTAAACATTCTAAACTTAATTCTCTCTTCTCTTTGAAAACAAATAAATGTAAATAAAAATTTTCATTCTTCAATACATCGAACATTTTATAGTTTAGCGGAACTTCATTTAGTCTTAACAGATAGAATCTTAGTCCTTCTTTCTGCAGGGGTTGTAAAATGTCTCGGGTTTTTTTTACGGATTTTTCAAGCGAATCAAGAATACTTTCAGCCTCACTCGAAAATCCGACGGGAAACTTTATTTCTACATAATTTTTTCCAATTTGCCTTTTTAGAGATTGATTGCAGTTTTTGTGGACTTCTTCGGTTAAGTCAACTGTTTTTGTTTGCCTTTCATTTTTGTTTTTTGCCGTGAGGAATTCATATCCGACTTTCTCTTGTGCCGTTATTTGAAACGGCAAGCTAACTAAAACAAAAACTGCGCTTAAAAAATAGATTTTTAATTTTGTTTTGCTCATTGCCTATTCTCACTTCTTATTTAAGATATGCTGAAGTAAAGATAAATAAATTCGTAGAGAAATTGTAGTTTGACAACTTCTCTACGAATTTCATTTCAATTACTGTTCCAGAGTAATTGTTCCTTGATTACATTCGCCATAATATTCTCCTCTCGGTGACCGATAAACTATCGTATATGATTTATCATACGTTATGCCGGAAGAATCTTTTTGACGAAAATGATTAATGTATCTGCCGGATTTGGCTATACAGTCAACTTGTGTGATTGCGAAATCGAAAGTCATTATCTCATCCCATTCGGAATTTTCTGCTGTCGGAGCAGTATTCACAAAATTACTAACAGCCGCCGGGTCGTCAAATACGAATGCATAAGGAGTGGTTTCATTGTCGTATCTGGGAATGTTTGCCGCAATATCTGCCGGTGCAGGAGACAAGGAAAAAGTTTGCATCGAATTTTGCCCTGAAGAATCTACAATCTTAATCGTCATTTGAGTAACACCATTCATATCTGGCTGCCAAGGGTTGGCTAAATCCAAAATACCTACATTTTCACTCATTTCACTGGCGGTAGTTGGCGAATGACCCGTGAAAAATCTATGGCGGCGCACAGTTCGACAAGTTCCATCTCTATCACATTCAGTTACTATTTCACAATTCGGCGGTTCGCATCTTCCGCATCTAAAAGCCGTAACGCACATAAACAAAACCAGCAAAAGCGGCACTAATGTTAATTTTCTCATTTTTATTTTCTCCTATTTTGAAGCGATAACAAAAATCACTTGTTTTTTATTGGTTGAAATTGAGCTTTTGCTGTATTTTGCGTTATGATGTAAGTGTGTTAAGGCTTGCATCTGATGTCCAAAATACAGCAGAAGCACTTAAAACAAATAGCCTTGAGGTCAGTTGCATTGACTTCAGGGCTTACTTGCTTAAACGAACTTTATTTTGTTTTCCTCTTTCTAAAAACAAACGAAAAGAAATTAGCTCTTGAGTTAAAGAGGCTTTTTCGTAAAAAGTTTGGAGAAGTAAGGTAAAACATGGAACTCCAACTACGCAGTTTAGAATGTAAATATAATAATTTGGATATTCGGCTTTGTCAAGAAAATTTCCGCTAAGTATAAAAAAAGCAACAGTTTACGTCTGTCTGAACTTTTCAATTTTTGCTTTGCTTTGCTCTAAGATATAATGATTTTTCGCTTAAAAGATTGCTAAAGAAAATTATAGTGCGTAAAGAATATGATTTCAGCCGCGGAACGCGCGGAAAGTTTTACGGCAAAGTTGATACGAAAAACCCGATTATTGAAGCCGATAACGAAACTTTGGATGAAGTTTTTGAAGAAGAATTGGCTTTTTTGGAATCTAATCTCGCTCGAATTGAAAATCTTAAATCGCGGCTCATCGAACTCGACGAGCCGCCCCGCGAAAAAATCTCGAAGAGAATCTCAAATGCCAGCGAAGTTTTGGACAAAATCGCGCTCTCCGAATAAATGCTCGAATTAGTTTTAGCCAATTTAAGAACCAGACCTTTTCGCACGTTGATAAGCATCGTCGGCGTGGCGTTGGGTGTTGTGCTGGTAACGCTTTTTACCGGATTAGCGCGCGGAATGTCCGACGATATGGCGAGACGCGCGGCAAATTGGAAGGCGGAAATTGTTTTTACACGCCCGGGCGCAATGGAAATCACGAGTTCAAACGCAAATGTCAGCACGACTTACGCCGACAGGCTGCTGGAAATTGAAGGCGTAAAATCGACGGTTCCCGTTATTCGCTATATCACGTCGAATACCAAAGCGCGTTGGGGCATCGAGCAGCTCGACGGCGTTGAGTGGCAGCCGTTTGCCGAAATGAACGATATGCAAATCGTGCAAGGGCGCCCGGCAACCGGCAGTAATGAAGTCATTCTGGACGAACGCAAAATGCAGGACGATAATTATAAGCTCGGCGATACGATTGAAATTTTCGGGGAACCTTATAATATTGTCGGAGTCTTCGCGCCGCCTTCAGGCGCAAGAATAAAAATGTCGCTCGCCGCGATGCAGGAAGCACAGCAGTCGCCGAACAAATGCTCATACATTTTAGTAAAGCTAAATGACGGCGCGGAAATTGATGAAGTTGCCGCCCGCATCAACCAGGTTCTGCCGGGAAATAAAATCAATCTAACACGCGATTTGATAATTGACGCGCAAGACCGCATTCCCGCGCTGAAAACTTTTCTGCGCGTGCTGGTCGGACTCGGCGCGTTTGTCTCCACGATTTTCGTTCTTCTTTCGATGTATACGACGATTACCGAACGGCGCAAGGAAATCGGTATTTTGAAATCCCTCGGCGCGTCTAAATCCTTTATCATCAGCGTCATCGAAGGCGAAGCGTTTCTTATCGGCGTGCTGGGAGTTCTGCTCGGTTTCACCGTTTCATTTCTCGCTTCGTATATTATTCAATCGAGTTTCGATTTGCAGTTTGAATTCAGTCGGGGTTGGACGCTGACGGCGATTTTCATCGCGCTCGGCGGAAGTCTAATCGGCGCGCTCTATCCGGCGTGGCGAGCGTCGAATATCGACCCGGTTTTGGTTTTGACGAATGAATAAAGTTTCATTCGCCGCTGTCTTTCGTAAATTCTCTTCTACCGCCTTATTCGTTGTTTCATTAATTTTCCAGCTTTATATGAAAAGTCTTGCCGGAAATACAAAATTCGAGTTATTATTATCTAACTCGGTTGAATCTGTTAAACAAAATTGAGCGAATGAAAACGGTAAGCATTGTTATGACAATAAATCAAATCTGCCATATGACGGCAAACTATTTTCAGGAGCATAGCTCGTGCTAATTTTTTTTGGCAAATTGAAAATTAATTTTTTCAATTTGAATAATCTTATTGGAGGAAAAAATGACAAAAATTCTTAAGTCTAACGACGAAGAAAACAATCTCGAAACTAACATCGAAAAATTGTCTTCGCGTCGGACGTTTCTAAAATTTTCAAGTGCCGCTGCTTTGACTGCATTTGCATTCGGCGCGCTTAGTCCTGAATCGCTGTCGGCGAAAACAGCGTTTTTGGGTTTACCGATTGAGCCGATACAGGAAGGCGCGGTTGATTTGGGCAAAGGCGACACTGGAATTCTGAATTATGCCTACGCGCTCGAACAACTCGAAGCGGCGTTTTACACGCAGGCTCTTTCGACGCCTTATTCGGGTATAAGTTCGATGGAACGCCAGATTTTGACCGACATCCGCGACCACGAAATCGCGCACCGCGAATTGTTCAAAGCCGCGCTCGGAAAAAAAGCGATTCCAGGCTTGCAGGTAAATTTTACGTCAATCAATTTTAATAGTCGTGACAGCGTTCTCGGCACGGCGCGGACGTTTGAAGATTTGGGAGTTTCCGCCTATAACGGCGCGGGACAATTATTAAAGAACGGTGATTTTCTGCTGCTCGCGGGCAAAATCGTTTCCGTCGAAGCCAGACACGCGGCAGTTATTCGAGATTTAATCAATCCGATGTCGTCGGCTTTTTCGGGAGATGACGTAACCGATCCAAACACCGGACTCGATATGGCAAGAACACCGGCGCAGGTTTTAGCCGCTGCTGCGCCATTTATCAGAACACCGGTAACTGCCAAGAAATTACCGCAACCCAAATCGTAAGTAAGGAGAAAAAAATGAATTTCAAAAAACCGATTTTAGAATCTGTAACGCCGGATTTCATCAGCGAAATGACGGGACAGCGTGAGAATATCGCTAAGGCGAAAAAAATGACCGGCGCGCTTGCCACGCTTCCGATTGGTTTCGGCGCGCTTGCCGCAACGACTTACGGAGCGCAGGACAAATTGCCGGGAAAAATTGCCGACGTGCTGAATTTTGCATTGACGCTCGAATACCTCGAAGACGAATTTTATCGCACGGCACTCGGCAGTTCAGGATTAATTCCGCAAGATACGCAGGATGTTTTCGGGCAAATCAGCAAACACGAAGCCGCGCACGTCGCACTGCTGAAATCCGTGTTAGGCAGCAAAGCCGTAGCCAAGCCGAATTTTGATTTTACGGCGGGCGGCGCGTTCGGCGACGTTTTCCGCAACTATCAAACATTTCTAGCAGTTTCCCAAGCATTTGAAGATACGGGCGTTCGCGCCTACAAAGGTCAAGCGGGCAATCTTAAAGGAAACGGTAAAATTTTGACGGTTGCCCTGCAAATCCACTCGGTTGAAGCCAGACACGCGGCTGAAGTTCGTCGTCTGCGCGGCGAAAAAGGCTGGATTACGGGCGATTCACGCGGAACACTTCCCGCAGCAACGCAGCCCGTCTATTTCGCCGAAGGCAAAACCTCACAAGGCGGCGTGGTTCTGGAAGCGAAAACTATGAATCTGACCGACGACGCGATTTCCGAAGCATTCGATGAACCTTTGTCGAAAAGCCAGGTTTTGGCGATTGCCGGCTTGTTTATCAAAGGTTAGACAATTTAACAAAACCTTATTTTCGCAAGCGAGTCGAAATTTAACTTGCTTGCGAAAATTTTTTCCGATAAAATTAACCGCAGTTAAAAATTTTTGAGCTGAAATTTAACCGCAGTTCATTTTTCAAATTAAAATGATTAAAAATACGAAAAAGCATTCGGTTTCAAAAGAAGATTACCTGAAGGCGATTTGGAGCTTGTCGGAACGCAGCGACGAAGGAAAATCCGAAGCCGGAACAAATGATTTGTCGGCACTTTTAGGAATCAGTCCGCCCGCCGTTTCCAAAATGCTCAAGCAAATGGAGCGGCAATCGCTCGTTGCCCACACGCCCTATTACGGCGTGCGTCTGACGGAAAAGGGACGTGCGGTCGCGCTCCATATTGTGCGTCGCCATCGCTTGCTCGAACTTTTTCTGTGGAAAGTTTTGAAATACGACGAGCATTCGGTTCACGACGAAGCCGAGCGGCTCGAACACCACATTTCCAACGAATTTGAAGAAAAAATTGACGCGCTTTTGGGTTTTCCCAAAAGTTGTCCGCACGGCAGTCCGATTCCGAGCCGCGAAGGAAATTTTTAAGTTTTAAAGAATGGATTAATTTTATGATGAAACGAAATTTGCAATTGCTGTTTATGCTATTGATTTGCGCGGCAGGAGTTTTCGCCCAAAACACGAAAGAAAATCCGCCGATTCAGGACAACAGCTTTTTGATTGAAGAGGCTTACAATCAAGAAGCCGGAGTCATTCAGCATATCAACACTTTTACGCGCAATCGTAATGGCGACTGGCTTTACACTTTTACCGAAGAAATTCCCGTTCCGAATCAAAAACATCAACTCAGCTTTACCTTGCCCGCGCAGAAAGTCGGCGGCTTTCCCGATAGAAAATACGGCTTCGGCGACGTGGCGGTAAATTATCGCTATCAGCTAATCGCCAATAAGAAAACAGCCGTCGCGCCGCGTTTTTCGGTTTTGTTTCCAACTGGAAATTTCCGAAAAGAGAGAGGCGCGGGCGGCGTCGGGTTTCAATTTAATTTGCCCGTCAGCGTTCAGCTTTCACGCAAGTTCGTCGCGCATTCAAACGCCGGTTTGACGCTCACGCCGCGAGCCAAAAATATTCTCGGCGAACGAGCGCGAACGGTTGATTATAATCTCGGTCAAAGCATCGTCTGGCTGGCAGCGTCGCGTTTCAACGTGCTGCTCGAATCGGTTTGGAACAACACCGCAACTGTTACGGGCTTTCGACAAACCCGGCGCGAAAACGAAGTTTTAATCAATCCCGGCATTCGCTGGGCGCACAATTTTAAGAACGGTTTGCAAATCGTTCCGGGCGTGGCTTTCCCGATTGGAGTCGGACCGAGTAGAGGCGAGCGCGGAATTTTCTTTTATCTAAGTTTTGAGCATCCTTTGAGGAAATCTAAATGAACAAACAATTAATCAACGCTCTGCGGCGAAAACTGTTCGGTTTGAAGCTGTTCGCAGACAATAAAAACCAATCTGCCGCCGACGAGCGCGAAGCGGGCGTAACGCGGCGGGCGATGCTTCAAAGTTTGGGGCTGACGGCGGGCGGCACGATAGCCGCCGCCGCTCTGCTGCCGCGCCTCGTCGGAGCGCAGCAAGCGGACGGAAGCAACGACGAGGTAACGATGGGACCTCACGGGATGGGTCCGATGGTGATGCCTATGACGGTCGGTGAAGTCGATCACGAATTCAACGGCTTCAATCCGAGCGACATCGTGCGCGATTTCGATTACGGTACGGTGAGTGTTCTTCCGAACGGGCAAACTTTGCGCGAATGGACGCTGACGGCGGAGGACAAGGAAATTGAAATCGTGCCGGGCATCCGTTTTCCCGCGTGGACATATAACGGGCGCATTCCGGGTCCGACCCTGCGGGCGACCGAGGGCGACCGTCTGCGTATTCGTTTTCGTAATCACAGTTCGATGCCGCACACCGTCCACTTTCACGGCGTACACCCGTTCGAGATGGACGGCGTGCCGGATGCCGGACCTGGCTCGATTCAGCCCGGACAGTCCTTCACCTACGAGTTCGATGCCGAGCCGTTCGGCTGTCATCTTTATCACTGCCACGTCTTTCCGCTGTCGCGCCACATCGCTAAAGGTATGTACGGCGCGTTCATCGTTGACCCGAAAGAGGGACGACCGAAAGCCGACCACGAACTGATGATGATGATGAACGGCTTCGACATCGACTTCGACGATGAGAACGATTTCTACGCCGTCAACAGCATCCCTTTTCATTACCAGACGAATCCGATTGACATTCGAGTCGGAGAGTTGGTGCGTATCTACCTGATTAATATCCTGGAGTTTGATCAGATCAATTCCTTTCACCTGCACGCGAATTTTTTCAATTATTACCCGACGGGAACGAGTTTGCAGCCCACCGAATTTACGGACACCATCGCGCAGATGCAGGCGCAGCGCGGCATACTCGAATTTCGCTACAAGTTTCCCGGCAACTTTATGTTTCACGCGCACAAGACGGAGTTCGCCGAGCTTGGATGGAACGGACTTTTCCGCGTGTCTCCGTAGAAAATGTCATCAAGAAAAGTCTTTGGAGAATTGTTATGAAACAGATCGAGGATGAGAAGACCGGGACGAACGCCGCCGCGCCGCCCGCCGCACAAAGCGACGCACCGTTAAAAGAAAGTAATGAAGAAGACAGGCGAGGCTTGCCGACGCTCGTGATGTTCGTGTTGCCGGTGGTGTTGCTGGCAATCGTAATTTGGGTTTTTATGCAGACAAATGCGGGACTCAGCGTAACTCCGCCCGTCCCCATCGAGAAGCTGCAGACTGAGCGAATGATAATGGATGAAACGGGATTCAACATCTCCGTGCGTAATCTCAGCCCGGAACCGCTCGCGTTGTCGCAGGTAACGGTCAACGATGCCATCTGGGTTTATGAGATGCAGCACGGCACGACGATTCCGCGATTGGGCGGAGCGGTAATCCGCATTCCTTACCCGTGGGTGAAAGGCGAAGCGTATTCGATTAATTTGTTCAGTTCAAACGCCATTGTCTTTCCGGTCAAAGTTCCCGTCGCCTTCGCCACACCGCGACCGCA
>JAABUN010001524.1_pt1 | contig 50058 bp, 58 predicted proteins | sample 5559311 | NCBI WGS metagenome assembly JAABUN01 (sample SAMN10711877, study PRJNA513370) | rock metagenome | isolation source: Antarctica rocks | place: Antarctica: Victoria Land, Siegfried Peak sud
CCGTGTCCGGCGTTCGATTCGATGAGCATATTCCGAAAAATCATAATATTGTTGTTCATATTATAATCGAGCAGAAAGCGGTTGGTTTCCATCTTTACGCCGTCGCCGGCAAAGCCGATGACCCTGATATTCTCGAAGACTGAGCCGGCGGCGAAATTTCCTGTTATCCCGGCAGCCGTATTAAGCCGAACGGGAATGGCAGTGCCTGAGGTAGGTTTGAGCGATTGAACAATCGCCAGAACCGAAACTTTTCCCGTAAACGAGGCGGCATCAAGCGGGGCTGACAATTTAACGCCGTTGGTCGGATACAGATTGCTGCCGCCTTCGCCCTCGCTCGCATTAAACGCCAGAATCGTCCGGTCCTGGACTGTTCCGTTTACATAGACTTTAACGGGCTGTCCGACTATCAGATTGCCCGTGTTGATGGCGGAGGCATTCGGCGCAAGCCACTCGTAACCTGAATTGGCGTAAGCGACAAACTGCGGCTTGTCGTAATCGACGCTGCGGGCATTAGTAACGTAAATGGTCTGGTCGTTGCGAGCCGCATTGTTAGGGTCGGTGATAATGGCGGCTGGCAGAGCCGTATTGAGAACAGCCGTAAACTGGTCTGTAACCGAAACGATTTTCGCGCTGAAATTAAAAGGCAACAGATGAACGTCCGCTCCGGCGTCGTTATAACCGTTGAGATTAAAGAGCGGAATTGACGAACGCAGCGTGGTCGTCGCGCCTTGCGCCGCTGCTGCCGCATAAACTCTCCGCCTTCGGACAACGACTGTCATTTTGCCGTTGTCGAGCGTTACGCAAGTTCCGTCCGTTACGGGCTGCGAGAAGTCTCTGCCCGATGCGTATTCCAAAGTTTGACCGACGACATTGACGCTCGAATCGGTGTAATACGTCTGGTCGCTTCGTATCTCGAAATCCTTATAGACGTTGCCGGTCGCCCTCTGCCGCTCGAAATTGTTTTGATAATCGGCGGAGATGATGATTCCGTTTTTCCCTTTCGGGAAATACAATCTTGTTCCCTGCGCCCAGAAAACGGATTGCCCGGTTCCGCGAATCGACAGCGCCTTTTTGATTACCACTTCGTCCGAGATATAAAAATCGCCGGTTGGAAATCTGATAATTGTTCCCTGATAAGAGTAATCCTGCACCTGTCGCCGGAAGGACGCCATTATTAAATTAACGACGGGTAAAGTATCGGTATTCTGCGCGTAGGCGGCTGGGTCGTAAGTGGTCATCGCCTGCGCGCCGAACCAGCACGGGGAAAGTTCGCTAGGCATTTTTAACCCGAATTTCAAATCGCCCGGCGTAAAACCCGTAAAGCAGATTTGATATTCATCGTCGCAAGTAAAATTGAGTGCGGATAATTTGCCCGCGCCGGTTTTATTAACCCGTCCGCCGCCGACAAAAAACAAAACGATATTTGAAGGCTGTGCTAAATCGGTCGAAACCGGAACGACGGAATTTACCATTAAGGTTGTCGGGGCTGTGCCGATTGCCGTAAATGCCGCTTCGAGAGTGGTGTAGCCGCTCGTTGCGACCAGATTCCCGCCTTGAACCGTCGTGTTGTAAGTTCCTCCGCTTGCGCCGCCAGCCGCGTTCAAAGTCGAGGTTGCGCTGTCTAACGTCAGGTTCGTGCCTAAAATTATTTCCTGTATCGCGCCCGCAATTCCGGCGCGGCCAAGCAGTTTGTTTGCCGCAATGTCTTGAATTTTAGCGAAAGTCGCGGCTCTGTCGGCAATTTTGGCAGTCGTTACCGAGCCGTCGGCGATTGCGCTGCTGGTGCCTGCGGCGTGCAGGACGCCTGTCGCGTCAACGCTCAAATTGGAGCCGAGCAGTATATTTTGAGGCGAGCCGGAGCCCGCGCCGCGCCCTACAAGCGACTGCGGATTGAGGTCGGGCAATTTCGGCAGCGTCACATTCTTATCGGCAATTTTGAGAGTTGTAACAGAGCCGTCCGCGATTGTGCCGCCCGTGCTTTCGGCTTTGGTTATCCACGCCGTATTATCGGCACTCCGGCGTTTCCAGACCCACCCGCCGCCGCTTGTGTCAATCCAGATTTTACCGGCTAACACCTGATTCGGCGTGTCGAGCGCGGGGTCGGTGGTTTGAACGAATGACGCGAGCATCACGTCGGTTGAATTTTCGTATAATCGTTTGTTTGCCATATTTTCCTCTTAAAAATTGTTTGCCGTGTAAAAATTGCCCTGCGCGTCCGTGTATTGATTGCCCGCCGCATCCGTGTAATAGAGCGTTTGGTCTTGAACCGGCTGCGACGATTGCGGGTAAAGCGTCGCGGTTTCGATTGCCGTGTAAGCCGATTCGCCGCTTAAATTGTATGCCAGGATTTTTACCCGGTATTCGGTGTAATATTCCTGCGATTTGAAAATCGCGCTTCCCTGATTGCCGATATCGAAGATTTCGCCGTTTTTCCAGATTTTGTAGCCGATTGCGCCCGCCGTCGTGTTCCAGGAAAGGGTCAAACGGTCGGGAGCGCCCGCGCTGCCGGGCGTTACGACTAAACCGGTCGGAACGCCCGGCGAATTGCCGATGAGGGTGTCCGGCATCTGCGGAATCACTCCCGCGCTTAATACGTTCGCCTCTGCGACGGGAAATGAGTAATCGAACAGATTGATGCTGCCCGAATAGGCGAAATCCGTCTCGACCGGCAGCTCGACAATCGTATCGACGGGCGGATACAGGTTGTAATCGCGGTAAAGGAAAGTTTTCGACAGATAAAAATCGTTCCAGAACGCTTCGGATTTTTCGAGTTCCTTTTGAGAACGCAAGCCGAATTTCAAATCGAAGGATTTTCTGGCGCGGTCTTTGACGCGGGCTTTTACCGCGCCGGAAATCGAGCGGCTGTAAAGAACCCGTCGGCGAAGCGTTACGGCGTCTGTCTTTGACCCTTGAGCCGGAAAGACGTTTTCGAGCGGCAGAGCGTAGGAATTAGCAATCGCGGCGTAATTATCCCGAATTTCGGACTCGCAGAAATAGCCGCTGTATAACGCCACAAGCGCGACCGAGCCGTTTAATTTGCGGTCGGCAAAATTTCTGTCGCCGCCGAGCTGCACGCCGTCGGCTTTAAGGTTTTGAGCAAACCGGAAAAAGACGATGCCGTAACGGCTGACGGGCGCGGGCGCGTTTGTCAGCGGATAAATTCTGTCGTCGAGGCGAAACTCGAAATATTTATAATCGAAGGGAAAAAATCTGTCCTGCCAGAATTTATTGCCGACTAAGATGCCTTCGGTCAAGGTGGTCAAAATTCCGCTGTAATCGGTGAAATCGCCGTTTATCCGGCAGACGATAAAGCCGCATTTGATTGAAATATCGCCTGTATAACGAAGCGGATTCTTTGTGCCGTCCCAGACGACTTCCTTTTTACCGCCGACCGCGCCGTATTTTACAACCGGCGGATTCGCCGCGGCGGTCAGATGGCGATTATGTCCGCTCCGGTCGGTAAAAACGGAAACCGCTCCGCCATCGGCGACGCTCAGCCGGTCAGCTTCGAGAAACAACTCCAGATTTTTCGTCAGCAATGCGGTCATTATCTATATCCACTCCTGAAGCGTAAAATTCCGCTCGTCCGCCGTATCTTCCCCGGACGCGTCGTTTGATTGGGTAACCAGAAACTCTTTATTTACCCAGTCGTAAATCTCCGTGGTCAGAGAAACGCGGTCGCCGCCCAAAACGGGAAAGGTCTCAGGCGCGCCGACAATCTCAATCGGCAGGCTGTCGCAGACGCGTTCCGCTATCCGGTTGAGCAGTCGCCACGCCTGGTGGCGCGAGCAGTTGAACAGCTGCAAATCGTCGCCGTCAATCGGTCTGCCCGCCAATTGCTGAAGCGCGAGCCGCTCGACCAGAATCGGCGATTTGGGCGGCTCTAAAAAGCGCGAGTCAATATCGCGGAATCCGGCGCGAAAACGGTTGCGAATCGAAACTTTATCGAGCGGCTTTAAGCGGATTGAAAGAATATCGTTTTCGCTGAAATCAAAGCTGCTTTCCGTTAATTGCTCCAGACAAAAAAACCGATATTTGCCGCCCACCTTCTGATACGTCGAATTGCACAGATTCAAAACCGTCCGCACGGCTTCGTCAAGCCGCGTTTGCGTTGAAAAATACGGATGAATTTCGTAACGCGGTCTCATTTCCGCTTTCGGATACAAATATTTCGACGGCACAACTTCGCGCGCCTGCGACGCCGACTGCCATTCGAGCTGGAGTTCGCCCTCGCCAGTCGTTCCTTTATTCCACTCGATGGACACGTCCATAAAAACGCCCGCGCCGGTTGGCGTGAAAACTCCCTGATGGGTTCCGGGAGGCGTCGTGCCGTCAGGCAGAAATTCATTGACAATCACCGAATTATTATTTACCGTCAGCCGTCCGCCGTTTGTATGCGTCAGGTAAAACGTATATTGCTCGTTGTATTTGAGCTTTATATGACCCTCGAATTTCGCCGAAAATAAAGCCGCGTTCAAGTTGTAAGCGGGCGCGCCGTCGGACGGCGGATACGCGATTAAGTTATCGACGCGTTTTGAATGAAAGGTGTTGAAATTCGTTCCCGAAAAGTAAGTCGCCGTCAGCCCGAAGCCGTCGAAATCGGGAATTGCGCGGTAATCGCAAAGAATCAGTCCGGCGTGAAAATCGCGGAAATCGGCGAGCGCGCCGAAATCAATGAGCGACGGATTACGTTTGCCCTGCTTCAAAATCAAATCGGCGATAATTCTGGCTGGGTTCGGCGAATACGAGTAATCGATAATCGCGCCGCTGCGGTCGTAATCGTTGATTTTCTTTGTTTTGAAATATCCCTGAAAACCAACCGGCGGATTGTTTTTCGTGTCCGCTTCACCGACTCCGACCGGCAAAGTAAAACGCATCCACGGCGTTCCCGAATGCGGCACGTCGGTCGAAAAAACCGTATCGACGCCTTGAGAAGGGTCATCATTGCCGGACGATAATTTGCCCGGATGAAAAAACCAGTCAGCCGGCGGAATCGAGAGGTTGTTCCAGTAAACGCCGCGCGAAACGCCTTCCCATTCGTCTCGCCCTAAAATCTGCTGCACCGTGATTTGATGATTCGGGTCAGAGCCGACGATGACGGATTTCGCCGCCGTGCCGTTTACGACGTGTTCGCCGTAAGCGACGGTGCGAAAAAGTGCGCTCGCGTCCAGATTTTTAAGATGGTCAATCAGCATAATTATTAATAATAATTCCGAAATAAATCGATGTCCTCTTTTGTGTTGTGAACCGCGAAACCGTTTGCGAAATACGTGTGATTCCGCGCGACGCGCAGGTTATAAACACGCGCCTGCTTTGAGACCCGATTCCGTTTTTCGAGCGTTATTTCGATTAGATTTTCACCCGCGCGGAAGAAAACCGTTTGCCCGATTCTTAGATTTCCCGCCGCCGTAAATTCATTTATCGCAGTTAAAAACGGATGCTCCGGCGTTACGGAAACTCGCGCGCCCGACGCGAAAATCAATTCAAAATATTCGTCTGCGATGTGTTCGGGCGTCGCCAGAATCGTGTCGGTCTCCATTTCAAGAGTTTCGGGATTGAAGCTGTAAATTTCGTCTCGCGTCTCGACTTTCTCTATCGGACGCGCGCCGGACGGCGTGTCAATTAATGTTCCGGCTATAAAACAAGTGCCGCCGCCGCTTCCGCCGCCGCTTCCGCCGCCCGAACCGCCGCCGAGACCGCCGCCCGTCTGGTCGGGCAAGGTCGAAACCGTCTCAATGACGGATTCCATTCCGGCGAAACGATGAAGAATACGGCAGGTTTCCAGATTGTGGCTGCACGGCGGCGCGTCTCCCGTGTAACCGCATTCAAAACCCTTAAAGACGAGCGGACACTGCGGCTCAAGCGTTTGATTCGCCACGCAGTAACCGGCGGCAACCAGGTCGTCAACGATTTCAATCGCCGCGTCCGTAATTCCCACTTCGGTCGGTTTGGCTTCACCGCGAAAAAGCTCGACCCAGCCGTTTTTCGACGAATCCGACTTATCCTGGTAGTATCTGCCGACAATCGCTTCGGCTCTATCAATGTCTCCGCTCAAGATTTGTCTGCCGATTTGCTTATCGACATTCGAGATTTGCGAATTCGTTCTATCGACGTTCGAGAAAGCCGACTGGACTATCTCGCCGGTTTTTAGTAAATCGCCGTTATAGCTCTGCCCGCTCACGGCTAGTTTGCGCGTCGCGATGCGAATCACCTCGCCGTTCAGAAGGCGCAATTCGAGCGTGCTTTGCGTCTCGCACGCCTCTAAGTCGAGTAAGTCCTGAATTGTTTGGCTAACCGGTCTGCCCATTTTATCCTTATCGTTTCTGCAATCTTAATTCGCTGTTGGCGTATTTTTTCTCTACCACGTTAGTCGTAACCTTTTGCCCTGAATCCGACTCGGCGTGCGCTTTCCAGCGTCCGAAGCTGTCTTGTTCGACATTGACCGTCACATTTATCGGTCGTTCATCTTTAACAATTACGGACGACGAATTCGGCGCGGCAATCGGTGTAATCGCGCTCGTTCCGAAATAATTCCCTTCGGCGTATCCTTTTACCGGCTGCGGCTTACCCGGATAATTCGGAATTCCGGCTGACGCGAAAACGTCGAAACCCGCCGCTTCGATTATTCTGCGCTGATGGTCAAGGTTCGCGATTATCTCGCCGTCAGCAAAAAGCCCTAAATGCCGGTCAACTCCCAATTGCCCGCCGTTAATATATCCGCGCCGCATATCCAGGTTTCGGCGCATATCGCGCGTCTGGTCGTCCCGTCCTCCGCCGAAGTAATTTCCGCGCGCGAATTCGCCGACGATATGACCTTCCAAATCCTTGACCGATGCCGATTTTTTAGCGACGGCTTCGAGTAAATCCATTTTTTCGCGGATACGAAAATCAAGCTCGCTGACGGATTTCAAAGCAATGTTTCGGGTTTTCTTGTCCTTCAGCGTATTCGCCTGCTGAATATACGACGCGTGCAGACTGTCGCCGAGAGTTTTGCCCTGAAGCAGACCGCTCGCCGGGTCGAGATGGAGGCTTCTGACTGCCTGAATTATCGTGTCAAACCCGGAAAGCCCGTTGATGCCGTCCTGCAGAAACTGCGTTCTTTGTTTCTCCTCCGATTTTCGGCGAGCATTGCGCCGCAGCGTTGCGCTTAGAAAACCGATTACCCCTCCGGTTGCCGCGCCGACGAGCGGCGAGTGTGTCGAGAGAGCGACCTGAGCCAGCATAATCGCCGCCGTAATGCCGCCGGACGCGATTGCCGACGAGATGCCTTCGGCTGAAAACAACCCGGACAGCGGACTTTGCGAACCCGATTGACCGGCGATGCGCGGGCGTGTTCCTGTCGAGCCGGTTCCGCCCAGACCGAAGGTTATGCCGCCGCCTCCGCTTGAGCCGCCGCCGAGAAAACTTTGAATAATGCCGCCGACGCCTCCGCCTGAAGACGAACCGGAACTTTGACCGCCGCCGAGAAAATTTTTAATGATGCCGCCAATTCCGCCGCCGCCTGATGACGACGAGCCGCCCATAACTTTATTGGTTAGCCACTGACTTGCCATATCGAGCAGCATCTTTTTAAATTTATCGGCAATTCCGCCGAAAATCGACTTCATTTTGTCGCCGAACGATTTACCTTTCTCGGTTAAAATATCGAATGAACCTCGAATAAAATCATAGGTCTGCTTGTATTGCTCGTTATATGCTTTCTGCGCGTCAACCTGTTTTGCGGTGTTGAGCAGGCTTTCCCTCTGCGCCGGAGAAATATCTTTATAATCAGTGTTTATCTTTGAGAGCGTTTTTTCATACTCGCTTATTTCTCGATTGCCGTTTTGCAGCCCGGATAATTTATCTGTTAAACCAGTGCCTAAATCTGTCGCTCCGGCAACCTGTTTGCGGATATTTAAGATGTATTCAAGTTCCTGCCGTCTGCCCTGTTCAAGCCGCAGAACTTGCGCCGCATCGTCAATCGCCTGTTGACCGTAACCGTCGTTATACATCTGCTCACGAAGATTTTTTATTTCGTATAAATTTGTAATGCGCTCTCGTTCTTTTTGACCAGCGACGCCCGTTAAATCAATTTCTTCTTGGAGTTTAAGCAGTTCAAGAGCGCCGCTTTCCTTTATTGATTTGATTTTATCTTCAAGAGATTTTTGAGATTCCGCTTCGAGCTGCTGAACCTCCTGGCGAATACCCGCAAGTTCTTCGAGCGATTTATTAAAATCATCCTGCGCCGCTTTTTTTGCCTGCAAGTCTTTTAATTCGCGGTCTGTTCCCGATACGGTTGTCGGCAGATTTCTATACTGATTAACGCCGAGTTCGCCGCGCAGTTTAATGATTTCGCTTTGATTGCCCGTCGCATTTTTAATAGTGTCTGCCTGCTGAATACGCCCGACTTGCTGCGGTGACGCGCCTGCCAGTTTTTCAAATTCTTTGACGGCTTCGCGCAACTGTTTAATCGTTTCGTCGCCGAGTTTTTTCGCCGCCTTTTTGACCCGTTCGGTTTTGCTTTCAATACCATTGGCTAAACCGTCGCCCACGAATGCGCCGATTTTATGCGCTTCTCTGGACGGCGAATGAGAATCAACCGCTTCGCCGATTGCATTGATAGCCCGCTTGCCTAAATCCCACGCCGCCGAAGCTATCGCGCCGACACCGGCTTTTATTCCGTTGATAATGCCGGTAACAACGGCTGCACCCAAATCGTATGCTTGCTGAAGAATGAAGCCGGCAAGCGCCCAAATACCGGCTAAACCGGCGCGAACCGCTCCGACTACAAGAATCAAACCGGCAGCGATGACACCGGCGACCGCGTGCAGCGCGCCGTTCACGATAGAATTCAGCCCTGACCAAACAGCCGACCAATCGCCGTTAATAACGGCTGCTGCAACTTTGATAAGTCCGCCGATAACTTCCAACGCGCCGCCGATTGTAACTTTTACTGCGTTCCAAATCTCCGTCGTATATGAAGTTATCCACGCGCCGTTGCTCGCCCAAAAATCCTTTATCGCGTCGAGCGCCTCACGAACAATAGTCAACAAAGTTGCATATACAGTCGTCGCCGCCTCGTTTATCGCTGCGCCGTTCGTCGCCCACCATTCGCTTATTTGATTAAATCCTTCCGTTACATAACTCGAAACCGCGTCAACGGCTGGCTGAACTATTGACAGTAATGAGTTGAACGATGCGCTTACCATACCGATAAAAACCGAAACGACTCCCTGAATGTTGCCGAAGTTGTTCGCCCACGCTTCATACAAAGCAACTGCTGCCACAGCTAAAACGCCGATTACGGCGACGACGCCAAGAATAATCGGCGCGAGTGCGGCGATGCCCCCAGCCGCCGCGACTGCTCCGGAAATCGCGCCGAAGGCGGCAATCAAACCGCTGATGCCCGCAGCGACCGCGCCGACAGCAATCAAAACCGGCGCAATCGCCGCGACCAATGCCGTGAAAACGACAATTCCCGTCTGCACCGTCGGCGGCAGTTGAGAAAACGCACCGCCGATTTGGGCAACAACTTGCGTCGCCAGTTGAACAGCATCAGTCAACGGCGTTTTTATATTTTCGTAAGCGTCAATGCCGATTGTTTCGAGTTGAGACTTGAAAGCGTCCCACGCGCCGCCCAATCCTTTTGTTTTTGCCGCCGCTAATTCCGCTGCCGCGCCGACTTCAGTTACCGCGCCCTTCATTTTATTGAATCCGGCTTCACCTTCGGTAAAAAGAATTTGCGCCGCCCGTATTGCGTCCGCGCCGAAAATGTTGTTTAAAGCCTGCGCCTTCTGTTCATCGGTTAATCCGGTAAGTGCTTTGTCGAATTGCCCGATGATGTCCGGCAACGCTTTCATTTTGCCCTGCGCGTCGAATACCTGCACGCCTAAATTCTTCATCGCGTCGGCGGCATTGTCGGTTGGCGATTGAAGCCGTTGAATAAATGTCTTTAGCGACGTTCCGGCGTCAGAGCCTTTGATACCGGCATTTGCCATTATGGAAATAGCTGAAGTTAAATCTTCAATCGGAATTTTTGCGCCCGCAAAAATTGCCGATGCTTGCTGCATCGCTTCGGCAATGTCGCCGACCTCCGCACTTGAAGCATTTGAAGCCGCCGCCAATAAATCGGCGACGCGAACCGTATCGATTGCTTGCAGCTTGAAGGAGTTCAGCGCATTTGCCGCAATTTCCGCCGCCCGCGCTTCGTCAATCTGACCTGCCGCCGCAAGCTGTAAAACGCCTTTCGATGCCGCCATTGCTTGGTTAGCCGAAAGCCCCGCTTTGCCGAGTTCGGTCATTGCCAGTGCTGCGTCTTTGGCGCTCGTCGCTGGCAAGGTAATGTCTGCGCCGAGCCTTTTTGCCGTGTTTGCTGCCGCTGCCATCTCGTCGTTTGTGGCTTTTGTAACGGCTTGGAAAGTATTTAGAGCTTTTTCGTATTCAGCGCCCGCGCTGATAATGCTGTAAGCCGCCGCCGCAATCGGCGCTGTAATTCCAATTGCGGCGGTCTGCCCGGCATTTCTTATCCCTTGTCCGGCTGAATTGAGCTTGCCGCCTAGTTTGGAAAAAGAAAATCTGTTTCGAGTTTCGGCTTGCGCTATCCGGTTTTTATCGCGTTCGGCGCGCGCGAAATCGGCTACCTGCCGCCGCCGCGCTGCGTCTTCGGCTCGCGCGACGGCTTGCGCGTTTCTAATCTCGAACTGCGCCGACTGTTGGGCAAGCCGTTCTCTTTGAATCGCCGTTTGTTGCGCGGCTCTCTGTTTGGCAAGTTCGGTTTTTTCCGCCGCCCTTTGTTTTTCCAGTCCGGTTTTTATTTCAAACTGCGCCGATTGCTGATTGATTTTTTGCTGAACCGCCGCCGTTTGAGCGACTACTTTTTGTTTTTCCAGGTCGATTTTTTGCGCCGATTGCGCCGATTGTCGGTCAAGCCGTTCTCTGACCTGGCTTGTTTGCGCCGCCAGCCTTTGTTCCTGCAAAGCGGTTGCCTGCGCGAACTTTTCCCGCTCTCTTGCAATTCTTTGAACTTCGGCTAATTGTTGTTTGTTAAGAGTGTTGAATTGAGTAAATTCAGCGGTCGAGACTTTGCCGCCCATCAATTTTTTTTGAGCCGCTTCGAGGCGAGACAACTGTTTTACGCCTTCATCGACGGCGCTTTTCAGCCGTTTAATGTCGCCGCCGAATTCAATTGTAACTTTGTTGTTTGCCAAAAAGAAAATGCCTCACCAATTCGCAGGTCTGCGAAACTTTTAATTGAACCAATGTGGAATTGAAACGCCAATTGTGCAGTTGCAATCGGGTTCTGTGCATTTAATTGTGTTACTCATTCTTAAAATGCGCCTTGATAAATTGCTGGTGGCGGACGGAAAAAAGCATATTTAACTGTTTTTCGGCGTGTCGCCACGCAATAACCAATTCAAACAACTCCGGTTCGTGAAAATCCCAATCCGTTGCAAATCCGGCGTTTTGCTCGTCGATAATTTGCTCGGTCTGCCATACCAACGATTCAACTTCGTCAGCAATCGAATCGTCCGCGATGCCCGGTTTTGTCGGCAACAGCTCACATCCGCCGCAGGCGTCAAGACCGTTGCCCGTTTCGCTTTTTGCGACTTGAAACATTCCGCAATTGTCTTCACCGGGACAACGGGAACCGCCGCCGCCCGCCGATTCGCCCGCTTCTTCAAATATCCTGCGCCTGATGCTTTCAGACGCTTCCGCTATTTTTTTGCGGTAATCCCCGCCGAGAAAATAAAATCAATGACCTTTTCCTTGTGCCACAAAGGAACGCGCCCGGCGTAACCTTCCGCCTGCCGCAACTGCATTTTGTCGTAAATCCTGCCTTTTTTCTCAGCCAGCGCGGGCATAGCGATTTCCGCGCTTTCAAGACCTTTTGTTTTTGCGCCTAACGGAATTTTCTGCATTTGGCGATAGGCTTTTACGTCGTCAACGGTTTTCTTTCTCAAGAAATGCTTTCCTTCTGCTGTTTCTCGATTAAAATACGCTTCGGTGATAACCGATTTTTCGGTTTGTCCCCAGACGAGCGGTGCGGCGTAAGCGGCAACGGCTAAAAATCGAGCAACCATCGGCGTTTTTATCTGGTCGCCGTCCAGCTCGTCCTTCCAGTTTGCGGGTTTCTCGCCGGGAATGCCGCGCACGTCAGAAACCGTATCGTCAAAAAGCAGAACCAAACTTTCGGCGTTATCGCTATAAGCGTTTTCGCCGTTATCTACAACCTTGAATTTTGATTTGCGGTCATATTCGGCATAACGCTCGTCGTGCAACGGCTCGAAATCCGCTTCGATTTCAACGTCTTCCACCAATCCGCTAAAAGCAATTGTTTGCCGTGCATCGGCGTCATACAAAATTACTTCCTTGTCATACAAAATCGTTTCATTATTTTCTTCTGTCATTTCAATCTCCCGTAATAGATAAGACGCTTCGAGAAAGGATTCTCACCTTCATATCGTCCACCAGTTACGGCTGACGGCATCGCGCCTCGAAGCGATAAAGATTGCGCGAAATCTATTCTTTTTAGCTGCCGACGTAAGTATTAAAATCGGCGACGTTCGTGATTAATTCCAGACTAAACGGCGTCGTGTTGCCCGATGCCAGCGGCTCGGTTACAATCCGAATTCCCTGTGTGCCGCCTTCGACTTCGACCCATTCGACTGAGGCAATAACCGCCCGGCTTAAACCGAACGTCGCTTTGTGCGTCTCCGCGCCCGATATAACCGGACCGGTGTAGGCGGTTTTTAATGAAAATTTCGTTCCCGCTTTCATTCGTCCGTGGACGTTAAAGGCTTGCAGTAAATCCGCATCGGCGAGGACGGTGATTTCATATGCTATCGTTTGTCCGGTCGAATCGGCGCTGCCGGCAATTGCCCCTTTCGATACGTCGTCGTCCTGAAAACGGGCGCAGCCTTCGTAATTGACGTTCAGATTCTCGGTAATCGTCGCGCTGATGCCGCGCACCAGACAGTTTGTGCCGATTGGAGTTCCCGCGTATTCGGCTTGCGGGTAAATTGTCGTCAAGCCGGAGCGCTTGTTAATCGGTGTTTCGTTTATCTCGCCCGCCGCCGTTCCTTTAACGTGCTTGCCCGCTCCGTAAAACTGAATCCCTGACGGCTCGGTAAGCTGCCCTGAACCCGTCCACTCGCTCGCGAGCTGTAAATTAGGTTTATCTCCGCCGTCGGAGATGGCAAAGCTGCTGTAGGTCATCGACGGAAAAAGCGCGTCGTATATCGAGTTGGTGGAGACGGCAGGCTCGGCAACCTTAGACGCCAGCGGACGAGAAGGCAGCGCCGCACCGACGAACGGGTCGATAAGCGAGAAAAGATGTTTCCACACGGTATTTGCGATAAGAGCGACAGGAGTTGCCGTAACGCCGAACGCGTCATTGGCGCGCAGACCGAGCAGTTGAAAGGTGAGCTGCTCCTGCGCCGAAAACGATGAACTGTCCTTGTCCTTCGTCGTTTTATCGGGCAATGCCAGACCGGTCGATTCACCGGCGTTATTGACGTTCGGCGACTCGAATCCGGCTTTGGCGTAACCGTCTTTAACGATAAACCGCCAGTTGTTCGGCAAGTTTGCCGCTTGGTTCTGGTAATCGGTCTGGTGCGGTCCGAACGCGAAAATAGATTGCTTGCTTGAATATCTTTTTCCCATTACTGTTTATCTCCTTTGATTCGAGCGGTAGATTTTGCCGTTTCACTTTCGGTGATATGACTGATTCCGGGCGCGTCCATACCGGCGGTTGCGCCGGATTTTGTTTCGAGAATCGCATCGGCAAGCGGTTCTTTGAGAAGCGAATCGGCGCCGCCGATATGCAGTTTTTCCGCCTGCTTGACGAGTTCTTTTTTCGGTTCCGCCATCAGCGCGGCTTTTTCTTCCGCCGCTTCGACTTTCGCTTTTTCTTCCGGCGTTTCGGGAATCTCGCGGACAAGCTTATATGCGCCGTCCATCATCTCCGAGAGCGCCACCTCGACGCCCGCGCCGGAGAGTTCGAGTTTTTCGCCCGCCTTATTGTTAAAAACCCGGTCGCCGACGCGCCGGTTAATTTCCTTCTCTGCCATCACTTCAAATTTCATAAATTTTCCCCTTCAATGCGCCTTTTCTGTGCTGTTAATTACAAACCGATTGTTCTCCGGGCGCGAGCGAGAAGCTGTTCGTTTGCCGCGTCGCGCTGACCCACGCCCACATATAAATTGCAGCCCGCGTAATCGGCTCCGTCCACCACGTCGCCGCCGTTGTCGAATCCTAAGACCTGCGAGAACTCGCATCTGTCGCCCATCGTCGAATCGTCCCAAAACCACTGCGCTATTGCTTCTGAAATTTCCGCCGCTTTTTCGAGCGCCGGAATTCGGTTCGTCCCATCCTTGTCTTGAATAAAAGCGCGGACAATAATACTTAAAGCGGCGTCTCGTATCTCCATCTTCCCGGTCGGCGACGGGACAATCGCGCCCGCCGCGAAACCCACCCAAACGCCTTCGGTTTGCCGTCTGTCTAAATCGCGAAACGGATTATCGAAAACTCCGGCGGACGCGAAAACCGGATGCCCGGCGGTTTTGCCCTTCAAAAACTCATAAACTTTCGCTTCGACCGTCATCATAATCTTTTCTCGATTTCCTGCTCCAGCTTGTTCGCCAATTCGGTTTCCATTCGCTTTAACGCGCGCGCGTCATACGGATTCGCCCGCTGACCTTTTATCGAGCGGACGAAAATGAAGCCGTCTTTTGCGCTTCGCAGTCGCGCTGGGCTTAATCCTTTCAAATTGGCGACGGGAATTTTCAGGAATTTTCCTTTTTTCGGAAAAATTCGCTTTTTATTTTTGCCGTAAACGCCCGTCCCTTCCGCTACGCCGACGGCGTAGTCGAACCCGTCGGGCGAAAGTCGGGAAACGGTATATTCAATGCCCTCGCCGGTTAATTTGAATGAAACGCCTTCGCTTCGGAGCTTGCCTTCAGCTTCGGGAATCTCGCTTTGGATAATCTTTTTTCCGTCGGGCGCAACCGCTTCAAACGATTGGCGAATCACGCCCGGCAATTTGGCGATCAAGCCGTCGAGAAACGAGCTTTCGATTTTTACGGACACGTCAATCATTACCAGATAATTTGAACCGGACAGCTTTCGGTGTATTCAAAGACGGAATCGACAAACCCGTCGCCGTCCCTATCCGCGAACGGCGCATAAGCCGAAATCATTTCTTTCGCCGTGTTCCAATGCGCCGCCTGCTTTTCGACGATTTCCTTCGGCGACAAATATCGCATCACGGTGTTGCCTTCGTTCTGCGCGCTTAAAATAATTCCGTTTTCGGTTAAATAAGTGTTGAGATTCGGCAGGGCGAAATACATCACAAGCTCGATTGCCGCCGCCTTTAGGATTTCTGCCTGGTCGGCGTTTCCCGGTGCGTTCAAGTTCGCCTCTGCCCATACCGTATCTCGAACCCAGCTTTCCAGCTTGGCGAGCGCGGCGATAACGTAGCGGTCAAAACGCTGGGCGTCGATTTTGCTTTTCGCCGAAATGTCGAACGATTCGACCACCTCGCCGCTTGTAATTAAAGGCATTTATTTAATCGCCCGGATTTGTTTAAGCGTCGCCGGTCCGATACCGTTAATCGCCAGAATTTCATCGTCCGACATTGCGGCTAATAGTTCCGGCGTCATTCCTTCGACCTGACCTAAAATCTCGTAGCCCGGATAATCTTTGGGAAATGCGCCGGTTGATTGCTCCGCTTGAGCCGGTTCGGCGTTTTGCGCTCGTTTAATAAGTTCGGCGTCGGCGTCCGTAACGAAAGCCTCGCCTTTGAAAAATACTTTGCCGTCGATATGAAGTGTTTCTTTTAATATTACTTGTGCCATTGTCTCTTTACCTCAAAATTGAATGTTCGGGCGCGACCTGAATAATCGCGCCCGAAGCTGTTTAACTAATCGAACCGACTGTCGATGTCGCGTCCGGGTCCTGCAGGACCGGAGCAGAAGTCTGCCAGCCCTGCCCGTCAACGCGCGGCGGTTTATCTTCTTTGGCTTGAAGCAGAATGCGTCTGCCGGGCGCGGATTGACCGGCAGCGCGTCCGACGCCGACATAGCCGAGCGTATCAGACAAATTGATTTTTTCCTCTCCGGCATCAACCGTCTGGTCTCTGCCGGTCGTGCAGATGAAGGTCATCGCATTGCGCGGGTAAAACCACCGGGTTACATCGTTTTGCAGCTGGTACGTTAAATCGTAGGTTTCAATCGGCGGCAAATCGTTTGACGCCATATACTCGGCAAGCTTGGCGAGCGAGACCATTCCCGCGCCGTCCGAACGTCCTAAAACCGCATTGCGAACATTCGGATTGCGCTGAACAATCGTTCTCACGTTATTGCTCGTTACAATGCGATTGACGACAAAGCCCTTGTCGCGAAGCAGCTGCACGCGCGGAAGAATATCAGCCTCGAACGGGTCGTTCGCCGGGTTTGACCACTGCACGGTCGCATTGGCGCGCTGTCCGGTGAAATTCGGATAGTTGACCGTTTCGAGATAGCCGTTATCGCCCTTGCGAATGATTTGACCGGCGCAGATTGCTCCCCATCGCTGCCGCTCGTTATGCTCGACAAGCGCCAGGTTAATGGTTGCGTCCGCCCAGGCACGAACAAAATCCGATGCCGGGTCTAAGCCCGAAGCCGTCGCCAGCATATCGAGCAGGGCGTCATAGTCTTCCGACGTAATATCCGAGCCGATGTCAGATTCGCCGAGTTCGACAAGGACGGAAGACGTTAATTTGCCGTCTTTTTTCTGAACGGGCGAGTAACGCGTGCCGTCATTGGCGACGATGGTTCGGAAACGGATCGAGGACTCGCGGAAAATGTTTTTCGGAACGAGTTTTTCCGGCAAAAGCGTCGCGCCCAAGTAAAGACGAGCGCCCACGCCGAACTGTGCCAGAGCGTTGACGGCAATTAAGGCTAAGTCGCCGGTTGCCGCCAGATTTTTAAGTAGTGTTGCTAAATCCATAATGTTTATTCAACCCCCGTTTCTGTAATGTAGAGGCTGCGAATTTTGGCTTTGATTGCCGCGCTCATCGTTTGAAAAGCCGGCAGGAAGTTTTCCTTGACGACACGTCCCGGACGATAAAGTTCGACATCGTTGTTTTTCGCCGCGTCGTAAATATCCCGCGCCGTCAGAAGCATTTCGTCGTCGGCATCCGCCGCCAAGCCGAACGGAGCGTTTGCATCTCTTTCGATAAAGGTTCTCCCGACAGGCGTTCCCGACGGGACGAATTTTCTGCCGTCAGCGAGTGCCGCAACAGTTGCGGCGTCAACTTTAGCGGGAAACGGAACGAGTGAATCCGCGCCGATAAAATCCCCCGCCCAACGCGCGGTCGTCGCCGCTCTTGTATATTCAAATTTCATAAGACTCCTTCTAAGTTTTGTTAGTCATCGCTTTGAGCGTTCCCGCATATCGGCTGTTAATGGTCGCCTGAGCCGCCGGAATCGTTTTCCCGTCGTTGGCTGACCTTTGACCGGCAAGCTGAACGCCGTCCTTTTTCTGCTCGGCGGCGAAAGTGTCGGCAAATTCCTTGAAATAACCGTCGGTTTTTAGAAAATCGTCTACCTTTATTTTCGTATTGTCCGCGCCTAATACCTGCCAGACGTCCGTATCTTTTTCGTCGATTTTTTCGGTGGTTTTTTCAAACTTTAAGTTTTTATCTTTTGCGGCGAGAACGAAACGATTGTTAAAACCGTAAGTCTTTGCCACTTCGTCGATAACCTTTTCGCCTTTCAATCCGTCGATTTCGCTCTGCAAATCCGCTTTGGCGGTTTTTAAGGTCGGCATCTCGCCCGCGACAAGTCCGGCTTCTTTTGCCGCTTCGCCTAATTCGGCAACGTCTTCGGCGACGAGTTTTTGACCGGTTGGAATTCGGGCTTTGCCTTTCCATTCCGTCGCCTGGGCGTCCGCCGCTTCTTTGGCGGCTTCGGCTTCTTCGGCTCTGGTTAAAAGCGTCGCGTTTTTGCCGAGCAGCTCCTTGTTCTTTTTGATAACGCCGTCGCCGTTGATTTCAAATTTCCCTTCGACTTCTTTTGCTTCGCTGCGAAGGTTTTCGGGAAACTCGTCCCGACTGTCGGCTATAATTTTTATTGACATTTCGGCTTTGCCTCGTATGTTTTCCGCTTAGCGGTTTTGGTTGAATTTAAAACAAAAAGCCCGCCAAAAACGCAGGACTTAAATCCTTGAGTTTGGCGAGCGATGTAATCTGTTTGATTAGCTGACTCTTGAGCGGGCTATTGAATTTTTCTCGCGGCAGAGCCGCGAGGAATCAAAGCGGAAAATCTTTTTTCCTTATTTCCGTAGCAGAGCTACGGGGAATTAAACCAATAAGGAACGATTAAATTGTCAGTTTGATACGGTTTGTGCCGCACTTGTATCTAAAATAACATAGTCGGCGAAAAATGCAACAGTTTTTTGTCAAACCATTTCAAAATAAATTTTCTTGAAATCATCCGGGCGCTTTTCAGCCAGCACGCGCATCATCTGAATTTCGGCGCGTCTCGCTTCGTCTTCAATTTGCTCGCGGGTTTTAATCTTGCCTTTTTTGAAGACTTTTACTTTTGCTTGCTGTTCGGGCATTTAATATCTAGCTTTGATTCGGATAAACAATTACTGGTTTTTCAACCTGTATCATCACAGGCGTTACAGGATTGCCGAAAGTCTGCATAATCAAATATATGTCACCCGTCTCGGCAACAATTCGCCTTTCTTCGTCGGTCAGTTTCCGGCGCGTTAAAATACTTTGGTCGGCAAGTTTTATCGACGGCAAATCCTGGTATTCGTCCTGATGTTCGGCAACGATTATTTCATCGTGCGTTTCGTTTGGTATGACGGGACTAATCGGCTTCATTTTTATTTTCTCCTTTGAATTTATTAGCGATTGAATAAGCGAAATCCTGCGTCGCCTGCTCGTTTTTGCTGACAAGTTCATTTTTAATTATTTGAAACATCTTTTTGTCTTCTCCACCGCAGAGCGTTTCGACAGTTTCGACCGCGTAATTTTTCAAGGGCGAAAAATGAATGTGAATAAGCTCGTGAATAATCTGCTCGATTTGCGCGTCGGGCGTTTCGTTTACCCAATATCCGCAAATGGTTATATTGGCAAATCTGTAGTCGTGCGCGACACTGGTAAACGCCGACGAATCCGGGTCGTCGGGTTTGTAATGAACGGTCAGCCGTTGAAGCCACGCGGGGAAAATCCACGAAAAGTTACCGAGTATTTCGGAAACTTTCGGTTTAATCAATTCGGGAAAATTACCGTTCCAAATAATTTCAGCCATAAATTTATTGTTGAGCGGACGCATCGCCGACCATTCCGCCGCCGCCTGCACCTTCGATAATCATTCCGGCAATCTGCGACTTTTCTTCAGCCGTTACCGGCAGAATCTCGACAATCTTCTCTAACGACAATTTCCCGTTTCCTTTAGTCCACAAATCGACTGCCGCATTGACCTGCGTCAGTAAATACCCGTCCGAAGATTTTATCCGCGCGATTTCCGCGTCCGGGTCTTCGACGCCCTTTTTAATCAGATACGAGTAGAGCGTCGATTTGCCCGAATCGACATCCTCGGATTCCTGTTTAAGTTCTTCAGCATCGACCGCGCCGGCGTCAACCTGGCAGTTGAAATCCAATCGCGCGCCCGCAAAATCGCTCGCTCTGTTTGTCAGGTTTGCACCGAACATCAAGGTAAAACCCATCACGTAGCGCCCGGCGGGGTCGATTGCCGTTTTACTCGTCTTTAGTGATTTTCTGTAATCGTCGCGCCCTTCCTTTTTCGAGATGCCGGAGATTGCCGCCTGCTCATTGGCTAGAATGTGCGATTGCTTAACTTCGCGCAGGAAAAGCAGTTCGTAAACGCTGAAGGATTTGACGAACGTATCGACGGCAACCGGGTCAACGACAAACTGCACCGGCTGTTTGTAATCGACGATAATCGGATTACCGAGAGCGTCTCGCTTCTCCGGGTCGAAGACAGGTACACCCATAAAAAAATTGGCGTTCGACGCTCCCTTGACGAGCGGCGCGTCCTTTTCTTCGACCGAGACGATTTTGCCGGTCCCGTCTTTGGTGACGATTCTCTGTTTCGGCTTTTGGGTGTTGCCGTAACCGGTTTCGCGGCTTCCGGCGATGTTCAGATTCTTATTCATCGTCGTCAGCGAATAATTGACCGAACGCTGCAAAGAACGCGCCGTCTCGGTAATAAACATCTCTCTGGTTAATTTGTGCAGATAGAGGCGCCCGCCCAAATCAAGCGCCTCGCTCTCGGTTTCGCTCTCAGTTTCCGAGTCGGCGAAATATTTACCGATTGAGCCGAACGTCCGGTCTGTCCATAGTTTCAAATCATCACCGCGCAGAATTTTCAGGCAAGTTAAGCCGTCGTCTCTGACCCAGCTTATCTCGACTTCTTCGGCTTTGTCGGCGTGAATGCGGCAAACGCTGAATCTCCCGCCCGTTTCCGGGTCCGTAAAGATGCCGCCTTTATCCGCCGGAACGATTTCATAATCGAGAGCGGCGAAGGCGTCGGTTAAATTCTTTTTATATTTGACCCCGTTTCTTGTAATCGAAGCATCGCGGGCGAGCGTCGGAATTATCGGACGAATATAACACTCGCCTTCGAGAAGAACGGTTTTGGCGGCTTGGCGGAAAACCGTTTGCAATATCGACGCATCGTTCCACCATTCGACAAGAGCCGCGCTCGCCTCCGCCGCCAGCTTTTCGGTTTTATCGTTCTGTGCCGGAAGCATTAAATTCCAATCCGGCTCGCGCGATAGAATTCCGTCGAGGTTTCGACCGACCGACGACTTTACGAGATTGGTTGCGGCGAATATGCGTTCGAGCCAGGCAAGGGTAAACGGTCGGGTCGGGTCGCCAGCGGGCGGAAGGAGTCCGATATAGCCTTTATAGTCCTCGTTTACCTGCAAATGGTCGTCATTGTAGAACTTTATATTCTCGACCGCATCAATGGATTTTCGGTTGGCGAGTCTGCCTATCGCATCTTTAAGATTTAGATTTTTCATAAATTAAAATGAATATCCGGCTTCGGTTTCAAATCCCGGCGGCTGCGCGTAAATCGGCTGATTCGCTGCCTCGTTCGCTAATGCCAAGCCGCAGACGCAATCGTCGTGCATTCCGTCGGGCGCTGAATACCTCACGCCCGTTCTTGTGTATTCGTATTCAAAAGATTCAAGCTCCTTGACAGTCACGCCGTCGGGAAAACCGATTTCTTTCTGCTGAATGGCGACTGCCAAGCCTTCCATTAACTGCTGTTTTGAAGCGGCGGTAAATTTGAATCCTTCAAAATTTGAGAATCCGCCTTTTTGCAGAGATTCTAAAACCGCATCGCCGACACCCGTTGAATCGACAAGCGCGGGCAACTTTCCAACAATGCGGCGAATTTCCGTGATTGTTTCGTTCCACGGTTTTTGAAACCGCTCGAAAACGCACACGTCTTTATTCGCATCCAGTCCATAAACCGTCGTCCAATCAACGCTTTTAGCCAAATCAACGCCGAACGCGCGCGGCGGCAAATCCGATAACGGTTTAATGCAAGCTCTAATGGCGGCAATGCCGAACGGATTGCCTTCGTCGTCGGACGGCTCGGCTAAATACAATTCGCGGAAGACGTTTTCCGGCAGTTGGCGGCGGGCGTCCTCGATTTCGTCTTTCGCTAAAATTCCCGCTTCAACCGCATCGTAAGCCGTGATTTTTTTATACGACATATCCGGCTCGCCCGCTTCGGCTTTGCGCGCCAGCATATAAGCCCAATTCTTTCGCCCTTTGACGTTGCCGATAATCCGCACGGGCGCTCTGGTCGCCGTCAAAGTCGAGCGCAGCGCAAACCACGCTTCTTCGCGCGCGCGGCTCGCTTCGTCAAAAACCGCGCCGTAAACGTCCTCGCCGTAAAGATTGTCGGGCTTTTCCGCTGATTTACAGACAATGCGCGTTCCGTTAATCAATGAAATCGAAAGTTCCGATTCGTTCGGCGTGAAAATCGATTTATCCAATCCGAATTTCAAACGGCGATAGGCGATTCGGGCTTGATTGTAAACGGGCGCAACCCACCAGAATTCTTGACCGTGTTTCCCTTTTAACGCCTGCTCGACAATCCACACCAGACACGCGACGGTTTTTCCCGCCTTTGTTGACGCCTCGACTATGGCATAGCGCGCGTCGCCGAAAAGCCCCGCCAACTGGTAATCGGCAAGTTCCGGTCGCTCGTATGTGATAACGTCATTCGCCATTTTCTTTGTTGATTCCCGCGCCCGCGATTTGGAAAGTTACGGTTTTTAATTCTTTGCCGCCGCTGGTTATATCGGTCCGGTCTTTATATTTTTCAGGTCGTCTGCCTTTTAGCAAAAACATAAGCAAAACATCACTGCTTTTTTTAGCGCGGCGAACTGCCTCGTCTTCCAAAATATCGGTTCCTGAATTAATCGCGCCATCCCAGAGCGCGGCGAAACCATCATCAGTTTCCCGCAGTTTATAAACGGCTTGTCTTGAAACGGCGATGGCATTCGCCGCCGATTGGACACTTTCACCCTCACTTAAGACGGCTAAAAATTCATCTCTTTTTTTATGTGTCAATTTTGACAACTTTTTACCTCTTGTCCGGTCCGCAATTTTCTGAATCAATACGCCTCAGCACTTTCTATTTCGTCAAACGGTAAAAATTCCAACTCCAAGTCCGCGCCCTCCTGCCACAGCCCGTTATTAGTTATTTCAGAGACATAAAATTAAATGGTTCACCGCCGCCTTTTTTCTTAAAGCGGTAACAGTCGCCGATGTGCGTTACAATTTGGAGAGCTTCTTCTTTTGTCATTTTTAAGTAACGGCAAGATAAATAATCCAGAAAATCAAATACGCGAACGTCTCAAGCACCCAAAACACCGGAATTGTAAAATCCGGCATATAAATGCCGCCGTCCGAATCGTAGGCAAACACGGTTATAACCAGCACCGCGATGTAAATAATTGTGATTAACGCCCAAATCGGTAAGAACATACGTTTAATTTCCTTTCATAATCCCATTTCGCTAGCCCTTGTATTTACTGCCCCTAAATGCCCGCCCTCATCGGCGGGAGACGCCTGCTTAAAATCAAACTCGGTATCTTTCAGAGCCAATTCCAAACACTCCGAATGCACGTTTGAGTTCGTCGCCCGCAAAGGCTTGCCGCACTCGATGCACAGATGAACTTCGGTTTGGTTTGTGTTCTTTTTGCTCATTTACGGTTCATTAAAGATTCGGTATTTCTCTGCTGCTGCGCCTGCAAACTTTTCACATCTTCGGCTAGCCTGTTCTGCGCCTCCGATAATTTCGTGATAGCGATTAAAAAGTTATTCATCGTCTCGGCATTGACTTTAATATTCGCCGCGTTCTGCTCGATTGCTTTTTGATTGGCTTCAACTTGAAACGCTATGTGGCTTTGTCCGCTGTTGGCGTTCCACAAAAACGTGCCTAAAATTATGACGATGCCGAAGACCATCGACGGAACAAATTTTTTGAAATTGTCCGCCATCGAATCGCCTGGTCGCGCTGAAGATTCTGTGTTGTGAATATCGGGCATTTCATTTTAAGAATTTCACTTCAAAATTAGGGCGAAGATTGCCGCCGCCGCGCCGACAATTAAAAATTGATTCAGTTTTCGGGCGCGATGCAGTTTTTTGTTCGTTTTAGATAATTCCTTTTTCAAGTAATCGATTTCGGTTTTCTGCACGTCGATTGTTTTTTCCTGCGAAGCTATCGCCGCCCGCAAAATTTCAACTTCCTTTTGCAAAGATACGATTGCTTCGTCGGCTAAAGTCTGACGTTTCGCCTGCGCGTCGATAATCGATTGTTTTGATTTAACCTGAGCTTCTAAGCCGTCGATATAAGCGCGCGCCGCTTTAACTTCCGCCTGCGCTCGTTCCAGAGCGTCAACCAGTTGCTTTCGCCGCGCGTTATCGTCGTCAGTTTGGGTTTGCGCCGTCCGAGTAGAGCTTTGAGTCTGCGCGTAGCACGTCGTCTTCGCGCTGCCGCAAATTACGATTAGGCTTAACAGACAGATAAACAGTATTTGTTTTAGTTTTTGTGATTGTTTTTGGATTGTTAGCATTTTTCGCATTGTTGTATTCTTCCCTTAAATTATTAACCGCGCCGTCCTGCCTCACGTCGTTCTCGGATAGTTTGTTTATCGCGCCGTCCATCGCCTTTACCGTGTCGAGAATAGTAAGCGTCGATTCGTGCTGTTGGTTAAAGGCGTCCATCAGTTTGTCGGTCTGCTCGCGCGCCGCTTTTGTCAGCGCGTCAAATTTCTCAATCTGTTCGGTTTGTTTTTCTATTGCCCGGCGGTCGAAATACTGCTGCATTTGGACAACAAGGAAAATAATAAGCGCCGCCGCCGCCGCTAATAAAAACGCGTATTTCAAGACGAAAAGCGCGCCCGCGCGTGAGCGCGCCTTTACATCATCGTTTGTTCCTATTCCGTCTTTCATAAAACCTCTTGTGCGTTGCCGGAAATCGCTCACATCGCCTCGATGTCTTCGTCAGATGGCAGTTTGTCCAAATCGCCGGATATTTCCTGCGCGTCTGTCCGTTTAGCGTCCGAATGACGCGACACGAGAGCGGCAATAAAAAGCCCGGCGGCAACAGCGATAATAATAATTAAAATTGTCATATTGATTTATAAAAAGCCGAAACCCGAATCCTTGCGATTCCGGCTTTTTCTTTCCTGAAAATCTTTAAATCGCTTACCGAAGAATTTGACTTCGATTCGGCGGCTGTTCGGGTCTTTGGCGGTTTAAGCCTTTGTAATTGTCAGTTTTAGGTAAAGTTCTTCGGGCAATCGGCGGCGAATACTGCCTCGTTACCCCAAAGCTGATTAAATCGTTAGCCTGCTGGAGAACCGCGTTAAAATCAGCCGAAACAATCGGTTGATGGACGACTGCGGTTTCAACTTGCGATTTTGCGCAAACTGAAACATTTAAAACAGGCGGCGATTGACCTGCCGACACGTCCGGCGGCGAAAACACAAACGCGAGCGCGAAACACGCGACGATTGCAATTAGCGAAAAGAATTTTGTAATTCTCATATTTTGTCTTTTTCCTCTTTATTTTTGGTCTCATCACGAATGATGGCGATATAAAATGCCGGTTACTATTACGCGACCGGCGGCGCGCCCCTCTGCAAGGGTCTCGTTATAAATTATTTCTCTTCAACCAATTCAACCTGGCGAGAGTTCAGCGTAAGCGTCCCGTGAACATTGTCGGCAGCGTTTTCTTTGTCTCGCCCAATGTGTAATTGGACATTGCAAAAATCTTCCGTTGCGTAAGTTTCGGCAATGGTGGCTTGAACCATTACCTTGTCGCCTTTTTTAATCGGCTTTCCGTTTTTATCGTGCATAAAATTTTCTTTCCTCTTTATTTTGAATTCATCATTGGAATGATGGCGTTATAAATTTATTCGACTCCCAAAATTCTCTGCTTCCACGATAAGCGGCGCGGCATTTGAAAACCCGCAAAATGAGCCGGTTCCGAATCGCTGTTTTGAATCGGTGTCGGCAGAATTTGAATCGTGTTGACAGTTTTATCCATCGCCGATTTAGCCTGAAGCACGGTCAATTCGTGCGATTGTTTTTCGCGCTGGAGTTTGAGTTCGTTTTCCCGGTTTTCGCGACGGTTTTTTATAAATAAATTGGCGATAATGTAGGCGACGACAATTAATCCGGCAATAGCAAGTAGCACGATAACAAGATTAACGGGCGCGTCCTTTGCCCACGCCGCCGCCGCCGACAAATACGCGGTAATGCCTGCCGGAATCGCTAAATACCACGCCTTGAATTTTGTAATCAGCGTATCAGGCTCAGATTTTGCGGGTTCGGCTTGTTGAACGGTTACGACCGTATTTGAATCGGGCGCGGGCGAAACGGCGTTATTTTGTGCCGCGTCCGTGTCCGGTCTTATTTGTTCGCCGTCCGGCTGGTGCGCCGCGCCCGAATTTTGCGCCGAATCAGCCGGAGCGTCATCGATTTCGACCGCATTACCGGCAGTTGCGCTGATGGGATTTGAGCTTGCAAGCCCGTTGTTGTCGGTCGAAAGTGAATATTTTATTTTCGAGAATTTGGTGTAAGCGTCTTCGATTTGCCCGTCGTAATTGAATTTTCGGTAACCCGCGCCGTTGTAATTTCGGGCGAATCCCGCCCAGTCGCGGCGGCGCAGTTCGTCGGCTAAACCGCGATGCTTAATTGACCGGACAAAGATTTCGAGCTGCGCCATTTCGGATTCTTTCATTTTATCGACGAACGCGCCGACCGTTTCAAATCCTAAATCCTCGAAGTTCTCGCCGAGTTCCTGAAACGCGCCCCACGAACACGCCATCATCGCCGCGTTTTTATCTAATTCAAACGCCTGATTGAATTTGATTCGCTGCTCGTGATGCGTGCCGTAACCGTCGCGAGGCGTCGCCTTCGGATTGCAGATTGACGGAAACCGCTCGCGCCACTCGGCTCTTTTTGATTTATCGGCGTGTTTCCAGAATTTATGCCGCTCAAATAAAATTGAGGGAAACCCGTCGGCGAAAAACGCCGCGCCTTTCGATTCGACAAAATGCACGGCTTTTATCGCCGCGACCTCGATTCTCAAGTCCGCCGCCGCTTTTATAAAATCATTTGTTGAGAGTTTCGATTTGTTCATTTATCGACCCAAAATAAAAACGCCCTGCAAAACTCGACGTGAATCGAATTCTGCAAGGCGTTAATCTTGCCGGCTCGCCCTTAATTGTAGAGCGACGAAAATTGTTTCAAATGTAAACTATTTACCTTTGAATATCAAGGAAATTTTACCAGGAGCCAGCGCAATGCTCCATTCATTTTCGTTTAATTTTCCCTTAGAAGTTCCAAGTGCAATCTGCATTGATTCTCGTCAAGAATTGTTTTCCGGCGTTCCTCGTAAGTTAATTCTGGTTTCGCGTCAAGCAACCCAAAGCCGTGAGTTTTGCAAAGCGGCACATAAAGCATTAAAAGTCCCAGAAAATCAATTAAAACCATATTTGCTAAATTGCCGCATTTATCGCAATAAATCGTTTTCCGATTATCGCCTTCAATTTTTTCAATGATGTAAGGGCGAACATTGTAAGTTGCGTTCACATAGGAAAGTTGTTTTTCAGTAAGACTCATATTTTTACTCATAAATCCTGCGACCAAACCGTTTTGTATGCACAAACCTCGCAAATAAAGCTAAAACCGTGTTTTCTTTTCGGTTTTATTTGTGTCTCGCGTCCTGAAGCGAGCTTGAAAAATATTGTTTTGCCGTCGGTTTCGCACAGTATTTCGCCGCAGGGCTTACTGGTGCCCGGTTTCCTGCCTCTGCACTTCATAGGTTTTCGCATTTAATTACTGCCGCCGCCGCTAAATTTCGTTATAAACTCGTATTGCTTCTTCTAAATCTTTGCCCTCGTAAAGAATTTTTTCTTTAAGCCGCACACGATATTCGCCTTTCGGATTGGTTAAAAAGAATTTGAGATTTTTGTTTTTGAAATACTGGGTATAAAGCAGCCATCCCTCGCCCTGCCACATCCGAAACATTCCCTTTTCTATTTTTTCGAGGTCAATCATCTAAATCCTTTTGCCGTCCGTTCTTTCGATAACGATGTATTTATCGCAGTCAGAGCAGTGAAAAATCGAAGAATTGCCGACGTAATCGCCGTTTTCGTGCCTGCACATTCTGTTTTCCTTTAACAATTTTCAAATCTCGTAAATTCGCCGATCCAGTCGAGCTTGACCGTTCCGGTCGCGCCGTTCCGGTTTTTGCCGATAATCAGTTCGGCTTCACCCGGATTAGCGTCAGGCTTGTAGTAATGCTCGCGGTAGATAAACGCCACGATGTCGGCGTCCTGTTCGATACTGCCCGATTCGCGCAAATCCGACATCAGCGGGCGCGGCGGGTTTCTCGCTTCGGGCGCGCGCGACAATTGAGAGAGCGCGATGACCGGCGCATCCATCTCTTTTGCCAAGGATTTTAATTCGCGCGAGATGGCGGAGACTTCCTGCTGGCGCGATTCGGTTTTTTTAGAACCCGACATCAACTGCATATAATCGACGACGATTAAATCGAGGCGTTTATATTTTGCTCGAATCATCATCGCTTTCGAGCGCGCCTGAACCGGCGAGATGGCGGGCGTGTCGTCGATTTCAATGCGCATCGATTGAAGGCGATTGACGGCAAAACCGACGCGTTCCTGTTCGCGGTCGTTTAATAAATTCCGCTCGTATCGTTTCTGGTCAACCCTTGCCATCGAGCAGATGAGACGGTCGGTTAATTGCTCTTTCGACATCTCCAAGGAGAAAACCGCCACCACCGCTTCCTCTACTAATTGACACGCATTTTCGGCGCAGTTGAGAACCAGCGCCGATTTGCCCATCGACGGTCGGGCGGCGACGATAATCAAATCGGTTTTCTTCCAGCCGTTTGTCAGCCAGTCGAGCGCTTTGAATCCGCTCGGCAAGCCGGTTATTGTTTCGCCCGTTTTGCCAAGCGCGTGTTTGCGGTGAACCGAAGCGATCGCCAATTCTCCGACCGTCTCGAAGCCTCGCTTTTGCGAATCCGCGCAAATGTCGTTTATCCGGCTCTGGGCGAAATTCAAAACCGATTCGGACACATCGGAATCGTCGAGCGCGGTCGCCTGGATTTCCGCCGCGGCTTTGATGATTTCCCGCACCTTGGCTTTATCGAAAACGATTTGAATGTATTCGGAAATATCGGAAAAATGCGGGATGCCGTAAGTTAAATTGGTAATGATCGAAACTTCCACCGCGCCAATCCCCATCTGCCGCATTTTCTCGCCGATTAAAACCGGGTCGATTTTCCGGCTTTCGGCGAAAAGCGCGAGCATTGCATTGAATACGAAACGATGAAGCGGCGAATGGAAATGTTCGGGCTGAAGTTTCTCCGCCGCCTGCGCGATTAATTGATTATCGAGCAGGATTGCGCCAAGAATCGTGCGCTCGGAAGCGGGCGACGATGGCAGCGGTTTGTCGAGTAACTGGGTGTTATTGCTCATTTTTTAATTTATTCTTTTTTATCTTTAATTTCTTCTGCCCATTTATCTTTCAGAGCCTCGGTAATTTGTGCTTCTCGTGCCCGGTCCGAGTAAACGGATGACCAGAAAAACTGGGTCATTGAAATTGCAGTCGAGAGGGCGTTTGGATCAACAACTTTACCGTTTAGCGCATCGTCTAAAATCGCTAAGGCTTTATCTAAAACTTCTTTTTCTTTCATATTTTCACCTTAAAAATCGCAGCAAACGCATTGCCCGAATTGGTCTAAACATTCCAGACAATCGCCGCAAATTGACGGGTCGTCCAAACCTAATTCAGCATCGCAATCGTCGTCATTTTCGCCATCGTCTGAATAATCGGTGTCCTCAACTATTCCGAACTCGCCGAATTTACAGCGACAGCCGAGCGGGTGAAACAAGCAACCCGCGCAGCAATACTTTCGACCGTCCGAACCTTCATATATTTTCGGCATGTTCGCGCCGCAGTTTTCACAAACCATCGTCAATTTCCTCCGTGTTTGCACCGCACGACCTCAGCGCCGGTGTCGTTTAAGCCCCGCTCGTTGCACAAATCGCAGTCGTCGATTGCCTGCTGCCAAGCTGGTTTTGAAACGGTTTCGGTAACTTCAATCGGCTCGAATTCGGTTTGCAGGCGATGCTTCTCGAAAATCTGCCACTTCGGTTTATGCCCGTTTGCTTTGCAGTCGGCAATGTATTTGTCGAAAACTTCCCGAACTTGAAGATGCGGGTATTTCTCCTGAAACTCGTCGAGCCGTTTTTCGGTTTTGGCTTTTGAATCAATCGCAGAATCGGCGGCGGCTGGCGGCGGCTTTCCGCGCGCGTTATTACCACCACTACCATTACTCAAGTTTGTAACTGAAGATGAAGTTGAAGATGCAATGGATTGCATTTGCATTGCATTTGCATTGCATTTGGATAGGCTTTGCTTTCCATCCGATTTTCTGCCGGTATTCACTTGCTTTCCGCTTCCTCTTGCGGACGTGCCCTGCTTTGACCAGCGAGCTTCGGACGCCTTTTGCCGCGCCTTGCTGTTTGCTTCCTGTTTTTCTCTTTCAGTTTCCAATCTGTCGTGTATCATGCGCGAATCATCGTCGGGAGATGCGGTGAACATTTCCAGACAAACTTTCGCTATTTCAACCGTCGCTCCCTTACCGATAAGTCGGGCGCAGCGTTTTTCATCCGCCGGAATATCGCCGTTTATCCAGCAGTAATCGAGAAGGCGGCGATACGCGCCTTCTTCCGCTAAGGACATTTCCTGGACGCGCGCCGAGGCGAGAATGTCTTTCGGATACCATTGAAATGCCGGTGATTTATTGCTCACTAATCAAACTCCATCTATCGAAAACTTGGCTTCGTGTTTTTGTTGACCCAACGCAGTTAAATTTTGGCTGCAATCTTTTAATAAGTCGGAGTTCAACCATTGCCCAATCACCAAACCGTTTAGCTTCCCGAAATTTTAGCGTAAGCTCAAAATACATTCCTCAAGGAGTGTGAATGGCATTGCTGTAATGAGCGTAGTCCAATTCATAACTTTTAATCCGCTTCTGTAAATTGCTGGTTTGTCCGACATAAACCGGCTTACTGTCGGCGTATATTACATAACAACCGGGCTTTATCGGAATCATTCGCCAATCTTCAACAGGGCTCAACTTTTTCCATTTACTTGCCATAAAATTGTATTGCGGGAAGTTTTTTCACTATTAAAATTTGTTCCGTAGAGCTTCTTCGACCTGTTCGGCTTCCTTTTGCGTTTCCGGCAATATCAACTCCCTAACGGGACCGGCGGCTTTAATCTGTTCGTGACATTCGAGACAGGTAATCAGAACGCCGAGACGTTTTTCCATTTCCAGACGCGAGCCGTCCGAAATAAGAACGACCGCTTCGCAGACTGCGCATTTATCCTTTGAAACCTTTAATCCGCCCGCAGCCGCTTTTTCCAGACGTTCCTCGGTAAATCTGACGCAGGTTATCGAATCGACCTTCGTCGCCGGACTCGCCTCTTCGAGCAGTCTTACTTCAAGCTGCGGCATTTCCGCCTGAAGCATCAAAGGCTTGACGGGACGTCCCCACATAAAAAGGTAAATGTCGCCGGTTTCGGCAACGATTTTTATCTCTTCGGCGGTTAATTTCCAGCGCGTTAAAACGATGCCGCCTTCGAGCTGGATGGTCGGCAGGTTTTCATATTCGGGCTGATTTTCAGCCACTATTAATTCTTCAAAATTTGCGCCCGGTATAACGGGACTGACAGCTTTCATTGATTTTCCTCCTGAAATTCCATTACTAAATTTTGTATCCGGTCGATAAATTCGCGGCTCCGATCGCCGAGCGGAATCTGGATGGTCATCGATATGGTTATCGCCGGAGCGGAAATTAAAACGCCGGGAACGCTCTCAAAGGCTTCTTTTCGCTTTTCTCTGAATTGAATAAATTCCTCAACCGTGTTCCCATCATCTACGGTCGGCGGCTGGCGGTTGCAGAATTCTTTGGCTTCGGCTAATTTTTCCGGCGCGACGATGCCCGGAGCGGAGTTATCCGTTTCGAGACTTTTGCGGTAAATCTCCTGCCCGCGCTCGTAAGCGGCTTTGAGTTCGGAATTTTCCTTAATCTTGACCTGAAGAGTGCTGTAGCCGATGCCGAGCGATTCGGCGATTGCCTTTTGCTTTAAGCCTTTGGAAGCGAGTCGTTCGAGTTCTCCGGCATCTATGGCGACGTAGCTTTTGGCGTACGGCTCGGCGCCGGGCGTTCTGAAAACTTCGTCGGTTTTCAATTTGTCGCCGATTTTCGGTTTATCTTCGGAAATCTGTTTCTCTTCTTCTCTGACGGCGAGCGAATTGTTGCCGGTGTTAAAGAGTTTCCCTTTCGGTTTATTCTCCTCAAGATAGTAAGCGGGCAGGCTTCCGACCTGCTCGGTTCGGAGAATGCCGCTTTCTACCAGCGAGTCGATCACTTCGACGACCGTTCCGATTGACAGACCGGTGTTGATACACAAATGGCGCGAAGTCTGATATTTAATATTCCTGAGCGAGCATATGATTTTCAGCTGTTCCGGTTTTCGGTTCTGACCGTCGGCGGTCAGGTAGTAAAAGAAGCCCGCGCCGCCGCCCATCGCTTCGCGCGAGACGATTTTCTCTTCGATTAATTTGACGAGAATGTTTCTGACCGTTCGCTCGTCGTAAGCGGTGTGTTTGGCCACGCGCTGGATGCTTTCATAACCGAGCCGCAGCGCTTCGCGGACGCGCGTGTGCATCTCCGCCAAATCGTTGTTTAATTGAAAACGCGGAGCTTCAGCCGGAGCCGATTTTTCTTCGGCGCTAACGGCTTTTTCTTTAATAAGTTTTTCTTTTACCGGCTGATTTTCCCGGCGCGCGAATCCTCTTTCGATTGCCGCCGCCAGTTCCGGGTAATCTTTTATGTATCTGGATAAATTTCCACCGAGGTTCAGTTTCTTTGCCAGCTCGGTTTTGTTCACCGAAGCGGCGGCGATATTTTCGATTTCCTTGTAATCGAACCGGCGTTCGCCCCGCTTCGAGGCTTCGGCTTTCGGCAAACTTTCGGCGGCGGCGGCATCGCTGCTCTGCCCGGAAGTCCGGCGCGCGCGACCTGCTTCGATAGCGAGCCGAAACTTTTCGTCCGTCTTCGACCGCTGCGCGATGTAATTGATATTGACGCCCATCTCGCGCTGAATGACGCTGTTGCTCGGCAGAGTCGCCGCCAGTTCTTCAATTTGGGCGTAATCGATATTTCTTTTTACTGCGGACATAACTAATTCACCTCGTTTTCATCCAAACCTCTCAAGGAAACCGCAGCGCTTCCAGCCTGCGGAGGAATTGAAGTCAACAGCAATCGCGCTTTCAAGCGATTGTCTTGCGGCTGCCGACAAACAAGTAAAAATAAATGTGGCTCTATTGATTTGACAATCTAAAATCAATCGTGGTATATTTAATTTGTTGGTGAGGAAAACGAGTTGAAAATTCCTAAAAGATTTGGAAATCTCGAATAAGGCATCAGCAAAACAAGTAGAAAATAAAATTTTTAGGAGATTACGAAAATGAAAACAGGCAAATTTATGGGCGTCGAGTATAGAGATGTTACGAGCGGCGAAGATGACGGTATTATTTTGGCGTATGAATACGACGGAATGACGCGACACGCTTCCGGCGTCAACAAATCCGACGCTCTTAAACAAATAGAAAAAGCGATAAACAAACTGAGACAAGAAATCGCCGCAGACGAAGCGCGGATTGCTGCCGAAAAGTCGCAACCAAACCGCCCTATCGGAATGAGCGAAGGAGGTTGGTATAAATAATATGAGTGAAGCGCGAAACAAATTTCTAAAAATGCGAGTGTCCGATGACGAATTAGCGCGGATACTAGAAAAAATCGAGAACGAGTTTGGCGGCGGCTCGTTCTCGAACGCCAACCGGATTCTTTGGGGATTGTCGCCCGCACCGTCGGCAGGCGCACCGAAAGGCAACCAAAACAAGCTCGGCAAAAAGGGCGCGAACAGCAAAACGAAAAAATCGTAGATATGCAAATAAATAAATCCGCGCATTCGACGCATATTCTGCATTACCATTTGATATGGTGCGTAAAATATCGAAAATCGATTTTGACGCACGACATCGGCGACCGACTCAAAATAATTTGCCAAGAAATTGCCGATGAGCAAAACGCGATTATCGAAGCCATCGAAACAGATGTTACGCACGTCCATATAATGTTAAATTTGAAACCTACTCATTCAATTCCTAATCTTGTTAAACTTTTCAAAGGTCGCTCCTCACGCCTATTGTTCGAGGAATTTCCGCATCTCAAAAAGCGTCTCTGGGGCGGTCATTTATGGAGTCCGTCGTATTTCATCACGACCGCTGGCGGCGCACCGCTCGAAACCCTCAAATCGTATGTGGAAAACCAAAGAACTAAATAATTGCTCTACGAAGCCCCTGTCTTTTAAGCAGGGGTTTTATTCACTTTGGTATTTTCCGGCGCGGATTATTGGTTAAGCTGCTCATCTGTCCTCGAAAACTTCGTTATCGTCGAAAAGCTCCTGCTGGTAATCTTCCTCGGTCATCGAGCGGGCTTCGATCAGCTCGTCGGTGTCGGTGCGGTAAATACTGCACAGATTTTTCCGGGTGTTAAATTCCTTCCGCACCGGAACCGAGCGATCTTCCTTGCCGGTATTGACGATTTTCGCCAGCTCGAGCAGAACCTTCGTCGAATCTTTCATCTGCTGGGTAAAACCGGCGGCGACTTTTTTCTTTTCCGCTTCAAGGTCGCGATGAAATTCGGTGGCTTTTGCCAAATCCTCACCTTTGACCTTGATTTCCTCTTCGTTTAGCTGAACGGACAGTATTCTCGTGTTCATTTTTTCTCCTTGGTTTTTGTTAAATCACCCTTGCGACGTTTCGCCCAAATCGTTTTCGTCGATGTCATCGTCGTCATCCTCTTCCTCGGGCATCGGGTAATCGAAATACTCTTTTTCAAAATAAAACGACGGCTTTACCGCGTCCAGTCCTTCGAGCTTTTGAGCGAGATATTCCTTTGTCGTTAATTTGAATTCGTCGGGCGCGACCTGAAGAAGCGTTTCGGCTTCGACCAGGGCGTAATCAACTTCGAAGCGTTGGGCGAGGTTTTTCGTCGAGACTATTGATTGGTTTTCGGAGATTGTCGAATCGTAATCAAGCAGCGACATAAACAGGACCTGCATCCGTGTCTGGGTATCTAATTTGAGAATCGAATTCTCCCATCCGGTCGGCGCCTCATCCCTTTCATCGTCGCTTTGGTTGATTTCGTAGCCGGAGGCTTTGATTAATTCTTCGAGCGGCGAGCTGCTGTAAGCCTTATTCTGCTCGAAAACAAGCGCCGCAAGCCTAGACACCAATTCCTCGTCGCTTAAAAATTCCTCGACGAAATTCGGGCGCGCGCTGATCTTCGAGAGTATTGACCGGCGAACGGACGTTCGCAGCAGCCGCTCGAACTTATCCTGCCGATTTTCTTTCTCGCGCGCTTCAGCCGTTTTCTTGTCTTCGGGCGTGAGCGGCTTTTGAGAGTTCGCCTGATTCCAATGAACGGCGCATTCTTTATCAGGGCATAGATTAATCGCCAGTCCGACTTGATTGCCGTCGATAAAGACGCCCTGCTCGGTTGAATCGCATTTGTCTTTTTTGACTTCCCGGTACCTCCATGACGCAATGGTTTCAGCGCCGTTGTATGTGTTTTGGTAATTTGAGGTGATATAAACGACCGATTCGACGGCACGACCGGAAGCCTCCGCCACCTCCTTTCTTTTCAACTCGATGTGATTAGTCATCTTCAGCGAGAAGCAATTCGGATTCAAACAGTTGTCGTTTTCGCCGATGATGTCGTCTTCAAACAATGAAAAACGGGCTTTGGTACGCTGCGGGCAGTTGACGCAAGCCAAGCCGTCCGGTCGCAGGTTTGTCGCTTTTTTGCTGAACGGCGCGGTGTCGAGATTGTGTAGAATCTCACGTTTTATAAACTGCTTTACGTCGACGAGGCTTTTAACGGTTTCGACCGAGTTGTTTTTGACGTCCGGCAGACCGCTGTCGCTGCCGACCCAAAGCGACGAATAAACGCCTTTTTTGAGGATTATTTTCTGCGCTTCGGGCGAGTATTTCGTAATCTCAGAGGCGTGTCCGAGCGGCAGGCGCTTTGCCGCCACTTGCTCCAGTGCTTCGGGTATAAGGTCGTTGAACTTTAATCTGCCGGCAATGAATTTTACCGGCTTGCCGAATTTGACGGATAAATCGTTTTCGGTCATACCGAATTTGTCGATGTATTCTTTGTAGGAAGCCGCTTCGTCAAGCGGGTCGGGTTCCTTTCGCTGGAGATTTTCCACCGTCTGGACTTCAAACGCCGCCTGATCGCTCAATTGTTTGATTGTGCAGGCGATTTTGTCTAAGCCGAGCTTTTTGACAGCCAGAAAGCGCCGCTCGCCGGCGACGATTTCAAATTTGCCGTGCGGCTGCGCCGCTCTGAGGACAATCGGCGACAGAAGCGAGTGCTGCTCAATTGACGAAGCAAGCTCGGCGATTTCTTCATCGGTAAAACGGGCGCGTCTTTTTGCCTGCGACTCGAACGGCGACGGCACGACTAAATCGAGACTGATTTCGGTGCTACGGTCAGGCGCAGGCGAGGAAGAAGAAGCCGAAAACTTATCTTCTTTCGGCGTCGCGGATTCGTCCGAGTTTTTCAAGGAATCGAAAAACTTCATATAACCGAGTTCGGTTCTCTCAAAAATCAATCCCGAGAATTCAAGATTTTCAGCCCGCCCGCTTTTTACCGCTTTTTCTTTTTTGCCGATTTGTTCGTTATGCTGGTCGGCGACGTGAAAACGAACTCTTCTCTCTATTAATTCAGGAAAAGACTCGTAGTTGAGCGGATATATTCCGAAGTCCGAACGAAAGCCGGTGGAAGTTATCGGATTGGCGCTGCCCGAATTGAAAACCAGATGTTTTTCTCCCGGGGCGTAATGAAAAGGAATTTCGTAATTTTCACCTTCGACTGTTATCGTGAATTTGCCGCCCTGATTGAAAACCAAGTTTTCATCGCGGCGCTGGAGAGCTTCATTTACTCGTTGAGCGAATGCCGCGTAACCGGCATCTTTGCGCTCGCTTTTTTGCTTTGCCGTCCAGCTTTTGCCTAATTTCTTTTGTAAAAGTGTTTCAATTTCTTCGATTGATTTGCCGCTGAACTCGGCATAATAAAAATTATTTTTTACTGCTTCCAGATGCTTTGCGGTGAAAACATCGGTGATTTTTGAAGTTTCATTTTCCTTTTTCGATTTCGCCGCGACCGGAACGTCCGCTGCGACCGCATCCGTAACTGTTTGTGTTCCTTTGTCCATAGTGGTATCTTGCCTCCTGTTGTTTGGTAGTTATTTAATAGTTTTCTGCCTGGCAACTGCTCTGGCTGGTGTGCACACGCCAGCCTTTTCTATTTCCCAACCGCCGCCGGTGAAAATGTCTTTTTGGCGGCGGCAAAGTCCGCCGATTCGGTCCAGAATCGTTTAGCGTAATTGCAAGACCGGCAGACGCCGAACGCGACGTATTTGATTTGTCCCGAAAATCCCTGATATTCGAGCCTTGATTTGCACGCCGGGCATCTTCTCGATTCGATTAGTATTTTGTCGATTGCCAGAGAGTCGGGCGCAAAGCCGCGGGCTGACATTTTATTTTCGAGTTCGGAGAATTTCATATTTTATCGGTTGTTAGGAATTTTCTTTTTCAATTTAGTAATCACGCCGCGCAGAGCTGAATTGCCGCGCTCAAACGACTCTCTCCGATTCCGCTCGTGGTAATATCGCTCTTCCCAATATTTGGCATCCTTCTGTAATTGGACATAGTTTTTAGCCATCATTTCGGTAGCGTCGGCGATTCGGAGCAAGCAAGAAGAATTCAGCTCGTCGCGCGTCGGATTGCCTTCGTGCGGTAAATTAAAATTACTTCGGGACACGTCTCTAAAATTGTTTGCCATAAAATTATTTTCGTTTGCGGAGGTTTGCCCCGATTTCGGCTTCAATCGCTCTTTCAACCGGCGTCTTTGTAAATTCCTTATGCGCTCTATCAACTTCGCTTTTGACGAAACCGAGCGGCTTCAACCGAACCGGCTTTAGCGAATCGGTTCCGCATCTTTTCCGAACGACACTTACTTTTTTGCAACCGAAAAGTTTTGCGACATAGTCCGTCCCAACAATCGAAGTGGAGCTTAAATGCGCGAAGCCCTGCGAGGCTTTCAGGTATCTAACTTCCGACTCAAGATTTTCAAGCCGTTCGATAAGTTGTTTCTCAAACTCAGTCATTTTCTATGCGTGCAAGTATTTCCAAGGGAAAAATTAACCGCGCATTCATCACACCATCCGCGAAGACGGCGGCGTTTAAGCGTGTTGTAAGAAATCGATTTTTCTTCCGCCCATTCAATTAAAAGTTGTGTTTTACCGCCCGCCGTTAAATAAACATTATTTCTGCGGTTTCGTGCCTGCTCAGTGGTTGTTGCCCATTTCACGTTTCCTTTTTCGTAATGCCCGTTTGTGTCAGTTCTTTCCAAGGTGTGATTAAGCGATGGTTTTAGACCAATTTCACTAAAAAACTCTTCAAATGAATTGAATCTAAATTGAATGCCGCGTTTGCCGTAAATTTCGTAGTATTGACTTTTCGGGTTTTCGCAACGCTGTTTAGCGGAGCGATATGAAGAAAGCTCGGAAGTTTGGCTTCTGTTTCTATTATGTCCGTGCGTGATATGACAAACTCTTCGCAAACAGCCGCATGACTTAATTTGCCCGCTATTTAATTTTGCTGTTTCAGCGCGCTGATAAGTTCCGCAATCACAAATGCAGTGCCATTTACTATCTCCGGCATACCCTAAGACCAGCAGCCGAGTAAATTTGTGTCCGGTTATTAAAACCGGCTGCTTAATTTTTAGATTTGCAATTCTTTTGTTTGGCATATTAAATTCCCGCCGCATTTTTCGGCAGATAATCGAACGACTTCAAAACGCGCACTTCGGCGGCGAGCAAATCGATTTGCTTTTGCATATTTTGAAGCTGCGCGATTAAGTCGGGCATTTATTTGTTTACTGATTCCCCAAAATAACGGGCGTTTCGCCGGTCGATAATCTGCTGAATTTTGAGACTGACGGCGCGCTGCACGTCGAAAATCTCTTTAATTTGAACGTCGTAATCTTTGCCTTCGAGTTCGACCTGAAGAAACTCCGAAAACTGTTTGCAAATCTCAGAAGTGCATTCAGCACCGTTGCCGTAAACGCGCGGCAGTTCCGGTTTCCATTTTTGCCGCTCCCGGACGATGATGTTCAGAACTTCATCTGCCAAGCCTTCGCGCAGACAATCGAACGCCCACAGAAAAACGACAAGCTGGTAAATCGGATTGTGTTTCTCGTCTGTGTTCGGGTTGAACATTTTCGAGACAATCGCCTGGTCGCGCTGCGTGTAGCGGGCAATGTTTGAAATGTCTTTGTCGGTCGAAACCAATTGCTTGATTTCCTTCTCGAATTGTTCGCGCTCGGGCGGCGGCATCAGCATAGTCATAAATGGCGTCAATAATTGACCTTAATTAGGTCTTTACTACTTAAAATTAAATCCGTTAATCTCAAATACATCGCGCGATGCCGGATTTGTTTCCGGTCTGCTCGGCAAGCGAAGTTACAAAAATCAGTAACTTGCCGTTACCTGAAACGCGGCGGCTAATCGTCAAAATTTAAGCCGCGTTTCAAATTTTCTAAAAAGCCTTGTGCGCTGGTTCGGTCCTTGAAAACTAAATATTTTCTTTCTCGGCAACCATTTCAGGATTCTCGAAAATATTTCCGACAACGGCGGGCGCAGTGTTTCCGAAACTGCACGCTTCCCAAAGCGAAATATTCCCGCCGTCGCCGAACCAAATTTCGTAGGAAGAAACCGAAGGGACGTAAACGACCTTGCCGTAACCCGCCGAATGGTCGAGAATGTCGCCTTCGTAAACGTCAACGCCGAGGATGTCTTTTGCGCCGGTAAACTGCATCAGAACGACTTCATCGGCAAAGGGCAGAAAAAGCCCGTCAAAGCCTGTATTTGTTGCAAGCGGCGTGATTTTCTTTAGGTCAATCATTTTGCCGGTTAAAGTGTGCCAGCCGCGAAATTTGATTTCTCTGTTTTTCATAAGTAGTTTTTGCTTGAATTTTTGGTAAAGCTCGTCGTTATGCCTGATACATAACCAGTGGCGACGGTCGGCGAAGACTTTCAATTTCCATCCGCGCCTGAAGCGAATGCGGCGAAAGCATATCGCCCTTCTTCCGCACTCGCAGCGGCGAATCATCGCGTCGCCTGAAACACCACCCGGGCGATAAAAATGATTGCAGCGCCGAAGACGAGCATCAGAGCGAACACTTTCAAATTCTTAGCGTCCTCGGCGCGATTTTCGCTCTCGATTCGTTCGGTTAAAGTTCTATTGGCGCACGGCAGGCAAAATTCGGCGTCGGAAATCGGAACCGGATTCGCGCAGCCATTGCAGAATTGATAACCGATTGTCGCCGATTCGTTCGTGCGGCGACGCTCGACCCGGTTAATGGCGCGTGCGCGGATTTCGCGTTTATCGGTAATGTGAAGCGGCTGGGGCGCGACCCTCAGAATATTGTTATTGACGAGTTTTAAGTGCATTATTTTGACCTCCAATTAATTTGTTTAAGTTCTGAAACGGTTAAATTTCTGTAGCAATGAACAGCTGTTTTGGTACGTGCAAAATCCTGTGTATGCGTAAGCCCGACATCTCCTAAAAACAATGGGAGCAGCCTCTTGACGTTTTTCATTTCTCGCGCCGTCCATAATTCAACTGTTTTCGGGCGTCCCGTCGAAGCTGAAATAAAGGACATAGAGCAATGCCAGAACGGTTCGTCCGTTTCACGTTCGGCGGGCGAGACGGTCAAAATAAGGTGCATAAAAGCCGTGTTGCCGATTTTTAGAAGATTACTGAATTTGCCAGTCATTACCGCCGCCTTGTTTTCTTCAATGGAGAGCGTCGGATTCTCCAGAGCGCGGCGGCGCATCGGTTCGGCAATTCGCTCGATTGTGTTTTCACCGCTCGCGGTCTGCGGTGCGGCAGTCGATGGTTTGTTTTCGGCGTGAATTTGTTCGTGCATCGTTTCTCCTTTATTTATATTTTCATCGTGCCGAGCAGTGAATTGACTGCCATTTGTTTGGCTTCCGTGACGGACGTGCCAACTTCAAAAGCATAGAAATTCTCGTCGCATTCAAGACAAACAAACGGATAATCGATTTCCGGCTCGATTTCGAGATGGACGAAGCCGCCGCATTTCGGACATAGAAAATTTGTAACCCTGTTTTTATATTTGTCTCTCATAAGTTTAAAATCTCTCAAAACTTCAATCCGGCTACCTTGCGCCTAGCGTTTTACTAATTCCGGCTTTGGCTTATGCCGGGTCAAACGAATTCAACCTAGCTGTATGGCTACTCGCCTGGGAAAACCTCTGGACAAGCTGACCGAACCGAATCTATCTCTTGCCGGATTGAAGATTTCAAAGATGCCGGTCTTTCCCGGCTTGTCAATCAGTTTTTACCGCTCACATTGCGGATTTACAGGAATGATTACCTTTTGGCGGTCTCTCTCCGCCCGTCGTGTAGATGGAAACGCTTCACATTTGCTTCACCGTTTACGCCTTCTCTCTGACGCCTCACCGGGTAAAAACCCTAAGAGGACGCGATACTTTGGCGATAAATCAAACGGCTACCGTCTCCTGTGCAAATATCAAAGACGACCGTAATTATTTGCCGACGGTCGAAGCGGTCTGCCCCAGCGGGGAACTTGTTAAAGTCTTATGCCGCTGATGATGACTTTAATCGGCGGTTATTACGCGCCGCGCCGCGCTTTTGAGAAACTAGACTGTCCAGCCGAACCTTTCCGAATCCTGCCAGCCGACCGCCTCGGCGTGCCTGTCGCAGCGCGATTCGTAGAATTTATCGTTCCAATTAAATCGGCAGCCGCAATGCTCTGTAATTACGTCGCTTTTATTGTTTGCCAGCCGCTCAGCGAGGCGCGCAATCAATTCGCCTTCGTCCGCGCCGCCCGCAAGCTGGTATTTCACGCCGTCCGCGAATGCCGCGCCGTTTGCGAATACCTGCAATGTGCAGAAGCTCGTTTTGCCGCCCGTTTCCCGTTCGGCTTGTTTCGCCGTCTCGACTAATAATTCGTAAATTTTCGACATTATGCGATTACCTCCGCCATTGAAGTTTTCACCGCTTCAGCTTTCGCCGCGAATCTGGCAAGAATTACGCAGTGAAAATCCTGCAAAGTTTTGCCGAGATGTTTGCAGATACGGTTTCGGTATTTGAAGTCGGCGCACGGTTCGCCGCCCTGTTTTTCGCAGTTTGCCAAAACTTTTCCTTCGACCGCTTTCAAATTGGTTTTATATTCGTTGCCGTTTTCGCGATTAACGACGACAAATGAATCACGCTCGAAATCCGGGAAAACTTCGAGATTCGATTTTTCGGCGCGGGCAATGGCGGCGGTCAACTCAATCTGCCGGTCGTTGAGACAAATCATCAGCGGTTCGGCTTCAACCGTTTGAGCAGTCAAGTTTTCCTTGACTGCTACGACTTCGACCACCGCCAAATCCTGCGGGAATCTGGCGCGGTCGATTTCGGCGACGATTTCTATATGCAGACACTTGACGCCTTCGGGCGAGCAACCGCAGCGGGCGAAGCGTTCGCCGGTTTCCGATTCGCTGACGACAACCGTCTGTCGCGGGCTGGTAAAGACCATATAAGAGCGGCGCGGCTGGCGGCGGACAAAAAGCGGTTCGACGCGGACGGCGGTTTCCGTTTTCGATTCGCTCAAACCTCTAAATTTTTTCTGGCAGGTTTTTCCCATTCCGGTTGCTGTCGGGTTTTTAAGTTTTCGTTGGCAAAGTGTGCAGTTCATTGATTTTTCTCCTAAAAGTTATTCGTTAAATTGATAACGTAAGAAGATATTAACATTTGATGTTAAGTTATGTCAAGGGTATTTGACATTAAATGTTAAGCAGACTGCAAAAAATTTTCACTTGATTTCAAAAGCTCTCGAACATCAGCATTTGCAAGATTTGCAATTGAGCAAAGCAGTTCATAAGAAGCATTTTTACCGTTTTCAGCCCTTGAAAGCGTGATGTTTGTAACACCGAGTTTTCCGGCTACATCTTCTTGAGTGCCGATGCTTTTACGGATTTCAGCAAGTTTTTCTGGAAAATAATGATTGCCATTCATAGGAGAAAGATTAATGAATTTAACATTAGATGTCAAGAATAAAGGTCTTGTAATGCCAACAAAAGAACTATTAACATTTGATGTAATGTCAGAAGTTAAATCCAGCGCCGATATTCGTAAAGAATTCGGACGCTACATGCAATCTCAGCGTGAAAGCAAAGGTATTTCACAAAAATATATCGCCGATAAAATCGGAAAAACTGTTACGCAAGTTTCTCGAATTGAAAACGGAAAAAGCGGAACCGAGCGCGATACGGTAATTGAATGGGCAAAGGCTTTAGGGATCAACGAAAACGAAGCTCTAAGACAATTCAAGCCAGAAAATACCGCTATTAAAAAACCCATAAATGTCGCCGAATTCTTTGAGATTCTCGACAATCTAGGCTTGGACGTGCAGTTTCACGGCGGATTCAAAATGCTTGAAACGCTGGATGAAGAAGATTTGCAGGAACTTCTTGACGGCGTCGTCGCTAATGCGTCCGCAAAAGTGAAAAGGAAAATGCAGGGGAAAAATACTTAAGGAAGTAAATGATGCTCAATGAAAGTTGCACTCTCACGAATGAAAGAGGTATTGAAGAAATTCAATAAGCTCGGCTTTACCATCGACGACGTTTATAAAATCGCAAAGCGCGAGCGCGTCAATATCGTATTCTACGCGATGGGCGATGGTGTCAAAGGTTATTACCAAACCGAACGAAAGCGAGTTTATCGTAAAAAATATATATGCCTGAACGAAAAAACAAGCAAAGATGAAATTCTCTCCGTTCTGCTGCACGAGCTTGCGCATCATTTCCTGCACGTCTCGCCCGCCGTATCACGCCAGACGTTCTTTTGCCGCGCCGTTCAGTTAACTAACTCCAAACAGGACGCAGAAGCTGACGCTGTAGCATTAATTCTGGAAATTCCCCAGGCGAAGATGTTTGAGCTGATGGATACCAATTTTGAAGATATTACAGAGTTCACACCTGAAAAACTTAAAAAAAGATTGTGGGTTTATCGGAATCACGGAGAATAACAAATGGATTTCATAGAACAATTGCAGCAATTGGCGAACAAAACATATATTGGTCAAAACGCTTTCGGCGTAAAAAGAAGAATTAAATATACAAAATTTGAAAACGTTCTGATTAAAATTAACAAATCACGACCTGATTTCACTTTGGCGAACATCACCCCAGAGAACGCGCAGATAATGCTTCCAAATTTACGTTTGTTGATTGTCGGAACATTATTACAACCTTTTGCAGAAACAAGCTCAGTTTCTTATAAACCTACGATTGATGACCCTGAACATATCGACGGTCGTAACTATTCTTTAATAATGGAAACAGAAGAAATTTGGCTGTATGACTTTGAAACCGGAAAGATTTTAGCAAAGGAAAAATTTTAAAAGGGAAAATTTTTATTTGGAGTTTAGATAAATGGAAACAATACGCAGAATTTTGGGAAGTAAAAAGGAAAAGGCGGCTTAATTTATGGAAGGCAAAGACCGGCATCGCGCTGAAATCAGCGTCGAAATAGATGGACGCATAACGCACCTGTTTAATTATGAAGTCGGCGCGTTTGAAGTGCGGGACGGAGAAATGCTTCTACCGATTCTAATCGAGACCCTGACGAATCCACGGATACGTGCAGATTTACAAATAAAACTTCACCCGCAGTTTCTGAGAAGTTTTCTTGAGGAACATCGGGACGAACTTTTGTAACGACGGTTTTTAGTTTTTTGAAGTTGTTTTCCATAACTCTTATTTTACTCGAATGTGAACGAAAAGTGAACGCTTAATTTTGGAGTTTATACAAATGTCTATTCAATGCCCGCAATGCAATACGGTGAACCCACAGGGCGCTCGTTTTTGCTCCGGCTGCGGCGTGCAGTTTACCGGCGCTGCTCCCGTAATTAGAAAAAACAGTTTATCGACGCCGGTGATTGTTTTGATTGTCGTTATCGCTTTGTGCGGCTTATGCGGCTTGTGCGGCAGGTCAGCGCGCGATAGAAACCAAAGTGCTGGCGTTCCCATCCCGACACCGGCAAACGCCAACACCTACACTCCATCGACCTTCGTCTCGACCGATTCAGCAAACAAAATAGTCAATGCTAATGTTACACCGCCGGTTGCGCGGAAAAAGAGAATTCCGAAGAAACCGCCCGCCATTGTAAATACGACTGAATCGGTTGCCGACGGAGAAGATGGCGCAGATGGCTCGGACACTAATAGTATATCCGGCACCGATTCGTCGGTTTACACCGCGCCCGCTCAACGCTCTGTCTCAGCGCCGAGAGCAAACAACGGTTACTATACCGGTCCGCGCGGCGGCTGTTACACCTACTCGGCGAGCGGAAAGAAAAGATATGTTGACCACAGTTATTGCAATTAGAAATTTAAACTTAAATAAATGAAAACCTTACTTTTAATTTTAACTTTGAGTTTTGCGGCGTTCGGACAAACTCAAACCGCGCAGCCCGCCAAACCAAAGACGGAACTTGAATCGTTTCAAGAAAAATACGGCGTTGTGGTCGTCAAAACTTTTTCCGATGTAAGCGAGATGACCGGCTCCGGCGGTGTTTTAAAGATTCAGGCGCGCGCGCTTAAAAACCCTTCCGCCGGTTCTAAAGTTCGCGGATTGGTAGTTGAAATAGATTCGACCGAAAAATATGCCTCATCGGCTCGTTCATTTATTGAATATGATGAGATAGACAGCCTTATAAAAGGCATTGCCTATATTTCTAAAATTGACAAGTCCGTTACTACGCTTGAATCATTTGAAGCCGAATATAAAACTAAAGGCGACTTTTCGATTACAGTTTTTTCAAACCGTCAGGGCGGCGTGCGCGCAGCTCTATCAGTGGGCAGCTATAGCCAGAAAAATGTTTTTATTAAGTTAGAAGATTTGGCGGTTTTAATAACAAATTTAGAAAAAGCCAAAAATGTTCTCGATGCTGATAGATGAGACGGAATAAAGGATTTGAAGTTTGGAGTTTATAGCGTTATGGGATTTTTCGACGACATTAAAAGCAAATTCGGCAAAGGTAAAATTAAAAAAGAGCAAATCGAACGACTTCGGGAAATAATGACCGTAGCGATTGACGACGGCGAAGTTACCGATTTTGAATTGGATAATATAAATACTTTTTTTCTTCAAAGCGAATTATCTGTCGAAGATTTCCAAGCGTTAAAAACCGAAGCGCTGATGAATGTCGTCAACCTCGCCATTGCCGACCGGCGCGTTACTGATTTTGAATCTGACGCCCTTAAGAAAATAATCAATCAGTTCGACTTGCCGCCTGCCGTCTTTAACCAAGTTAAGGAAAAAGTTAAGTATTTTGAAGCGCTCGCGCTGCTCGATTCGGACGCCCCGCTTCCGGTCGGAAATCCAACCAATTTGATACTCAAAAAAGACGAAACGGCACACGCCAGTCTTCCCGCTTTTTTGATGGAAGAACGTGTAACGAGTCGTCAATACACGGGAAGCTCAAAAGGAATCAGCGTGCCGATTGTCAAAGGAATCAGATTTAATGTCGGAGCGCAGCGCGGACAATCGCATTCAATAACCGAAAGTGTCTGCGTTAGCGAAGGCTATTTTATTATTACAAACAAAAGACTGGTTTTTTCCGGCACTCGAAAATCCGTTTCGTCAGACTTGTCTAAACTGCTCGATATGCAGATTTACTCAAACGCTCTTCAATTTAGTGTTACGAGTCGTCAGAAACCAACGACCGTTAAATTTTCGCGCGGCGAAGAAGTCGAAATGTGCGGCGTGATTATTTCTCGGCTGCTTAACGAAACAGTTAAATAATGGAAAACGAAACAATCACGCTCGAACAAATAGAAATACTCGAACAGTTGAAATTATTGCCGATTCTCACCGATGAGGATTACCGGAAATTAGGCGAGATGTTTGGGGAAGATGAATGATTTTGGAGTTTACGAAAACCGAAAAAGTTGGATTTTTGTATGGAGTCTACCTGGAACTTAAGACAAATAGCTAATTTAAAATGGCATCACATTTTTTATATTCGACTAATACATTTATGAGCAAATACATAAGTGATAAATATCGAGGCGGCTTACAGTACGTATGGTGTGGTGAGCATTTTAATCCGGCAATGCTTAATAAATTATCCCCTGCTTCAATGGTTGCGCCAAGTTCCAGCCCTATTGGTTTGTATAAAAAATTAGATGAAGAAATCAAATTAAATGAAAGACATTCCGCAACAATAAACGCACACAGAACCAAATTTGCCAAACTAGCAATTCAATGGAAAGATGCAAGAGAAATAACCGAGGAGCAATCAAAGGAAATAACTTATATCGTCAAAAAATTTGCCATGAGTTACTGGCGACCTTTGCTATACATAATTCCCCGGAATATAATTGATGCCTCTCGCATCGAAATTGTAGAACCCGCCAGGCGGGCAAGTTTGGCGGACGAATTTATAATTAAAGATTTAAATCTCGACGAGTATGATGTCTTGGAATTTTAGTTATGCTGGAAACATTAAAAAATTATAACAGCCAAGTAATTCAGCAAACGCTTGCCGATGTTTCGACTTTCTTTCTGCCTTCTACAGCAGAGCAGGAAGCCCAAGCATTATCCAGAGTTAGTATTGAGTTAAAACAGAAAGTTATATCTGAAATCAGAGGCAATTTAGGATTGCAGGCAGATGATAACTCACCAAAAGCATTAAACAGAATTCATCGTCTTTTGTTGAGCGAAATGACTAAATCCGTGCTTTCAGATGCAGACGAAGCTGAAATTAGAGAACGATTAGGTCAGAAAGGCGATTTAAGCCCAAATTTGTATCAGGTTAAATTTTCTGATGCTTCCAGTTATTTTATAAAAACAGGCATCAGCAGAGTCGTGGCGGAGTCCGTCGTTAAAAATCCTGACTATTTTCAGCACTTACACCCAGATGAAAATGGACTGAATCCAGAAAACTCTACTTCACTTTTTACGAAAATGTTTATTGGTGGTGAAATACAAAACAATCACACTTTAATTGTAGTTGCTCAAAGACAAGGATTTGTGCAGCTTATACAAGAAGCTTGGATTCTCTATCACGTCGATGTAGATATTACGCAAGCAAAAACCCCGCTTGACATGTTAAAGCTATTTGTTCAGAAGTATGGAGAAAACATGATGGTTGCAGGTAAAGAGGGAAGTTTTTTTTGGGAAGAGAAGATACCGATTGTTTTCGGTAAACCGTCAGATATAATGCGCATTCCCAATACTGACAAGCATAATGATTGGATAGCTTGCACCCAAATCAAAGAAAACGACGGGTTTGTTGAAATTGGTCATGCCTATTCCATTAACTTGACTAAATATAAGGCTGACCTAAGAAAACATAATTTCCGTAAAAACAAAAAGTAATTATAAGCGAAAAATTTAAGTATTGAAAACTAAGTATTGAACGAAAACAAAACCAGTTTCCTTGAAATGAACCTCGCCGTCTGCCGCGCTTGCCGCCACAAATTATTCTCGATTCTCTACGAGCCGAAATACTGCCGCGAGTGCGGGCGCGAAGGCTTGAAACATTATTCGTTTTTAGAATGGCTGGTTTTGGCGGCGGTCGCAGCGTTGGCAGTTAAGTTTTTATGAGCGAAATCAAACTCTGCGACGACCGCGGAAAAAATCCGGCGAAGACGTTCGTGCAGCTCGAAGGCAGCTACAAATTAATTTGCTCGGATTGTTCGGCGAAAGAAAGCAGGCAGGGGCGGTCGAGTAATGGGTAGACTTTGATGACGCGGACGTAATCGAAGCGTTTTAGACCGAATATTTTTTTCTCTTTTAAATCCCACGAATAAGATTTTGTATCGTAAATAAGATGAAAATCGAGAAAATTTTCAACAAAAAGAAAGGCGTTCACGAATACGTCGCGCGCTTCCAGCTCGGCGGAAAAGAATTTCGCCCAAAGGCTTCGACGCGCAAAACCTTAAACGACACTATCGACGAAATCCGCGCCCGGGAACACCGAACCAAATTCGAGCTGCCGGTCGCCGATTATTCGCCGCTCGTCAAAGAATTATTCGCAGCTCACGCCGCTAAACTGGACAAAGGCGCCGACCGCAAAAAGATTTCGATGTTCGCGCGCGTATCGACTCGCCTTTTGGTTTTGTTTCCGGCGGGCATCAAAATCAAAGAACTTAAAGCGGCGCATTTCCAAAAATATATCAACGTTCGGCTCGAAGAGATAAATCCGCAATCGGAAAAACCGATTCTGCCCGAAACCGTCAACAAGGAATTGTCCGCCGCATCAGTCGCTATTAAAAACGCGCGCAAATATTTTGCGGAACTCGAAGATTACACAGCGCCGGAGATTCCGAAAGCCGAACAGACGAAAGGCGGCAGGCGGCGCGAGCGGCTGGTCGAAAAAGACACCGAGCTTGCCGTTCTGCTCGAATATTTGCGCCGGGAACATAAAAACCCGGACACAGCCGCCGCCCGCCGCCGCCTCGCGGACGATTTGGAGATTCGCTATCAAACGGGGCTGCGGCGCATTGAAGTCGCCCGGCTTGAGCGGAAACAATATCGCGCCCGCGAAGCCGCCCTGCGCGACGTGCGGCGCTGGAAGACCGGCACAGTTACCAAATTCTTTCCTCTCACGCGCCGCGCCGTCGAGGTAATCGAATCACGCCTGACTGCTTCGGACTCGAAATATATTTTTTCGGACGAGGGGCGACCGAGCGAAGGCGCGTATAAAACCCTTAAACTCGTTTGCGGAAAGCTGAATATACCTTACGGCACTTTTGCCGAAGGCGGTTTCGTGCCGCATGACCTGAGGCACAACTTCAGCACGGAGATAATTCGCGTAACCGATATTGAGACGGCAAAGAATTTAACCGGACACACGGGCGACCACATTTTGACTTATCTGCACACCGACGAGGGACGGATGCGCGAAGCGATGAACCGGCGCGAAGGTTTCGACCGAACCGAGCTTTTGACCGAACTTTACAAGGAAACAAAAGATGGTAGTATTGAACTTCCCGCTTTCATCGAGCGGGTCGGTTTTTTGATAAAAAACGGTTAGAGTCGGCAGAATGTCGGAACGGATTTTTCCGCGTTTCGCTAAACAATTTGTTTCAAACAACTTGCGAGAGACATTCGTTTGCCACCCTTTCCGCCATAATTCAAATAATGATGAATTAGGAATGCGGAACAATGAACTAATTTTTATTCAGCATTCATAATTCATCATTTATATATGGCTTCAGGCTCCGCACAAGGTTTGAGTTGTG
>JAABUN010001525.1_pt1 | contig 50043 bp, 46 predicted proteins | sample 5559311 | NCBI WGS metagenome assembly JAABUN01 (sample SAMN10711877, study PRJNA513370) | rock metagenome | isolation source: Antarctica rocks | place: Antarctica: Victoria Land, Siegfried Peak sud
GCCTGTTTATAAAGCTGTTCCAGTTGGGCAATACTTGAATGCTCCACTAGCGCAATCCGTTTTGGCATAAGTCATCTCTTCACTCTCTATCTTTATCATAATCTGTTAAGCGGACATGATATCAGAGTATCGCGCGTTGTTTCTAACAGAAGTTAAACCCTATTTACAGCCGCCTAGCGCCGTCGCTGCTCAAAACAACACTTCACTACTACACCTAACTTTGCGCGAACAGCAGGTAGTCTTATTGCTCACTCACGGGCTTTCTAACGCAGAGATCGGTACTCGCTTGCACTTGAGTCCGCGCACGGTAGAGAAATACGTTAGCAGTTTATTAAGAAAAACTATTACAAGCAACCGGGCGGAGTTAGTAGGGTTTGCCATGAAAAATCATCTTGTAGATTAAAGACGCGATCGCACTTCTACAGTTTCTAATAAACCACCGCAAGCATCAAGTAATAAATCAATGACATAATTAAAGCCTTCTGTACCGCCATAATAAGGATCGGGAACATCCTCGGTAGAGTATTTTGTGCAGTACTCACACATTAAATGAACTTTATCGCTGTATTGTCCTGTAGGATCGAGCGCTAAAATATCTTGATAATTGGCTCTATCCATTGCCAGAATTAAGTCAAAATCTTTGAAGTCCGATGCTTGAAACTGTCGCGCTTGACCAACTAGCTCTATCCCTAGCTTACTAATAGCAGCAGCAGTCATGCGGCGATCGGGAGGATTGCCCACATGATAACTTGCTGTACCCGCCGAATCGCAGGAAATGCTACTTTTTAAGTTTGCCTGCTCGATCAGATGATTCATAATATTTTCTGCCGCCGGCGACCTACAAATATTACCCAAACAGACAAATAAAAGTTTGTATGTCATAATTTTGCTCGGAGTGCTGGCACTACTATGAAACTAGCGCCGCACCCGGTTATATTTACATTCCTGGTAACTCTAACCCACTGGTCAATTCTTCCATGCGATCGCGCATTATGGCAGTAGATTTGTTGTAAGCGTCTTTCATTGCTGCTGTTACAAGGTCTGAAAGTACATCGGCTCCCTCAGATACAGCATCAGGGGAAATTTCTACTCTTCTTGGTTCTTGATTGCCGCTCAAAACTACTTTAACTAAACCGCCACCAGCTTCGCCCGGTATTTCCATTTGCTCCAATTCTATTTGCAAGGTTTTTGCATTTTCTTGAACTTGCTGGGCTTTTTTGAAAGCATCAGCTAATTCTTTCATTTTGCCCAAACCAAACCCAAACCCTTGTCCTTTTGTCATGATATTGACCGCTTAATACTGTTATCAAAGTTCTATGTTCCATTAAATTATAGATGGGCTGAGGAAGTTCCTAGCGTTGTTAACCAATCGGTTGAAATTCTCCTAGCATTCTTACTTCTGGATGCAGCCATACAGACCAATTTTGCTGTACTTGTTGCTGCACATGATTAATTAGGCTAAAAATATCGTTAGCTTTAGCGCCGCCGCAATTTAATATGAAATTGGCATGACGTTGAGCTATTTGCGCCGCACCCACTTGGTAGCCTTTGAGTCCGCTTTGTTCAATTAGCCAACCCGCCGTATAAGGCAACGGGTTGCGAAATACGCTACCACAACTGGGCAAATGGTAAGGTTGACTCTTTTTTCGTTGCTCTAAGTGCTGGCTAGTAGTTGCCATTACTAAACTTGAATCAAAGCCGGGTTGGAGTTGCAAAGTGGCGCTAGTAACTAGGCGATTACTTCCTTGTAGCAAAGAAGTACGGTAGCTATAACCTAATTCCTCTAAACTTAGTATTTCTATTTTCCCTGACGGTAAAAGCACTTGAGCATTAACTAACATATCTGCTATACAGGTTTTGTGAGCGCCAGCATTCATCACCACCGCCCCCCCAACGCTTCCCGGTATCCCTACCGCCCATTCCAAGCCTTGCCAGCCTCTTTCGGCTGCTTGCCAAGCTAATCTTGGTAGTGGTTCCCCGGCGGCGACGGTGACTGTACCTGTTTGGGGATCAAAGTCGCTATGGCGCAGGTGACGAGTGCTAATTACTAAGCCCGGAATTCCGCGATCGCTAATTAGCAAGTTCGATCCTGCTCCCAGCATCGTAATTGCCAAATCTCGCGTTTGAGCGTATTCAAAACTAGCTTTTAATTGGTCTAAATTACGCGGTGCGGCGTACCACTCGGCGGGGCCTCCCACTCGAAAGGAGGTTAAAGTAGCAAGAGATACTTGAGCTTTAATTTGACACTCGGTTGCTTGTGAATACATATAGTTTTTAGGCAGATATTTGACTAAATAGATGCGATCGCACTGGGGATAATTTGATTGAGGTTTCCCGCTCCTAAAAATAAAGCAATGTCTCCAGGGCGGAGCTTTTCAAGCAGAAAACTAGATACATCGTTTAAGCTCGGTTGGTAGGTTACTTTTTCTTGGTGCTGGGCAATTAGTTCTACTAATTTTTGACTGCTAACTAGCCCCAAATCTTGCTCTCCCGCGCTATAAATATCTGTAATTACAACTAAATCTGCCTTGAGAAAAGACTCAGCAAACTCTGTTAAAAAAGTCAAGGTACGACTGTAACGGTGGGGTTGAAAAATTGCTACTACTCTTGCTCCCGGCTTTGCTTGCAAACGCGCTGATTCTAAGGTGGCTTTGATTTCGCTGGGGTGGTGGGCGTAATCATCAATAAAAGTAATTCCCTTAGCAACGCCGCGCACTTCAAACCGACGACTTGCGCCCACAAAGGTAGCTAGACTTTGGGCAATAGTATCAAAATCTAGCTTTAACAATCTCCCTACAGCAACAGATGCGATCGCATTGCTAAGATTGTGCTTACCCAACAATCGTAAATTCAATACTCCTAAAACTTGCCCTTGCTCCCACACCGTAGCGGTTGTGCCATCGGCGCGGTACTCAACATTGCTGACGGTGTAATCTGCTCCCGCTTGTTGCAAACTGTAGCTAATTTTTGGCTTGAGGCGATTTTTTACGGTTTGACAATCAATGCACCCAATCGTAGTATCGCAGCGACTAGCGAAAGTTAAAAATGTGTTTACTACTTGTTCTAAGTCTGCGTAATGATCGGGATGATCTAATTCAATATTTGTAATTACGCCAATCGCCGCCGATAATTTAACTAACGAGCCATCCGATTCATCAGCTTCGGCGACTAAATACTTACTTTGCCCTAATCTAGCGTTGCCGTACCAAGCTGCTACTTCTCCACCCACAACGATTGTAGGGTCAATTCCCGATTCCATGAGCATATAACCAATGGCGCTACTTGTGGTAGTTTTACCGTGAGTTCCGGCAACGGCAATACTTGAATACTCCTCCATCAAAGCCGCTAATAATTCCGAGCGATGAATCAACAAGCAACCCTTTTCTAGCGCTGCTTTGTACTCTACATTTGCTGTATTTATGGCGGTGGAATAGATTACTTGGGGTAAGGAATTATTTTTTGAACTAAAAAATTCTAAATTGCTGACTGCTTGGCGATCGAATATCTGCGCTCCAAGGGCTTGTAATTTTTGAGTAATATTGCTGAAGCGAGTGTCTGAACCTGATACAGGTATTTGGCGTTTAGCCAAAATATAAGCTAGGGCAGACATTCCAATTCCACCAATACCGATGAAATGAAATGGTTTACCGCGTAAATCAACAGAATTTGGCATATTTGCTCCTTACACCCCATCACACCAACCAATCGGGGATGAATGTCACGCGCTATCATATCAAGAATTAGATTTTGTAGATAGTACAATCGGTGAATTCTTTTCCTGTGCATTGCAATATATTTTTGAACTAATGCACCGAAAATAGAGTAATTGCAAAGCAAACAGCCATTTTAATAGTTATAAGTATTAAGATTCTTGCAACTTTTGTTTGCGGATTAACAACTTAAATATTTCGTAATTTTTTTGTAAGTTCTTAGTAAGAATACTTTAAGTATGCTTTTCTTATAGAGCGATCGCCAACGGAGAAGTTGCCCAAAAATATCCCCAGCCTTGCAACTCCTGTGTGAGTTAGATATGAAGGAAACTAGATATTTTCGGCAAGCTCAAGAACAGCAAGTTATAATGAACCGCCCTTTGCGATATGATGTGGTTCAATACCAAAAGTTTATTTAACACACCAGAGGGCAAGACGCTGTGATTAGAGTCGCGATCAACGGGTTTGGACGCATCGGGCGCAACTTTACAAGGTGCTGGCTGGGTCGAGAAAATAGTAATATCGATCTTGTCGCTATCAATGATACTTCCGATCCAAAAACCAACGCTCACCTGCTCAAGTATGACACCATGCTAGGAACGTTGCACAGTGCTGATATTAGTTCTGATGACAACTCCATAATAGTTAATGGCAAAACCATCAAATGTACAAGCGATCGCAACCCCGAAAATTTGCCTTGGAAAGATTGGGATATTGACCTAATTATTGAATCTACAGGGGTTTTTGTCAGCAAAGAAGGGGCATCTAAGCATATAAAAGCTGGTGCTAAAAAAGTTTTAATTACCGCCCCTGGCAAAAATGACGATGGCACGTTTGTCATGGGTGTTAATGACCACGATTATAACCACGAACAGCACGTTGTAATTAGTAATGCTAGTTGTACAACTAATTGCCTAGCGCCCATTGCTAAAGTGTTGCACGAAAAGTTCGGCATCATCAAAGGGACAATGACTACTACCCACAGCTATACGGGAGATCAGCGTTTACTAGATGCTAGTCACCGCGATGTAAGACGGGCAAGAGCAGCAGCAATGAATATTGTACCAACTTCCACAGGTGCAGCCCAAGCTGTTTCTTTAGTATTGCCAGCATTAAAAGGTAAGCTAAGTGGTGTAGCTTTGCGTGTACCTACTCCTAACGTTTCTATGGTAGACTTAGTAGTTCAAGTTGAGAAACACACCTTCGCCGAAGAAGTAAACAAAGTCTTGCAAGAAGCAGCAGAAGGCGATCTTAAAGGCATTTTGGCATACAGCGATTTACCCTTAGTTTCGTCAGATTACAAAGGTCATGACGCATCTTCGATTGTAGATGCTAGTTTGACAATGGTTATGGGTAATGATTTGGTTAAAGTCATGGCTTGGTATGACAACGAGTGGGGCTACAGTCAACGAGTAGTTGATTTGGCTGAATTGATGGCTCAAAAGTGGGTTTAAGCTCGTAATCACAGCTTAAAGTAATAAAACCCCGGTTGAGGTAGATAGCTTCGTCGGGGTTTTTGTTTAGGTAGATTTTTTATGGGTTGTCCGTTTTGGAATCAAAATCTTTGTAGAGACGTTGCATTGCAACGTCTCTAGCCCAAATCAATGCAACGTCTCATACTAAAGCAACGCCCTATTTGTTGGTAAAAATTTGATTAATAAATTAAAAATGTTGGAAGCTACGATCGCCACTTAATAGTTGATCGGGGTTTTGGTTAGACCGATCACATAATACTACTTCTTGACTAGCTGTAATTATACCAATAATTGCCGCGCTGCTAAGTTTCTGAACTATCGATTGAGCTTGAACTAGGGGCATACATAACACTAATTCAAAGTCTTCGCCGCCGTATAGAGCATAGTCTAAGGCTTGATTTTGAGATAGCCAATTAGTAAAGGCGCTAGGCATGGGGATATTTTGACGTTCAATGGTTGCGCCTACACCACTTGCTTTACATAATTGTAATACCGCATCCGCTAATCCATCGCTGCTATCCATCCCGGCAACTTGTGGAGCAATTTGTTTAAGTATTGGCAATACATCTAGTCTAGGTTGGGGGCGTTGATGGGCTTTGATTAATGATAGGCGATCGCTCTCCCTTAATAATTGCCCTAATTCTGGATGTAATAATAACTCTAATCCCGCCCGTGATGCCCCGTGTACGCCCGTAACAACGATCGCATCTCCTACTTTAGCTCCATCGCGGAGAATAACATCACAGGGTTCAACTTGTCCAAAAGCTGTAATTGCAACGGTAATAACCGACGACTTGCAAACATCACCGCCGACAATTGCCGTATTGTAAGTTTGCAAGCATTGATTCATTCCCTGATATAAACGTTCTACCCAACTAACCGCTACATCTCCCGGAAGTGCTAACCCGACAGTAATACCTAGGGGAGTTGCACCCATTGCTGCCAAATCTGATAGATTAGCCGCTACAGCGCGCCATCCCGCATCTTCCGGGGAAGTAGTGCGTAAGCTAAAATGTACTTTATCTACTAATACATCAGTTGTTACAACTAAAGAATGTCCCGGCAATGTCGGAATTACCGCCCCATCATCGCCGATAATTTCGGGAGGACAAAAACGTTGCAACTTCTCTAAAAGTCCTTTTTCGCCAATATCTCGAATCAGTTGCAAAATAATCTACTCATTCGTCGCGCTTCAAGTCATCTCTTTCATTGCCTGATGCTTCGTACATTTGCGGTGCTACTGCTGGATTACTAACACGTTCAGAGGGGCTTAACTCCATCATCGCATCCTCAATGGCTGGCGGGTGCTTAATGCGATCAAGAACTTCGGCGCTTAGTTCGACTTCCTCATTCTCTGTACTTTTTTCGGCTTGACTTGGGGTTGTTTCGCTATTCATAAATAAATTTTACAGGGATACTTTAGCTTAGATTTTTCCTTTGTCTGCTTTCCACTATCTGAAGATAGAAAAAGAGCCTAATTTAAAGCCCTGTTGACCCCAAAATATGCTAAGATTGTAACAGAAGATGACATAAATATAGCAGCTATTTGGAAGAATTTGGCGCTTTATTGAGTTTGTCTATTAAAATCTCAGGTTTTTGGAGCTTTTTGAGCTATGACGATCTCTCAGGAGAGGATTATCCCCACCGATTTGCGTAATGAAATGTCCCGGTCTTACCTAGAATACGCGATGAGCGTAATTGTAGGTCGGGCGCTTCCAGATGCCAGGGATGGTCTGAAACCTGTGCATCGCCGCATTCTTTACGCAATGCACGAACTAGGACTAACCGCCGATCGCCCGTTTCGTAAATGCGCCCGTGTAGTCGGGGAAGTATTGGGTAAGTATCATCCCCACGGAGATACGGCGGTATACGATGCCTTGGTGCGGATGGCGCAAGACTTTTCTATGCGATCGCCCCTCATCAACGGACATGGTAATTTTGGCTCGATAGACAACGATCCACCCGCCGCAATGCGATACACCGAATGTCGCTTGCAGTCATTAACCGGGGACTCGTTATTACGAGATATAGAAGCAGAAACGGTAGACTTTAGCGACAACTTCGACGGTTCGCAGCAAGAACCCACCGTACTACCCGCGCGGATTCCCCAGTTGTTGCTCAATGGTTCTTCGGGAATTGCGGTCGGGATGGCGACAAATATTCCCCCCCACAATTTGGGTGAAGTGATTGATGGCTTAATTGCTTTAATTCGTAATCCAGAAATTACCGATCTGGAATTAATGCAATATATTCCTGGCCCAGACTTTCCCACGGGAGGACAGATATTAGGCACAGCAGCAATTAAAGAAGCTTATACTACTGGGCGCGGCTCAATTTGTATGCGCGGAGTAGCAACAATTGAAACCGTAGAACAAAGAGGTCGTCCTGACCGAGAAGCGATTATTATTACCGAATTGCCTTACCAGACAAATAAGGCAGCGCTAATCGAGAAAATCGCCGAAATGGTGAACGAAAAGCGCCTAGAAGGAATTGCCGATATTCGGGACGAAAGCGATCGCGATGGAATGCGAGTAGTTATAGAACTAAAGCGCGATGCCTATCCCCGTGTAGTGCTAAACAACCTGTACAAGCAAACACCTGTACAAGCAAACTTTGGCGCAAATATGTTAGCGCTGGTAAATAACGATCCTCAGTTGCTAACCCTGCGCCAGTTTTTACAAGTATTTTTAGACTTCCGCATCGTTTCGATTACCCGCCGCACTCAGTACGAATTGCGTAAAGCCGAAGAAAGAGATCACCTGTTGCAAGGGTTGCTAATTGCTTTAGATAATTTAGACGCGATTATTATTACAATTCGTCAAGCCGCCGATTCACCAACGGCCAAAGTAGAGTTAATTGAGTCTTACTCTCTTAGCGAACAACAAGCCGATGCAATTTTGCAGATGCAACTTCGCCGCTTGACAGCATTGGAAGCTGATAAAATCCGCAACGAACACGATGATTTGCAAACCCAAATTACCGACTTGCAAGACATATTGGCAAGACGCGAACGGATTTTAGAAATTGTTGAAACTGAAGTAGGGCAAATAAAAGCTACCCATTCTACCCCTAGACGCACAGTAATTGAGCCAGACTTGGGGGAACTGGGAGACATTGACTTAATCGCTAATGAAAAAGCTTTAATTTTGCTGACCGAGCAAGGTTATATTAAGCGGATGCCTGTAAGCACCTTTGAGGCGCAAAGTAGAGCAACGCGCGGTAAAGCTGGGGCAAAAATTAAGGAAGATGACGGGATTGAGCATTTTCTAACTTGTTGCGATCATGACAGCATATTATTTTTTAGCGATCGCGGTGTAGTTTATTCTCTCAGGGCTTACCAAATCCCCGCCGCATCCCGCACTAGCCGAGGTGCGCCCATTGTGCAGATGTTGCCCATCCCTAGAAATGAAAAAATTACTTCCATCGTTCCTGTTAGCGAATTTACTAGCGATGAATACTTGGTAATGTTGACTCGCAACGGTTACATCAAAAAAACTGACTTAGCAGCTTTTAGCAATATTCGGGCAAATGGATTAATTGCGATTTCTTTAGAAGATGGCGATGAGCTTCGGTGGGTACGAAGAGCCAGAAATGAAGACAGTATCATTATCGGTTCGCGTTCGGGAATGGCAATTCACTTTAGAACCAATAAAGAACAATTGCGCCCTCTAGGGAGAGCAACTCGCGGCGTAAGAGCGATGAAACTTAAAGCAGGTGATGAGCTAATTGGGATGGATATATTGCCTAGTGCTGTTCTTGCCACTTTGCCTGTATTAGATACTGAAGCCGAGGAAGTCGAAATTGATGAAATAGAAATTTCTGAAACTGAAGTAGAAATTGATGAAATAGAAATTTCTGAAGGTGAAGAAGTAACGGTTACTGAGGGAAGCGGCCCTTGGGTACTAATTATTACTATGGGAGGCTATGGTAAGCGCGTACCTGTGGCTCAGTTTAAATTGTACAACCGAGCAACTAAGGGGAAAATTGCCACCAAATTTAAACCCCGTAAAACCCAAGACAAACTTGCAGCCCTCTGTGTTGTCAACACTGATGATGAATTAATGATGGTAACAAGTCGCGGGATTATTATTCGTCAAACCGTCAACGCTATTCCCACGCAGTCTAGAACCGCTACCGGGGTAAGGGTGCAACGATTGGATGAAGACGATGCGATCGCCGATGTTGCTTTAGTACCGCCTAATGTCATTGATGATGTTGAGGACGAGTAAACATATAAAAGCGGGGGGTTTTCTCCCGCTATTTATTGCTCTAGTCGCTGGGGTAATGATGGGTTTAACTGTTGCACCCGTAGGCGCATGGTTTTTAGCATGGATTGCTTTAGCACCGTTATGGATTTTAATTGTTGAAGGTACTAATATTTTCCTTTGCGCCTTGCTGTGGGGAATTGGCTATCACGGTGTAGCGATCTGGTGGATTACAGGTATTCATCCGATGACATGGATGGGAGTACCTTGGCTTGCTAGTTTAGCGATCGCTGCTTTTTGTTGGATATTCCTTACACTGTGGGGAGCGGCTTTAGTTGCAATTTGGGCAACTAGCATGACTTTTTTGGGGAAAAAATTAACTTTTCCCCTCCGCGTTTTAGTTGGGACAACCTTGTGGTGCGGTTTAGAAGGTATTTGGAGTAAGGGCGCGTTGTGGTGGACTACGATCGCCTATACTCAAAGCCCCCACAACATCGCAATTTTACATTTAGGTCAAATATCGGGAACTACCGCAGTAACCGCCGCTCTAGTCGTGGTTAACTTGTTAATTGCCGAAGCTTGGCTTAATCGTAATAGAAGTTATTTAAGTTATGCGGCTTCTTTACTAATCGGATTGCATTTAATTGGGTGGGGATTAGCTAGTCAGCCACTAATTCAGCCCCCGGAAACCGCTTTAAAAGTAGGCATTATTCAAGGGAATATTCCTAACGAAATTAAGCTTTACGAAGGTGGTTTACGTCGGGCGATTGAAGGGTATACTACAGGCTACAAAACTCTTGCTGACCAAGGAGTTGAGGCAGTTTTGACACCCGAAGGAGCTTTGCCTTTGTTTTGGCGGGATATACCAAGTAGTTCTTTTTATCAAGCAGTGCGCGAAAAAGGCGTTGTTGCTTGGTTGGGAGCTTTTGGAGAACAAGGAAGCAGCTATACAAATAGTTTATTTACGCTTACAGGTACAGGACAAATTTACAGCCGCTACAACAAAGTAAAATTAGTACCTTTGGGCGAGTATATTCCCTTTGCAGAAGTTTTAGGAACATTAATTAATAGACTTTCCCCCCTAGAAGCTCATCAAGTTGCTGGCGCAGATAACCAAGTATTTGATACGCCATTTGGACGTGCGATCGCCAGTATTTGTTATGAATCCGCTTTTTCAGAGCATTTACGCCGCCAAACTGCTCTAGGAGGTCAATTTATCCTCAGCGCTGCTAATAACGCCCACTACAGCCCCGCCATGCCTGCTCAACACCATGCTCAAGACGTAATGAGGGCAATTGAGAGCGATCGCTGGGCAGTACGAGCAACAAATACAGGTTACTCTGGAATTGTCGATCCCCACGGTAAAACTAAATGGATCTCTAAGCTCAATACCTACCAATTGCACGCTGCAACTATTTATCGCCGGGAAACCAAAACATTGTACGTGCGCTGGGGAGATTGGTTAATGCTCTTACTATTAACGTTGAGCTTGATAGGTTTGGGGATAATCTTAAATAATAGTAGAAGTCGCCACGAGCAACCAAGGCAAGTTTAAAATTACCTGTATTATCAGCTATGATTCAGACCATATCTAAACAAGTGACCTTTGACGAGTTTATTGCTTGGTATCCAGAAAAGTCAGAATCTCGTTATGAATTGCACGATCGCACAATTGTCGAAATGCCTAAACCGACTGGGAAACACTCAGAAATAGCAGGTTTTCTTGCCGCAGAACTTAACTTTGCAATTAGACAACACAAACTCCCTTACTTTATACCCAAAGAGTGCGTAATCAAGTCTGATAGCGATCGCTCTGGCTACGAACCCGATTTGATAGTTTTGGACAGACAAACTATTATTAGCGATCCTAGATGGGAAAGAGAATCAATTATCACATCTGGTAATTCTGTTAGATTAGTTATCGAAGTTGTCAGCACTAATTGGCGTACAGACTACGGACACAAGCTTGCAGACTATGAAACTTTGGGCATTCCTGAATACTGGATTGTGGACTACCTCGGTTTGGGCGGTAAGCGGTATATAGGCGACCCCAAACAGCCGACAATCTCTGTTTATAGTTTAGTTGAAGACGAGTATCAAGTTAGTCAATTTCGATTAGGCGAAGTTATTAAATCCCCAACTTTAAGAGACTTAAATTTGACCGCCGAGCAAGTTTTAAATGCCGGAATTATTAAACAACTGTAACTGATTTGCTACAATTTGCGATCGCTCTAAATGGGGAACATGACCGCAATCAAGCCATAGTAGCCGAGAATGGGCGATCGCACTTTCAAACTTTTCCGCGTCTATTTTCGGCAATGTCTCATCTAATTGACCCCATAAAATTAATGTCTGCGTATTAATTTGGGCAATTTTTTCCACTAAATCACCATAACCGCCACTTTTAGTAAAGCTCATCATTGCGGCTTGCCAATTGGACATTTCTAAGTGCAGTACAGCACATCTAATCGCTTCAATTTCGTTAGGCTTCAAATTACCAAACTTGCTACCTAAAGATAATGCTTGCAATTTGCGCTGTCGCCAATACTCTATTGCTAAATAATCTAGCGGTGGAAATAACAATTTTCCTAACGGGAAATCACCACTAAAACCCACACTATTGATTAATACCAGTTTTTCAACGGCATGGGGATAGGAAAAAGTAAAATCTATAGCAGTTGCACCGCCCATAGATGTACCAACTAGCATTACTGGGCGGTTGATCAGCGTTTGCCAAAAGGAATATAAATGAGTTTTGATTGTGCTGGGATTGTAATCAATTTCTAGTAACCTTTGAGTAAATCCAAAACCCAATAAATCAACCGCCCATGTTTGGTTGCTTTTAGCAACTAAAGGGAAAAGGGCGCGAAACTCTAAAACGGAACTATCAAAACCATGTAGTAATAGTATTGGCGTTCCCCCTGTACCTTGGCAAACGTAAGAAGTTACGATCGCATTTTGGCTTAAAGAAGTCCTAATTTGCGATCGTTTAATCCTCTTTGCTAAAGCTATTGAGTTATTTTCTTGCAGTAAATTAACTTCATAGGGCAAAAAACTAGGAAACATTTTAGCTACTAAGCGCCGCCGATAGTCTTTGCAGACTGGTTAAATAACAACTGTCTCGACTTTTCAATATCAAGGGGTTGATCCTTAAATGCCTCCGCCTTTTCGTAAGCGCGAATAGTCGATGGACGCGCTTTAATTGCTTCAAACCAGCGCTTGAGGTGAGGAAAATTATCTAAATTTTGACCCTGCAATTCGTAGCCTGTAATCCAAGGATAGGAAGCAATATCCGCAATTGAATAACTACCAGCAACAAATTCTCTAGACTCTAAGCGTTTATTTAGCACTCCATACAATCGTCCCGTTTCGTTAACATAACGGTCTATCGCATAGGGGATTTTTTCGGGTGCGTAACGATTGAAATGATGATTTTGTCCCGCCATTGGGCCTAATCCTCCCATTTGCCAGAATAACCATTCTAAAGCTGCTACGCGATCGCGCACATCGGTAGGAATTAACTTATTAGTTTTCTCAGCTAAATACAGCAAAATCGCCCCAGACTCAAATACAGATATAGGTTCGCCGCCGCCTGTAGGTTCGCGGTCAATTATTGCCGGAATCCGGTTATTAGGAGAAATTTTAAGAAATTCTGGCTTAAATTGATCTCCCGATCCGATATTAATGGGAAAAATATTGTAAGGTAAACCCACTTCCTCTAAAAACATCGTAATCTTGTGACCGTTTGGCGTTGTCCAGTAATAGAGGTCAATCATAGTTATTTTCTGAGTATGGATACGTTAATTACAGGGTAACGGTTAAAAATTCTCGATGACCAATTCCCGATTTTCTGTGCATATTATCGCTTAATATTTCTTAAAATAGAAGATAGCTACATTTACATATCTAAATCATTATGCTTTCGTCGAAAACCCAGTCTCAAGAAACTACTGCTACACAACCTTGGCGAATTAAGCTGTTATACGACGGTGAATGCCCTTTGTGCCTGCGCGAAGTCAACTTTTTACAGAAACGGGATGCTGGGCGAGGATTGGTAGCTTTTGTCGATATAGCGGACGAATTTTATAAAAGCGAAGATAATGGCAATATTGACTTTAAAACAGCAATGGGAAGAATCCACGCCGTACTACCAGACGGTACGATTGTCAAAGACGTTGAGGTGTTTCGCCGAGTTTACGAAGCTTTGGGGATGGGGTGGATTTACGCTATAACCAAGCTACCGATATTTGGATTTGTTGCTGATACTCTGTATGGTATCTGGGCATCTTGGCGGCTAAAACTCACTGGAAGACCAGATTTAGCTACCATTGAACGCGATCGCACCCAAAAGCTTGAATGTAACTTAGAAGGGCGCTGTAAAGTTGAATAACTATCCCGATGCCAGGCAATACGCGCCAGCAACCGAACGTAACCGCGAGGCAATTTTAGAGGTCCTTTTAGAAGTTTTACCTCCTACAGGTACAGTTTTAGAAGTTTCTAGCGGTACAGGAGAACACGCGGTATTTTTTGCACCTCGTCTTACTCCTCGCCATTGGCTACCAACAGATCCCAATCCTTTAGCGATCGCTAGTATTAATGCTTGGAGAAGTTACACTAAGGCTGAAAACTTATATCCACCAATTGTTTTAGATGCTTGTCAGCCAAATTGGGAATTAGGAGACGTTGAACCAATTAGCGCGATCGTCAACATCAACATGATTCACATTGCCCCTTGGGAGGCTTGTCTAGGCTTGATGGCTGGTGCGAGACTGATTTTACCTCCTGGTGGTATTTTGTATCTCTACGGCCCTTTTACGCGCGGCGGAAAGCATACTTCGCCTAATAATATTGCTTTTGACGAAAGCTTGCGGGAGCAAAACCCCGATTGGGGTGTCAGAGATTTAGATAAAGTAGTCGCTGTTGCCAAATCTCAACAACTTAATTTAGTCAAAACCGTTGCTATGCCTGCAAACAACCTTTCTGTTATCTTTCAACTAGAGACATTGATAGAGTAAGAGTTGTTTATCTTAAGTTAAGATAATCGATTTTTCAATTCGGCTCATAGGCACGGGAGAAATTTCAATGAAGCGCAAACCTACACATCTAATTACTTTCCTGTTGTCTTTGAGCGTACTATCGTCATTGTCACCTGTTTTAGCGCAACAAACCCCGCCTCAAAGCTCGGTAACGCAAACAGAAGCGAGTCGGGAATTTAATCGCACTGTCACCCTGTTTAATATACTCCTGGGTGTTTTGGTATTGATGCTAGTAATTGCGATCGCAACTTTATTTGCAACCCGGCGCAAAGTAGTTAAACAATTAGCTGAAGTAATTAAAACCAATCTCCACGATTTAGAAGCCTTAGAAAAAAAACTTGCTGAAGCGAATAAGCTAGTTGAAAGTACCATAATTTCCGCTCAAAATACCGCCGACGAGCTAAATACTGACGCGGAAGACTTACATCAAGAAATAGCGACACAAAAAGAGCAGTTATCTATGCATCAAGCAGAACTTACACGCTCAAAACAACAGCTATTAACAAATTTAGAGACGCAAATAAATAGAGCAAAGCATACTTTAGAACAATCAGAAACAGTCTTTGCAGAACTTTTGCAGGAATTACAAAACGACGCGCAAAAACAACATTTTTTGATTCTTAAAGATTTGACTCAATTAAAGTCAGAACTTCCCCAAGAATTAACGGTTCTTCAGCAACAAAAAGATGAAGTTGTAGCAAGTCTTAAACAATCAGAATCAAAGTTTATTAAAGCTTTGAATCAATTGCAAGTTAAAGCGGAGGAGAGGCAACAAGCAATAATTCAAAACCTTGAACAACTAAGCGCAGATTTTCCTACTCGACTGGAAACAGATTTGCAAGCTCAAAAAGATGAAATCATCCAAAATATTCAGCAGTTAGAAGCAGAATTTACAGAGAAGTTGAAAAAGTTACAAATAGAAATAGATACTAGACACAATCTATTAACACAAAATCTCAGACAGCTAAATACAGAATTTGCTCCTCAAATTAGGACGGCTTTGCAAGAGCAAAAAGACGTAGCTTTGCACAATATAGAGCAGTCGGAAGCAGAGTTTATTGAGCAATTAAGTAGCTTACAAATTGAAGCCGAAACTAGACAAAAGCTATTAATTCAAAACTTAGAACAGTCAAGAGTAAAGCTTGCTCCTCAGTTGCAGAGCGAATTACAAAAGCAGAAAGACATAGTGTTGCAAAACTTTCAACGGGCAGAATTAGAGTTTAGTGAAAGTTTAAGTCAGTTGCAAATAGCAACAGCAAGTAGTCAAAGCTCTTTAGTGCAAAATATAGAGAATTTAGGACGCGAACTTGCTCCTCAGTTTAAAGCCGAGTTGCAACAAGAAAAAACAAAGATATTGCAAAGCTTCCAACAAACTCAAGCAGATTTAACTAAACAGTTAGCGAATATTCAATCGGAAACTCAAGAGCGAAAAAACATAGCTTTAGCTACCCTAAAAAAGGTAGAAAATGAAGTTGCTAAAGAAATAGCGCAGTTAAAAATAGAAGCGCAAAAGCAGCAGGATATAATTAAGCAAAGTTTGAGCAAGTTAGATTCAGAACTAGCGCCACAGTTAGCACAAATTCAAGCTCAAGCAAAGCAGCAAGTTCAACAACAACAAGAATCAAGTTTAAAACAGTTAGAACAATTGCATTTTGATATTCTTGCTCAAGTTGCTCAATATCAAATAAAAATGCAAGAACAGTTAGAAGCAGATTTGCAAAACCTTAAAGCTTTGGAAAGCAATTTTGCCAGCCAAGTAGAAAAATCTCAAGGGACAATCTACTTACAAGAAACCCAATCAGCAGAAAGTGTAAAAAGATTAGAAACAGATTTTGCTGCTCAACTTACGGCGTTGCAAACAGAAATTCAAAACCGCAAAAATGTAGCTTTAGATAAATTAAATACTTTAGAAGATAAACTAGCCGCAGAATTAGAGCAAGTACAACTAGATGCTAAAACCCAAAAAGAGCAAATATTACAGCAGTTAGCAAGTAATATTCCCCAATCGTTAGTAGAAGTAGCTTTTGCAGAAATAACTCAAACAATTCAACCGCTAACCGCAGAAATAGAAAAGCTTAAATCTAATCATCCTCAATTATTTGTTAATCCAGAAGACTATATAAACGAGGGAAAAGCACAATTAACGGCGGAAAATTACCCAGATGCGATCGCCTTATTCGATTTAGCTTTGGCAATCAACCGCGATCGCCCAGAAGTATGGCACGATCGCAGTATGGCATTGTGGCACTTAAAACAGTATGAAAATGCGATCGCCTCTTTTGACACATTATTAGAACTTGACCCCATCAATCCCGATAGTTGGTACTATCGAGGGCTAAGTTGCAAAGAGTTAAAAAGGTACGAAGATGCGACTTTTTCTTTCGACAATGTAGTAAAAACTCAAACAGATAATTATCTAGCTTGGTTTCATCGTGGAATCGTGTTAGGGAGAATGCAAAAGTACGAGGAGGCGATCGCATCTTACGACAATGCTATCAAATTCTCTCCCAATTATCACCAAGCTTGGGTAGATAAAGGTGTAGCTTTAGGAAAACTCCAACGACACCAAGAGGCTTATGAATCCTTTGATCGCGCTGTGCAAATTCAGCCAGAAGATGCGGTAGCTTGGTTAAATCGGGGGATGGCTTTAGAAGTGCTAGAAAAATACGAAGATGCGATTACTTCTTTTGACAAAACAATTGAACTTAACCCCAATTCCTACAAAGCTTGGAATTCTAAGGGTTATTTACTCGTGCAATTAGAGCGCGATGAAGAAGCCCTAGCCAGCTTTGACAAAGCGTTGACGATTGAACCCACTTATGCCCCTCCTTACTACAACAAGGCGCTCTCTTACGCTCTCCAAGGACAATTGAAGTTAGCTCTTGAGAACTTGCAAAAGGCAATTGAGATAAATCCTCAGTACAAAGAAGATGCAAAAACAGAACAAGACTTTGCAGAAATTGCCAAATCTCCGCGCTTTCAAAAGTTGGTTAGTAGCTAATATTTAGCGATGTTCGCGGTAGAGACGCAGTGCATACTTTCCTGCCTTTGTTTGTCGTAATGCTAAAGTTACCTCTGTCATTTCTTTGTTAGTTTCCCCAGTTTGAGAAAGCTGGATAGGATGCTCTTTAGGGCGTAAAATTGGAGCCGCTAGTGCCGCAAAAGTCAAGTCTGCTGCTGAGAAGTTGTCACCAACCAAGTAGGAGGCTTCGCTAGTTAAATGTTGACTAACTAAATCAAAAATTTGTCTGACTTCTGTTAAAGAATTGGCAGTCGAAGCAGCCGAAACATCATAAGCGCGTCTCACCATCTCGCGCATCACAGGAAAGGCTACTGTCAACCCAACTCGCTCTAACTGCGGATTGTTTTTACGCCACATCTGCTGCAAAGTTTCAGGGTTATCTATGCTGTAATAATATCCCCACTGGCGAACAGATACGCCTAACTTACTATCAAATAATTCTTCTAACTGCTCTACTTCTTGACGTAGTTTGGGATCGGTAGGATATAAATGCTGCGATGGAGAAATCCCATCAATATGATGCAAAATCTCCGTTGAATCTTTAAAAACACCCGTTGCGGTAACTAAAACCGGAACGCTTTTACCTCCATACCTACGGGTAGCCAAGCGATGAAAAATTGGGACGTGGCTTTCTTCTATGTAAGGAACTTTTAGCCAATCTAGCGCCCATCTTGCTTTCTCGCAGTAGTGACTGATAGCAATAGTAATTAAGCGATTCATAGTTGATTTACCATTAGCTTATAATTTCCGCCCGTTCCTTTTTCCCGCTCTTTGCTTGATTCCTAGGGCGTAGAGGGCAATTGATGCGATCGCGCCTACAACTAAAAATACTATCCCATCGTTAGGTTTAACAAAGGTTTCTTTCGCCAGCAGAAAACCAATTGCAGCCATCCCCGCTAAAATCACAAGGCGAAGGAAGTCTGAAAACAAGAAACGATTGTTAGTTTTACCTAGGAGTTTAAAAAATGCGATCGCATCTACAATCAAAAACGAGCCAATACTTGAAAATATTACCAAACCTACAAAGTATTTAATCGCATCCATTTTATTTCGTACTAAAAACGCGCCACATTACAAAAACTGTAAAACCTACATAACCAAATACTGTTAACCAATCTTGCCAGCGATCAAAAGTATTTTCCATAAGTAAATATTCCCTATTGTTTTAACTATTACCCTAATTTATTCTCTTACATCCTATTTTTTCTCATATTTACCTAATCCTTACAAAGTCTCCTTAAGCTTCCATTCCAAAGACTTCAACTGTTATTAAACCTAGAAGCTTTCTGAGAAAATTATGCATAGTCGTTACAATTTGCGATTTTAGTTAATAAATATTGCGGTTACTTGCTTTTGTTGTTAGCTTGTGCGTAGTAGGTTAATCTACTTGATATCCTTATAGCTAGGAGGCTTTATGCTTCTATTTTTTATAACTTTCGCTACCATGATATTGTTTGGTGGTTGGATGTTTGGCGCGATCGCACCTAAAGTCAGAGACAGAAAAAAATCATCCCAATCTTCCACTTTAGCAACCAAAAAAATTTCTCTCTACTCACTGATCTGTTTGCTATTTTTCTACCAGCTACCAGCGCCGGAACCCTCCCAAAAATCCTTTATTAATTTTTAACTGGCAGAGGGGATTAATTTTCGACACTCTTACCCTTTGGGCAAATCTCGAAGCGGTGGGAACGTTGATATTTTAAGTAGTGAAATTTTCATTTTATTGAATGTTGCTGTAATACCTGTTTTAAATATTGTCCTGTGTAAGAACGCGGATTATCTGCGACTTCTTCGGGTGTACCTACAGCAACTAATTCGCCGCCTTTGTCGCCGCCTTCTGGGCCTAAATCTATTACCCAATCGCAACAACGAATCACATCTAAATTGTGTTCAATGACTAAAATTGAATTACCTTTGTCTACTAAACGTTGTAACACGTCTAGTAATTTATGGACATCATAAAAAGATAAGCCTGTAGTGGGTTCATCAATTAAGTAAAGAGTTTTTCCGGTAGCACGACGCGATAATTCTGATGCTAATTTCACTCGTTGCGCTTCACCTCCAGATAAAGTAGTTGCTGGTTGTCCTAGTCGCACGTAACCTAAGCCTACATCTACTAAAGTCTGCAATCTATTTACGGCTCTAGGAATATTAGTAAAAAACTCTAAACTTTCTTCTGCCGTCATGTTTAAAACATCAGCAATGGATTTATCTTTAAATTTAACTTGCAAAGTTTCGCGGTTATAACGCGCACCTTTGCAAACTTCACATTGCACGTAAACATCAGGTAAAAAATTCATTTCAATCACATTTACCCCCTGTCCTCCGCAAGCTTCGCAACGTCCACCTTTGACATTAAAAGAAAATTGTCCAGCTTTGTAACCTCTAGCTTTTGCTTCGATTGTTTGGGTAAATACTTCGCGGATTACATCAAAAACTCCTGTATAAGTAGCGGGGTTAGAACGGGGAGTACGCCCAATGGGAGATTGGTCAATGACGATCGCTTTATCAACAGCATTTAAACCTTCAACTTCATCTAAACCTTGAGGTAAGGGAACTTTGCGCGTTAGTTGATGTTGCAAAGCTGGGTAAAGTAAATCATTAACTAAAGTAGATTTTCCCGAACCCGAAACCCCGGTAACGCTAACAAGTTTACCTAAAGGAATCTCTACATCAATGTTTTGTAAGTTGTTGCGACAAGCATTTTTAATCGATAAATTCCGCCCATTTCCTTCGCGGCGTTGCTTAGGAGTTGCGATCGCCCGTTTTCCCGACAAATACGCACCTGTGAGAGAATCTTCGGCGTTTAATAAGGTTTCTAAATTGCCTTGAGAAGTGATATAACCGCCATGAACACCCGCACCGGGGCCAATATCTACTAAATAATCTGCCGCTCTAATAGTTTCTTCATCATGTTCGACAACAATTAGCGTATTACCCAAATCTCTTAGTTTTGTTAAAGTCTGCAACAATCGTCCGTTGTCTCGTTGATGCAAACCAATACTCGGTTCATCTAAAACGTACAATACTCCCGTTAATCCCGAACCAATTTGCGTTGCAAGTCTAATTCGCTGCGCTTCGCCTCCTGAGAGCGTCATAGCAGGACGATCTAGGGTGAGGTAGTCTAAACCTACATCCAAGAGAAATTGCAGCCTAGCTTTGATTTCTCTTAGCACCAAGTCGGCAATTTGTAAGGCGCGATCGCTTAGTTTCATTTTTAGTAACTTCTGCTGACACTCCCCAATCGAAACGCCTGTTAAATCAGTAATTCTGTACTGTCCCAACCTTACAGCCAGCGCTTCGGGTTTTAACCTTTTCCCTAAACAGACTTCGCAAGGCTGGTTGACCAAATACTGCTCTAACTTTTGCTTTTGTAATTCTGAAGCTTCTTTGTACTGCTTCTGGAGAATAGGCAGCACTCCAGCATAACGTCTGTAATCGTTACGATCTTCTATCCATACGGGTTTGTCGCTACCGTGTAAAACTATTTGCTGCTGTTCTTCAGTTAGTTTGTGCCAAAGAGTTTGAATCTCAAAGCCGTGCGCTTGTCCGACACTGTAAAGCAGTGATAAGTAGTAAGAGTTATCTTTTTCTGACCAAGGAGAAATCGCTGCATATACAGGTGCTTGGGGGTCTGGAACTACAAGTTCGGCTGCAAACTTCTGTAAGCTACCCAATCCGTGACAGTTTGGACACGCACCATAGGGAGAATTAAAAGAAAACAAACGCGGCGATAATTCTTCCATAACTGCGCCATGTACTGGACAGGCGAAGTTTTCGGAAAAAATCAACTCTTGTTGATAGGAATTAGGTGTATTTGTAGAGGTTAAATCGTCATTTTCCTTTGCTATTTTTTCGCTAGTTAGGTTATACTTACTATCAGGCTGGACTCCATCTGCCTCTATTAATGTATTATTTAGTAAGTTCACCACCGCAATTCCACTGGAAAGACGCAAACAAGTAGTTAGAGAATCAGCTAGACGCTCTGCAATACCTGGTTTTTTAATTAGGCGGTCAATAACAATTTCAATAGTATGGGTATAATTTTTATCTAAGTCGATGTGATCCGATAGCTCTCGAACCTCATTATTTACCCTGACTCTCACCCAACCTTCGGAAGCTAAACTAGAGAGTAACTTGCGATGAGTACCCTTTTTACCGCGAATGACGGGAGCAAGGATTTGAAAGCGCGTACCGTCGGGCAAGTCCTGAATGCGATCGCACATTTGATCGACAGTTTGAGGGGCAATAGAGCGATCGCAAATTGGACAATGAGGTTCTCCCGCCCGTCCAAATAACAAACGCAAGTAGTCATAAATCTCTGTAACAGTACCCACCGTAGAGCGAGGATTGTGGGAAGTAGATTTTTGATCGATAGAAATAGCTGGACTTAATCCCTCAATTGCTTCTACATCCGGTTTATCTAGTTGTCCCAAAAATTGTCTAGCGTAGGCGCTGAGAGATTCTACATAACGGCGCTGACCTTCGGCGAAGATTGTATCAAAAGCTAGGGAAGACTTGCCCGAACCCGAAACCCCGGTAAAGACAATTAAGCGATCGCGCGGTAATTCTAAATCGATGTTTTTGAGGTTGTGCTGTCTAGCGCCACGAATGCGAATAGTATTGTGATCGGGAGTATGGGCAGAAGGAGACATAAAAGCAGCGCGTAATAGTCCTTAATAATTTTAACGCTGCTATCTCCAGTAGCTTAATCAATCATCGAAAGTAATCAGTTTCAGATGACTAGGATTAGCAATCAATTCCTTGGCTAATAAATACCCCGCAATAGTCCAAGTTTGACACTTTCGCGCTTCTTTACCAATCAAGCGACCATCGGGGCCATCGTAGTATTCGGGCCAGTGGTCTTCTAGCAATCTTCTTTCAGCAATTGCGATCGCATGATGGGCTAATTCGCCTCTATTCATTTTTTTAGCTGCCGCCGCCAACATCCATAATAAAACCGGCCAACTACCGCCATTGTGATAAGACCAAGGACGATTTTTTGGATCGGCTCCTGTGACAATTCTCCATTCAACATCTTCTAAAGCTGGATAACAAAGTTTCATCGGCATTTCACCAATTAAATCACTCCAGCGCAATTCAATTAAGTTTAAAATTCTATGAGATTGTTGCTCGTTAGTTAAAGAAGAAACAATCGCCATCAAATTACCCAAAGAAAAAAACCGACAGTCTAGCTGACTTGGCCCTAAGTTTCCCGCTAAGTAGCCGCCAGCTTCGGGTAGCCATTTCGCCAGCCGATAAAAAGGAATAGAGTCAGAATAAATATTGAACTGATTGAGGACTTCTTCTCCGTACTCCTCTACTTGAAAGCGATAAATTACATTCAATCGCTCGGCATCTAACCAGTAATTTTCCCGTAGTTGCTTGAGTAATGGATCTAAGCGGTTACGCACGGCTTGAATAATTGCTTGATTTTCTTTAATCGGAGTTAGCAATTCTAGACTAGCTTTTAAAGCCATATAAAATAACGATTGAATATCTATAGGGTGTCCGTATAATCCCAAACGACGGTCAATCATACTCGCACCATCGGGGACTAACACCATGGGATACATATCAAAGCGAGTAACTAAGCATAGTTCTAAAATTAATCGGATACCTTCTTGGAAATCGCCGCGAGCAGAAAACTCTTTACTTTCGGTTGAAATAGTATAAGCGCGCAATAAAATAATCCACCACAAACCCGCATCGGCGGGGGCAACTCTCCCGATCGCATGATCGCCAAAGTCAGCTTTTAAGTATTCCTGTCCATTAGCAAAGCCAATTTTAAAACTAGCTGGCATTAACCCACGACTAGGCTTTAAACAATCTAACTGGGTTGTTTTTGGCTGCAATTTTAGCGTTTCTTCCAAAAAGAAGCGCACAATATTGCTTTTCCCTTTGGTCAGAAAAACGAGGGCTGAGGAAACAAAATCTCGAATAAAACATTGATCGTAGTTTGCAGCATCAATACCTGGATCGAGAGCGGCTATAGTGCCAATGGGTTTCTCATGGTAATAAATAATTGACTTTTCCAGTGTTTCCCATGCTTGTTCTTCTATTGCTAAAGATAGTTCGCTCAACTTCTCTCAATCCTTGTAACTTTATAGCTTGAGGATAAACAAAGATTTCAATTAGAGCAATCGGCATTACTATCAATAACGTAGCACCGGGGGCGATCGCAACGCCGATGAATAGTAAACTATTAGACGATCCTACCGCTCTGGGCGCTTTGCTCAAAAATATTCCCCTCAATCGTTTAGGACAACCTAAAGATGTTAGTGCGATTTCTACTTTTTTAGCTTCTTCTGACGCTGACTACATAACTGGCTCAACATTCTTTGTCGATGGCGGGCTACTTTGGAATTATCAAGAGTAATAATAAAAATAACTCTTGGCGTATAGATTTCCAAGAGTTATTTATGGCAGATTTAAGGCTTTGTGATTACGCTTATTGGCCCATTTACTAAAGCTTGACAAGCTAACCGATAAGTGCTAGGTTTTTTCTTAAACTTGCGGTTTTCTATGTCTGTGCGCGGCGATATATTTTCTAGACCTTCGGTTATATCTACAATGCAAGTGCCGCACTGTCCGTAACCGCCACAGTTCATCATTTTACCTTTCCAAGTATAAATATCTATCCCATTTTCCATTGCTTTGATGCGCAGGTTTGCTCCATCGGCGGCGATCGCTTCAATATTTTCTTTAACAAATTTGATATTAGCCATTTGTTCCCTGATTAACTGCCCTTGCTGCAATTTTTGATGCAGTCTAACACCTAAAAATCTTTACTTGCTGCCCTGTTGTCTCAATTAAACACCCATACTTAACTAATTTTGCTTTGTCAAGCTTCTCTATAATTGATAGATTTGATTTTTTCTAACTTGCGCTAAAATTAAGCATACCAAATATTTAGATAACTTAATAAATCCCTACAAAAGTTGTAAGTTCGGGTAATTGAAAACTATTATTTGCCTCCCTGTGGACGGTAATACTACTTAATAAGTGCCTTGATAGGAGCGGAATTAATGATTGAAATCGCTAAAATGCCCAAATTAGCAAAAATTAACCTTAATCAATATCATCACTACTTAGGGAGTGTTTTAGTAGTTGGAGTAGCAATAATTATAAGTAGTTGTACGCCCAAAGAAACCGCCGACGCACAATCGCAACAAAAAAATCGACCTACGGCGGTAGATGTAGGAGTTTCTAAGACAGAAACATTAACCCCATCGCCCACTTATACGGGGAGTACAGAACCAATTAGAACTGTATCAATGCGGAGTCAAGTAGAAGGGCAATTATTAGGCTTAAATGTGGATGTGGGGGATGTTGTCAAGCAAGGGCAAATAATTGCCCAGTTAGACGACTCTATTTTAAGAACACAATTAAACGCAGCAGAAGCGGAACTTGCAGCATTAAAATCGGAAGTAGCTAGAAGCAATAGTCAAGTTAGCAACGCCCGCGCCCAAGTAGAAAGCGCCAGATTAGAATTGATTCAAGCCCAAGCCGATTCTCAAAGGCAGCAAAGCTTACTTAGGGAAGGGGCGATCGCAAGTCAAACAGCCCAGCAGACCCAAACAGAGGCACGTACAGCCGCCCAATCCCTCCGCGCCGCCCAGCAAACAGTAACCACCGAACAACAAGCTGTAGCCGCCGCCCAAGGTAGGGTAATTGCCCAGCAAGCCGTAGTAACCCAAGAACAAAAAAGGCGATCGTATACTCGACTAATAGCGCCAATTTCTGGAATAGTTTTACAAAGATTGCTTGAACCCGGCGATTTAATCCAGCCTGGTAACGAAGTATTGCAAATTGCTGATTTTAGCCGTATCCAAGTACGAGTTGAAGTGTCAGACAAACAACTGGGAAATATAAGTATTGGGCAATCAATCAGTGTAAAACTAGATGCTTTTCCCCAAGAAACCTTGAACGGACAAGTTACCCGTATTTACCCCGCCGCCGATGCTACAGCGCGTTTAGTGCCAATAGAAGTAGTGATTCCCAATAGTAACGGCAAAATTGGTAGTGGTTTGCTGGCAAGAGTGAGTTTTATTAGTTCAAACCAAGAATTTGTTGTTGTACCGCAATCGGCTTTGGGTGGACAAGAGGAAAGCAATACAGGGACAGTATTTATCGTCACTCAAGAAGCCGAGAATAAAGCAAAAGTTGTAGCGCGCTCGGTGACATTGGGCGATCGCGCTGATGGCAAAGTAGAAGTTTTATCGGGGCTAAAAGTAGGGGAAAGGTATGTAACTCGAAGTGGCAGCCCACTAAAAAACGGCGAAACTGTTAAATTATCAATTCTTTCTGAGAAACCAGCACAAGGAGGGCAATAGTAATGCAGGAGGGAAAAGCCACAGGATTTAGTATTAGCGCGATCGCAATTCGGCAGCATATTGGTACGCTCATGCTGACACTTGCTGTAATTGTGATGGGCGTATTTTTTCTGACCAATCTCCAAGTTGATTTGCTGCCATCAATTACCTATCCTCGCATTGGTGTCCGGGTAGGTACTCCCGGAATTTCGCCCGAAGTCGCGGTAGATGAAGTAACAAGACCTCTAGAAGAAGCTTTAGCCGCCACCGAGGGAGTAGTCCAAATTTATTCTCAAACTCGTGAAGGACAAGTAAGTTTAGACTTATTTTTTCAACCTGGTGGGGATATCGATCAGGCATTGAATGAAGCTACAGCAGCTTTTAACCGAGGACGTGGACAATTACCAGACACGATTGAAGAAGCTCGTTTATTTAAAGCCGATCCTTCCCAATTACCTGTATACGAAGTTGCTTTGACTTCACCTTCGCTACAGGGTGTAGCTTTACGAGTATTTGCGGATGAAGAACTCTCCCGCGAACTTAGTGTAGTCCCAGGGGTTGCCGCCGTAGATGTGGCGGGTAGCGTAGAGGAAGAAGTGCAAGTTAATATCGACCTCGATCGCCTGCAAGCGGTTGGGGTCGGTTTAACCGATGTGCTAGATGAATTAGAAGCACGAAATCAAGATATTTCTGGGGGACGCATTCAGGGAGAAAGCGCCGAACCTCTGACTCGAACTGTGGGACGTTTTCAAAAAGCAGAGGAAATTAATAATCTCTCTTTTGAAGTAGCTTCTCCTACCCCTTCACAAACAGGTACATCTCCGGCGGCGGTTATCAATCGTCGGGTATATCTGCGCGACTTTGCTGAGGTTAAAGATGGGACTCAAGACCAAAGAGTATTTGTTTACCTCAATCAACAGCCTGCCGTCAAACTAAGCATTCAAAAACAACCGGAAGCGAATACGATTACGGTGGTAGACGGGGTAAAGCAACGCATTGAACAACTACAAGCTGCAGGGATAATTCCCGCAGATATGGTTTTAACTCCGACCTTGGATGAATCAAGGTTTATTCGCAACTCGATCTCGAACGTGACAAGTTCTGGTCTAATTGGGGCGGGGTTAGCTGCGATCGCCGTTATGCTGTTTCTTGGTTCTATTCGTCAAACTCTAATTATTGTTTTATCTATACCTTTAGCTACGTTAACCGCCATTATTTTCATGGGGCTATTTGGTCTATCAATTAACGTCTTTAGCTTGGGTGGCTTGGCTTTGGGCGTAGGAATTGTGGTAGACAATTCCATCGTCATGCTGGAAAACATCGCTGAAGGTGCGGGGATGACTCCAGGAAAAGACACAAAAACTAGGCTGACTAAAGGGCAATTGATCGAGCAATCTGTCCGTAGCTCTCAAGAAGTAGAGTCGGCTTTAGTTGCTTCTACTAGCACTAACTTGGTGGCGGTTTTACCGTTTTTGTTAATTGGTGGTTTTATTTCCCTGTTATTTAACGAGCTAATTTTGACAATTAGTTTTTCGGTCGCCGCTTCTATTTTGATCGCCGTTACTATTGTCCCAATGGCGACTTCTAGGTTACTCGCTATCCGGTGGTCGAGTAAGCTGGGCAATTTTTGGCTGCTGCAACAGTTCAATCAAAAGTTTGATTCTGCAACCAGAGGCTATGGCAACTTGTTGGTCAAAGTACTGCGTTACCGCCTACCTATTTTAGCTGCCACTATAATTATTCTCGGTGGTGGTAGTTTGTGGATGGCAGGACAAATTCCTCAAGAAATTCTCCCCCGCATTAGTACCGGACAAGCAAGTTTATCTGCTCAGTTTCCACCGGGTACGCCCTTAGAAACAAACCGCAAAGTCATGACGGCGGTTGATGAAATATTACTCAAGCAGCCCGAAACAGATTATGTATTCTCGACTGTGGGAGGCTTTTTGTTTGGTAATAGTACCAGTGAAAACCCTTTGCGGGGTTCTAGTACGATTACCCTAAAACCTGGTAGTGATGTTGAAGCTTTTGTAGGAAAAGTAAATCAAGAATTTAATAAGCTCAATTTAGTGGGAATTCGGCTGCGATTAAGACCGGGTGAGGTGCGCGGCTTGGTTTTGACCAATTCTCCAGTTAGGGGTGCGGAAGTTGACATAATTATTCAAGGCACAAACGAGCAAACGCTACGTCAAGCGGGAACACAAGTATTGCAAGCCTTGGACGAACAAGCAACTTTAGCTAGTTTCCGCCCGGATGCTGACCCCAGACAGCCAGAAGTCCAAATTCGCCCAGATTGGGAACGGGTGGCACAATTAGGCTTAACGACGCAAGATATTGGCGATACTATTGCTACGGCTATAGAAGGATCTGTACCGACTCAACTGCAAAGAGGCGATCGCTTAGTAGATGTGCGCGTACAATTAAATCAAGCGTCAATTAACCGCGCTTCTCAATTAGAAGGTTTACCGCTATTTGTTGATGGTAATCGTCAAATTCGCCTCTCCGATGTGGCAGAAATTAGTGAAGGTCAAGCACCGGGAGAGGTGCAGAGAATTAATCAGCGCCAAGTTTTCTTAATTGCTGGAAACTTAACTGAGGGTGCAAGCTTGGGTGAAGCCCTGCAACAGGTAGATAGTGTGTTGAAAAACGTGCAGTTACCGGAAGGCGTTAGCATTTTGCCTAGTTCCGCCAGCGAGACGAGTCGAGAATTACGAGATTCTTTGAAAGTGCTGGGTGGGTTAGCGGCTTTCTTAGTATTTGTAGTGATGGCAGTACAGTACAACTCCCTTGTAGACCCTTTAGTAATTATTCTTACCGTACCCTTAGCCTTAGCTGGCGGGATTTTTGGACTATATATTACTAAAACTGCGATCGGTGCAACGGTTTTAGTCGGGGCGGTGTTATTGGTGGGTATTGTCGTCAATAACGCAATTATTATGGTGGAATTGGCAAACCAAATTCGGGAACGAGAAGGATTTGTTCAAGAAGGTAATTCCTCAGATGCTCGTCAAAGGGCTATTTTACAAGCTGCGCCCCAGCGCCTCCGCCCAGTTTTGATGACAACTATTACTACGGTTTTAGGTATGTTTCCTTTAGCTTTGGGAATTGGTGAAGGTGCGGAGTTTTTACAGCCTTTGGGCATTGTCGTTTTTTCTGGTTTGTCCTTAGCAACTCTACTTACTTTATTTATCATTCCTTGCTTTTATATAATGCTGCACGGTGTTTTTGACACTGATTGGATAAAGCTATTACGTGTCAAGTCTAAAATAATCCATAAGTTATTGAATCGTAGACATACAGCAACGCAGAAAAAGAACAAAAGAGTTAATTAGTTATTTTGGCTTCTTAGTCTTGCTTTTGCACTATTAATAGCTAAAACCGCTAATTGTTCAGCTATCTTCACTTTTTTAAGCTGGATAACTAGACACAGTACCTAATTTTAGAAAATGCAGAAAAGTTTGAGTTTCTGCATTTTTTGTTATGAGTTCCTTAAACTTGACTTCATCATTCTTTTATATATTTATATGGAAACTTTATTTTAACTTCATAAAAGTCTCTATACGTACTGTTAGAATTTCGTAAAGAGGCAACTCCAAAGGTCTTCAGACCAGCTTTTTCTATCGTGATTACAGCAAAAAACCATAGGAACTGGATTCAAGAAAGCCGCCACCGCAGCCGGGGAAGCATATATTTATTTGCCCCGATGGTGGAATTTAATGTTATGTCAAATGTCGGAGATTGTCCTCCATAAATTGGGTAGATAATTCCAAAAAAATCTATTAACTTAGAAGTATCGCCCTTAAGTTAGCGCCAAAAAAGACACTTTTAGTTAGACGGTTACTAAGTAGCAAACAAGCTGTGAATCACCCTAATTGAGTGTAAAAAAAATTAATTGACTGCACTTGTCAATGATATATATTTCTGGAACTTACAGAATAACGTTTGATTAAGTAGCTAATTTTTTGGGCGAAGCCTGGTAATGGGCGCGCTTGCGCTATTGTTTTCTTTCCAAACTTAAAACCTTGGGTATGAATTTTGTTTTTATCAACAATAAAAAAACGATTTGTATACACCCATAAAGGCACAACACTTGACAAATTAACTAATTAGATGTAGCCAGTTATGATCTTCAATGACAAAAGTAAATTGATACGTGCAAAAGAGCTTTTAGTTACTACTTGTATAAGTTGGCTCCCGGTAATCGCTGGTGGAGTCTTCATCCGCAATCTTGTTTACCATCTAGTGTTCAAAAAAATGGGTAGCTCAGTATACATCCAAAATGGTGCTGAACTTATTGGAGCCGACAAAATTGAAATTGGCAGCGAATCTTTTATTGGTCGTAGTGTGAGTATAGTTATCCGCGAGCTTAGTAGTAGGGTGCTGATTGGACAAAGAGTTCAGCTTGAGAAAGGAGTAATTATTAATCCTGCGGGTGAAGACTGTTGTATAGAAATTGGGGAACATACATATATTGGTCCTTATACCTGTATGTCAGGGCCAGGGAATATCAAAATTGGCAAGCGTTGTTTAATTGCGGCTCATTCGGGCATTGTTGCCAATAATCATATTTTTTCCGATCCCATAGAGATGATTGAGCTCCAAGGCATAACTCGCCAAGGCGTAGTAATTGAAGATAATTGTTGGCTGGGTTATGGAGTCAAAGTATTGGATGGGGTAACTATCGGTGAAGGTAGTGTAATTGGAGCGGGAGCCGTAGTAACTAAAGATATTCCTCCTTATTCTGTTGCAGTTGGCGTACCAGCTAAAGTAGTTCGCAGCCGCCAGCCTGTGGAGAAGCAATTTACTAATGGGAGAGATGCAAGTTATTGAAGATCGTATCCCGAACCATACTGCCATTTATCTAACATTCGATGATAATAATATTGCTTGGCGGCGGGTAAATATTTTACCCGCTCTAGCAACTTTGAACCAAGCTTAAATAAAACTGTATAAATTCCCAAGTTGATGTAATGCCACATCCAATCAAACAAGCTGACTATCCCAACTTGGGGAATAACTTGAGCAATTAATAAGGGATGGTTGAGAGCAGTTTTAAATAGAGTTTGTGTCAAGCCAGAAAACTGCACCACATCTTTCAAAAAGGGCTTTAATACGGGTTCTCCTAGTTGCTGCATTTGGGCAAATACGGCGGAAAGTAAGGTGTTAATTTGATTGGGATTGAGTTTTTGCCCTACCCCTGCTCTCATTGCCTTTTGAAATAGCCAAGTTACGCTTAAATTAGGTTGATAAGGCTGTAATAGTTTCAATGCTGGCGCTGATAACTGCTCTGTTGCTAAAGCTTCACTAATGCCTAAAGTTAAACGTTTGAGATGACGCACCATTGAGCCAAAACCACCAAAACTCAAAGGCGATTGATTCCCACTACTATCGCCAATGGGTAAAATTCGCCCCCAAGGAAAATATAACTGCTGCCTGTAAGCCGGAAAAAAACCAAATAGCGCTCTTTGTAGTTGTAATTGATTTAGTTCTACACCTTGATACTCTGGTAATAGACGCAGATATTCAGCAAATAAGGTTTCAAGTCCAATATGTTGCGCGTCTAAGTCCATATAGGTAAATAAATAAGTAGTTCTCCCATCACGTGCCGGAAAAGCCTCCCAGAAGTATTGACAATTATTTAGTACGGGCGTAAAAGATGCTAATAAGTCGCCCGTATTGTTGGGCGCAAATCCTTGAGCGCAACTACCTACTACCAAGCAGATACCGTCAGGTTTTTTCGCCTGTCTTGCTTGCTGAACTATAGGGGAAAAACTACCCATTGCGTCAAGTAACAAGCGGGTACTAAAGGTATCAGAGACTAAAACGCCATTAGGATGAACTACCGCAGAATCGAAAGCAGTATTTTCAAATAATTTCCCCCCCGCAGCGAGAAATTTATTTTTTAAAGTTTCTAAAAGATAAACTGGATCTACGCCAATATTGAGAACGTCTTTTACGCAAACTTCTGTACCGCCAAAGAAGCTGACACGAGCAGGATTATACTGAGTTGCGATCGCATTAACCAATTCTTGCTGGCTTAACAAGTCTAATTCTAAAAATACTTCTAATTCCGAGCGTGAGATATTCCATTCTTGCTCTCTACCGCGCAAAATCCCCCGCTCTAGCAAAGCTACTCTTAAACCTCTTTTAACTAAAGCACAACCGATTAAAATTCCTAACGTTCCACCGCAGATAACGACATCCCAATCTATCGTTTCTAGATGTATGTTACTTTGGCTAACTACTTGGGGGATAGGTAAAGTATTTTCTCGCAAAGAAGTTAACAGGCGATCGCATTTTTGCAATCCGCCAAAAGCATCTCCTGGTAATTGGTTCAAAACTTCTTCAACTAAGCGCATAAAACTAATTTATCTTTCAAGTCGTAGTTATGAGTAGCAATAGATAGCAATTTTAGATTACGCTGGATGAAAATAATTGTAGATTTCCTGGGCTAAATGCGAACCAATCCCTGGCGCTTGCGTTAACTGCTCTGGCGTAGCTTGACGAATATAATCAACAGAGCGAAAATGCGCGAGTAATTGCTTTTGCCTGTGGTAGCCTAAACCAGGAATATCATCTAAACGCGATCGCTTTAATTTGTCGCTTCTCTGTTGCCGATGAAAACTAATCGCAAATCTATGTGCCTCATCTCTCAATCGCCGCAATAACTGCACTCCTGGCTGCTCTGATTGAGTAGGCATCGGTTTTGATTCCCCCGGTGTAAATATCTCCTCTCGCTGCTTTGCAAGGCTAACTACGTGCAAATCTTCTAATAGATTCATCTCCTGTAAAACGGCGACTACAGAAGATAGTTGTCCTTTACCGCCATCAATCATCACTAAATCGGGCCAATCAGGATTACCCACCCGCGCTAATTGCGGATCTTGCCCATACTTGCGAAAACGCCGCCCAATTACTTCTGCTAGACTTGCGAAGTCGTCCGAATGTCCAGCCGTAACGGTAGGATTTTTAATTTTGTAATGGCGATAGTATTGTTTGGCGGGTAATCCATCGATAAATACTACTTGAGACGCAACCGCATTAGCGCCTTGAATGTGGGAAATGTCATAACCTTCAATGCGGCGAGGTAATTCGGGCAAATCGACAATTGCAGCCAAATCTTCCATAGCTTGAGAATTAGCATCACTTAACTTTTGCGTCCGCGCTAACTCGTACTCAGCATTGCGTTCAACCATTTCAATCAATTCTGCCTTAGTCGAACGTTGGGGAGTAAGGATTGCTACTTTTCGCCCCTTGCGATCGCTCAAAACCTCCGCTAACATATCAGTTTGTGGCAATTCGTGCTGGACTAATATTTCGCTAGGAATCTCTACCGAGTCGGCGGTTTGATAATGTTCCTCTAATACTCTTTGCAAAATTGCCCCCGCGTCGGCATGAATATCGGCAACAAAACCTAGTCTCCCTACCAACTTTCCTGCCCGAATTTGGAATAATTGAATGCAGGCGTGTTGATCGTTAGCGGCTAAAGCGATCGCATCTCTCGATACGGTATCATCAGGCAAAGATACTTTTTGATGAGCATTAAGCGACTTTAACCCAGCAATTTGATCGCGCAATCGAGCCGCCGATTCAAAATTCATTTCCTCGGCGGATTTTTGCATCTGCTCCGTTAATATATCAACCAATTCTTGCGCTCGTCCTTGAAATACCATTGCAACTTTCTGAACAGTTTTTCGGTAGTCTTCTGGTGTAATCAATTTTTGACATACCCCTGGACAACGCCCCAAATCGTAGTTAAGACAAGGACGATCTTTAAATAAGGGCTGCGGACGTTGCTTAAGGGCAAAAAGGCGTTTAGCTATGCGTAATATGCTCCGCAACAGCCCTGCGTCTGTGTACGGGCCGTAAAACTTATCTTTTTCCTTGCCTATTCGGCGGTTGCGAGTAATAAAAATGCGCGGGTATTCCTCTGACCAAGTAATGCAGACATAGGGATATTTTTTATCATCCTTAAGTAAGACATTAAAATAAGGCTGATGCTGCTTAATTAAATTTGCTTCTAGAGCTAAAGCCTCGGCTTCTGTATCAGTAACAATAAATTCAATCTCGGTAATTTGTCTGACCATCATCGAAATGCGATCGCTTAATTTCTGCGCTGGTCTAAAATACGAACTAACGCGCGATCGCAAGGAGCGCGACTTACCTATATACATAATGCGATCGCTAATATCGCGCATCAAGTATACTCCCGGTTCTCTAGGAATTTCTTTAAGGCGAAAAGCTAAACGTTCTCGGTCTTTTACTAACGGTAAGTTAGCTGCTTTTTTTGCTGGAGTTATCTCTGGGGAAAACGGAGCTTGTTCTCTCAAGGTTTGGATATTTGTCATAACTTTACGCGCTTTGTATAGCAGTACTAACTTTTTGCCCTAGCCGACAATAGAAAATTTTGACTATGCTATAGGTTGGCGTTTTTTGCTGATTGTAAGGTGTCACCGCTTCTTAATTCTACTTTGGGCAACAGTTATCAAACTCAAAAAAGGTGTAGATTGATTGCTCCAAATCTTTATGCTTAAGTGCAATCACTTAAAAAGCTTTAAATTTTAAGTGTCATAATATACGAGTGTACCTTTGTAAAGTTGTTGTCAATTTTTCAGTTTTTATGATGAAATTATCGCAATTGCGCCTGCTTTTGTTGTTTCTCCGATTAGATTAGTTAAAGGGGTTAGAACTCAGGTTTTTTCTTCTTCAGTAACTTTACAATATCTTAATTATATGAATTTAGATGAATTTGAAAACCAATATCGCCACGCCCTTGATGCCAATCTCAATCGACTGCAAACAGCAGTTTTACTAATTGCTAAACTAGAAACTATTGTTAGTGAGGTTGGTCAAGATTTACAAAATCTGACATCGACTTTTGAAGAATACATAAATGAACAGAGAGCAAAATAAATGTCAACTATTTAATTTTTAGAGGGATTAATTAGCTACTTCTCGCTCAATGGCTTGTTTTAAGTCCACAAGATTAACTGGCTTGATAAAATACTGGCTCGCACCTAAATTCATAGCCCGTTGACGATCAGCTTTAAAAGCAAAAGCAGAAACAACAATTACAGGAATATCTCGCCCTTGGGGGTTTAGTTGCAGTTGCTCTAATAGAATATAACCGTCAATATCTGGCAACTTCAAGTCTAAAAGAATTAAGTGCGGTAGAAAACTAACTACTTCCTTAAGGAAATTAGCTCCACACGCTAAACTCATTACGTGATAACCGCAAAAAATTAGATAATCATTTAACATTAACCGATTAAGGTTGTTATCTTCAACGATTAATAAACGCTTTAAATCGGGATATTGGGGTAAAGCTGCATCGGATTCCACCTTGAGACTTCTATTACTATGGTATGGACAGATTGTACGGGAAGCTAACTCTTTATCCCTAAATTGTAACTTCACTTGGTTTAATTTAAGACTAATAATCTAAATTTGTAAACCTTATTTGCATAACTTAGAACTTGGTTGGAGAAGCAAAACTTCTAAGAGTGGTAGTTTAACCACTTTTAGAAAGGTGTTTATTAGGTGAAACCAAAAAAATTGATTAGGTAACAAGGAAGCTATGCCACCATGAAAGCTGAACAAAGTTGAGTTTTAAAACTGGGTAGATTTTGTAGCGTTAATAACTCCAGAAATTTTGCTGGCGGCAACTTTTAAAATAGCTGGATCGTGTACCAAAGCAAATCTAACGTAACCTTCGCCAAACTTGCCAAAGCCAAAGCCAGGAGAGGCGGCGACTCCGGTAGTTTCTACTAAATGAGTGCAAAACTCTATAGAATTGGTAGACCAAAAAGTAGGTAGCTTTGCCCAAATATACATGGTAGCGGCGGGAGTTGGCACATCCCAGCCAATTTGATGTAAAGCAGTAATGAAAGTATCTCGACGTTGCCTGAAGGTGTTTTTAGCAACCTCTACCCCTGCTTGAGAACCTGTTAAAGCCGCGATCGCACCGTTTAATATCCCCCGGTACTGATTGAAGTCAACGGCAGCTTTAACCTGTCTTAAAGCTCTAATTAGCTGAGAGTTGCCAATGGCATACCCCACGCGAAAACCGCCCATATTGTAAGACTTAGATAGAGTAAAAAACTCAATAGAAACACTTTTATCGGGGTCAGCTTGCAAAACTGAAGGTGCTACTTGGGCGTTAAAAACCAAGTCAACGTAGGGGAAATCGTGGACTAAGACTAAATTATGCTGCTGACAAAAAGCAACGGCGCTGCGAAAAAAATCAAGGGGGGCGATCGCACTGGTGGGATTATGAGGATAACTAAGTACCATCATTTTTGATTGCGCGAGAACGGTTGCGGGAATATCCTCAAACACTGGTAAAAAAGCATTCTCAGCGCGTAACGGCATTGGGTAAATTTGCCCACTAGCTAAATAAACACCCCCAGCGTGGGAAGGATAGCCAGGATCGAGTAATAAAGCATAATCTCCCGGATTTAGTACAGCTAGTGGCAAATGAGCCGTACCTTCTTGAGAGCCAATTAGCGGCAAAACCTCCGTTTCCGGATCTACCGCAATGCCAAATTTTTGTTCGTACCAACTAGCCGCCGCTTGACGGAATTTTTGCGTGCCATTAAACAGCAAGTAACCGTGAGTGCTAGGATCTTGCAATGATTGGGCAATGGCGGCGATGACGTGGGGCGCTGTAGCCAAGTCAGAAGAACCTAATGATAAATCGATTACGTCCTTTCCCGCCGCCCTAGCTTTTGCCTTCGCTCTATCCATATCAGCGAATACATTAGCTTGCAGGAAATCTATTCGTTTAGCAAATTCCATAAACAAGTTATCAATTTAATTAGGCAAATGAGGATCGAGAAAGCTAATTAATTTTGGTTTAGCGATCGCACCTTCAGACGATGCAATTAACTCGTTTCCTTGAAATAAGCGCAACGCAGGCACGCCTTCTACCTGGTACTGTTTCACCGTGACTTGATTGGGGTCTACTTCCATTTTGACCACCTTGAGGCTACTACTATAGTTGTCTGCTGCCCAATCTATAGAAGAAGACATTAACCGACAAGGGCCGCACCAAGAAGCCCAAAAGTATACTAAAACTAGCTGGTTTGCTCCAATTACTTCAGCTTCAAACTCTTGATCGTTAATGGAAGTCGCCTTACTCATAAAAAATTTATTATTTAAGTCTTTTCTACAATAAACTGAACTGACTGCTAGAAATGATTACTTCCATAGCCCAAAACACTCTAATAGACTTAGCATTCTACTAGAGCGTTTTAAACCACAGCAATTTAAAGGTTATCTAACTGCTTGCGTAACTGATCTAATTCCGCATCGACAACTTCATTAGATTTTGGGCTGGCTGGTTGCTCCGTTGCTTGGGGAAGGGCTGGGGTACTAGCAGAAGTAGCAGGACCTAAAGACATTTGAGCTTTGAGGGCGGCTAATTCATCATCTACACCGCTACCCGATTCTAGTTGAGCAAATTGGCTTTCTAGATCCGATCCTGCCAATTCTCCAGCCGCCTGACCCCTTGCTTCTTGCATTAATACCTTTTCTTCCATCCGCTCAAAAGCTGCCGCAGCGCTACTTGTTCCCAATCTACCTACCGTGCTTTGTAGGTTCTCTTGGGCTTTAGCCGCAGCACTTCGGGCTTTGAGCATATCTTTTTTAGTTTTCGCTTCAGAGATTTTGCTTTCTAAGCCAATTAAGCTACGCTTGAGTGTGTCAATTTGACCTACTTGGGAATCCAAGCCAGTTTTTAGAGTATTAGCATTTTCACTAAAACTTTTTTTCCGCTCTAAAGCTTGACGGGCAAGGCTTTCATCACCTTTTTGCAGTGCTAGTTGGGCATTGCGCTGCCACTTATCAGCTTCATTTTGAGCTTGATTGTACTGCTGTTCAGAGCGTTTTTGCGCGGCGATCGCCTGAGCAACACCTTGACGCAATTGTACTAAGTCTTCCTGCATTTCCAGGACAGACTGCTCTAACATTTTTTCTGGGTCTTCAGCATTACTGACTATATCGTTCAGGTTTGATCTGACCACTCGGCTAATGCGATCGAATAATCCCATAACTGTTATTAATTCCGTTTCAGGTTTACAAGGACAAATCTTAAGCAATTTTTACTAATAGCTATACTAACAAAGCTACTTCAATTCTTCTACCGGGGGAAGTTGGGCGGTGTTTTGGGATTGTGCTTTCATAGCAGCAAGTTCAGCTTCTATATCGCTAGTAGAACTTAAAGAGTTAAATTGTTTTTGCAAGTCATCGGTTCCCAATTCGGCGATCGCCTCTGATTGAGCTTCTAGTTGCAATACTTTTTCTTCCATTTGGGCGAAGGCATTTAAAGAACTTGTAGTATTGACTCCTCCTAACATCTCATTTAACCTTTGAGAAGCGGTCGCCGAACGCGCTCTGGCGATAAACATATCTTTTTTTGTTTTTAATTCGCCAATTTTTAATTCTAAAGTCTGCATATCTTTTTTGATTCTGTTGACGATACTGCTTTGCTCTGTCCTTTGAGCGTGGAGGGCTGTAGCCGTCTCTTGATAAGATTTGCGCTTAGTTAGGGCTTCTTTGGCTAAAATTTCATTTCCTTGATTTAAGGCTAATTGAGCGCGGCTGTACCAGTCTTGCGCGATAGAATCGGCTTGACTTGCTTGTCTTTCGGTACGCTTAGTAGTAGCGATCGCACTGGCTACGGCTTGTCGCAGTTGTACTAAATCGTCTTGCATTTGGGCAACGGTTTGTTCTAGCACTTTTTCTGGATCTTCGGCTTTGTTAACTAAATCGTTTGTATTAGCGCGAATTACTCGTTTGATGCGGTCAATCAGTCCCATGACGGCTCTCCATTCACGTTGCTTTAAAGTGCGACGATATATAGTAGGTAAAATCTTTCAGGCAATTAAATTCATGGTATCGCTTACTTAAAAGAAGCGATCGCCTTACAACTCTAAATAATGCCATGTCTTTCAAATCCATCGATCAAGTTTTAGGAATTGTCCTTCAGCAAAGCAGCTTGCAACAGCAGCCTTTTCAAATAGCGCTGCAACATTGGGCGCAAGTTGTGGGTAGCGCCGTTACATCCCATACTCAATTGCTGTCAATTCAACGAGATGTGTTGTTAGTAGCTACTTCTAGCGCTGCTTGGGCGCAAAATTTGACCTTTGAGCGATCGCGCATCTTAGCTAAATTGAATGTTTATTTACCTAGTCCTTTAACGGATATTCGCTTTTCGACGGCTCAATGGCAACGCCCCGATACCATTGCCAAAAATCGCGCAATTTCTGAGGATTTTTTTGGCGGCGTTCATCCTAGTGTTGTAGAGCCGACAAGTTTAAATAAAACCAAGCATCCCAAAAGTAAAGATGCTCAAGCAGCTTTTAGCCAGTGGGTAAAAACAACCCAAGAGAGATCCCATAATTTACCTCTTTGTCCTCAATGCCAAGCTCCTACACCGCCAGGAGAATTGAAACGCTGGCAAGTTTGCTGTATGTGCGCTGTCAAACAGTTTTAATGTCTTGCAATGCAGCGATTAGTTTTTCAATATGTTCGTGCTGATGAGTTGCCATTACTGAAAACCGAATTCTACTTGTAGGTACGGTTGGCGGACGAATGGCGGGGGCAAAAATTCCCGCATTTTTTAATTTAGATGCCGCTTCCATGGCTAAACTTGCACTAGAATACTGACAACAAATAATCGAAGAATGAGAATCAATAATTGGTAGAGGTAATTGTTGTTTTAGGTGAGCTACATTAGCCCATAATTGCTGACGACGTTGAGGTTCAGCATGAATAATTGTGATCGCACTTAGGGCGGCGGCGGTAGCTGCGGGAGAAAGCGCTGTAGTATAAATCCAACTAGCGGCGCGGTTACGCAGAAAGTCAATTAAAAGTTTTGAACCCGCTACAAACCCGCCCAAACTCCCCAAAGCTTTACTCAAAGTCCCCACTTGAATCAGGTGGCTATTTGCAACGCCAAAATGTTCCGCGCAACCTGCTCCTGTCGCTCCAAATACTCCTGTAGCGTGAGCTTCATCAATTAGCAGCATACAATTAAATTGTTGCGCCAAGTCGGATAGTTTGGGCAGAGGACATAAATCGCCATCCATACTAAAAACGCTATCGGTAATAATTAGGCAACGGCGAAAGTTAGCTCGTTGTTGGGATAGCAAATTGTCAAGAACTTCTACATTTTTATGGGGATAATCTATAACCGTTGCACCGCTAAGAACTGCCCCATTTTTCAGACACGAATGATTGTAAGTGTCTGCCAAAATTAAATCTCGTTTGCCGACTATTGCCGAAATTGCGCCAATATTAGCCAAATAGCCAGAGCTAAATACTAAAGCATCTTCCGTTTGTTTAAGAGATGCGATCGCACATTCCAACTGTCTATGCAACTCTCGATGTCCGCTCAGTAGCCGCGAACCCGTGCTACCCGTACCCAATTCAATAGTAGCTGCGATCGCGCTTTTAATTAGGCGATCGTCTCCCGCCAGTCCCAAATAATCATTACTTGCAAAATTAACAACTTCTTTTCCTTCTAACTCTACTACCGCGCCTGGTTTACCGCTAATTGCCTGCACCGAACGATACCAATCAGCGCGGCGAATAGTATTTATTGCTGGCTCTATCCAATCGTAAGCCTTGTACTGCATTGTCCAAAGTTAAATATTTTTGTCGTTAAGTTGGGATTGAGGCAATATTAAAAAGCCTCAATCCTAAAATCACTCTTTATCTAAACGCAATACTGCCATAAAAGCCTCTTGCGGCACATCTACCGTACCCACCGACTTCATCCGCTTTTTACCTTTTGCTTGTTTTTGCAATAGCTTTTTTTTGCGGCTAATGTCGCCACCGTAACACTTAGCTAATACATCTTTTCGCAAAGCGGGGATTTGTTCGCTGGCAATAACTTTACTCCCAATCGCTGCTTGAATTGGCACTTTAAATTGATGGCGTGGGATTAATTCTTTCAGCTTTTCTGCCATCGCCCGTCCCATATTGTAGGCTTTATCGCGGTGAACAATCATTGCCAAAGAATCTACAGGATCGTTGTTAATTAAAAGATCCAAACGCACTAGATGATTTTCTCGGTAGCCGATTAGGTGATACTCCATACTGGCATAACCCCGCGTCCGCGACTTCATTTGATCGAAAAAGTCGGTGACAACTTCTGCTAAAGGCAATTCGTAAGTTAAGGTTGTTCGCCCTTGGGTAAGATACTTCATATCTTTGAAGACTCCCCGGCGATTTTGGCACAATTCCATTAAAGTACCAACAAAGTTTTCCGGCGTAATCATGTCTACTTTGACGTAAGGCTCCTCAATTTTTTCGCGATCATTTGGCTCTGGTAAGGTGCTGGGGTTATCTATGTGCAGAATTTCGCCTTTGTTTGTAGTTACGCGATAAACCACCGATGGAGCCGTTGTAATCAAATCTAAGTTATATTCCCGCTCTAGCCGCTCTTGCACAATTTCCATGTGCAGCAAGCCCAAAAATCCGCAACGAAAGCCAAACCCCATCGCGCTAGAAGTTTCTGGCTCGTAGTGTAAAGCCGCGTCATTTAATTTCAGTTTTTCTAAAGCATCTCGCAAATCTTCAAAGCGATCGGCATCAATAGGAAACAAACCACAAAAAACCATTGGATTAGCTTCTGTATAACCCGGCAATGCCTCTGTAGCTCGGTTTAAGGCTAAAGTAATAGTATCTCCAACTCTCGCATCGGCTACGGCTCTAATTGAGGCGGCTAAGTATCCTACTTCCCCGGCGTGGAGTTCGTCTATTTGTTTTTGTGTGGGTGATAGTACGCCTAATTCATCAATTTCGTATTCTTTACCCGATGCCATTAGGTGAATGCGATCGCCTTTTTTTACCGTACCATCCATCACCCGAAAGTAAACTATTACTCCTCGGTAGCTGTCGTAATAACTATCAAAAATCAATGCTCTTAAGGGTTTGGCAACAGTATCTTGCGGTGGCGGTACGCGCGCAACTATAGTTTCTAATATGGCATCAATACCGATTCCTTCTTTCGCCGATGCCAAAATTGCCGAGCTACAATCAAGCCCAATAATTTCTTCTATTTCACCCGCAACCCGCTCTGGCTCGGCTCCTGGCAAATCAATCTTATTTAAAACGGGGATAATTTCTAAGTTATGCTCCAAAGCTAAATAAACATTTGCCAAAGTCTGCGCTTCTACTCCTTGAGACGCATCTACTACTAATAAAGCCCCTTCACAAGCCGCTAAACTCCGCGATACTTCGTAAGAAAAATCTACGTGTCCGGGAGTATCAATTAAATTCAAAACATAGGTTAGCCCATCTTTGGCTAAGTAGTTCATCCGCGCCGCTTGCAGCTTGATTGTAATGCCACGTTCGCGTTCGAGATCCATATTGTCAAGAAACTGCTCTTTCATTTGCCGTTGCTCTACAGTACCAGTAGTTTGCAGCAAGCGATCGGCTAGAGTAGATTTTCCGTGATCGATATGTGCTATAATTGAAAAATTGCGTATTTGCGCTACAGGAACATCAGTCATATTTTTTAATTTAGCGGCAACAAAGTTAAGAATTGAGCATCCTTAACGCATTTTAATCCTTTCTGCCTAAAAGCGATGGGTAAGCCGCCGCAAGCAATTTGAGGATAATATCAGCTTTCCCTAACTATAGAGTTTGCCTAAACCTAGTGTGATCGCATTAAGGAGCGCAACTTCTAGATAATTTCTCTAAATTTAACCGCAGTTTAATGTAACAAGTTTCTCTAAAATTGCTATCGTAAAGATTAGCCCTATCGTTCAATGACTTTTCCGTGCGATTAGCTACCAAAGCTAGAGTAATTAATAGAATATACACTTTAATTTGTTAGGCAAAAAGCCATCTACATAAATGACTGAAAATAGCATTGATTCAAATTCTTTTGATGATAAAGTAGAAATCTCTATTCAGTTAGATTCAACTTTACTAGATCAATTACAACACTTAACAAAAGAACCAAGTAAAGTCATAGAAGTGGCAATTCGTCAATGGCTGCGGGGCGAAACCCAACGAGATGATGAATTGACTCGCACCATTGGGCGCACCCCTGTACCTCCTCGCGGTGAGTGGAACGATTAAAAAATCCACTATAGGAAGCTAAGTTTTTTCATTTTGATTAATTGTGTGCCAAACTTTGAACAATAGTCTGAGAGATTGTTATTAGCTATTTGTTTATAAAAAGCCTGACAAATGAATGTCCATGCTAGTTCTGAACCGCCTACAGTGTTTGACAACTTAAAATCTAGTGCTAAAGATGGCTGCGGGCTACAAGTTCTAGGTTCAGAGTTAACTTTTACACAAGAAGCAACCGGAAAATACTTGTCTTTCTATTGGCAGCAAGCTGAAAGTTATGGTTTGAGCGCCGAGCAAGTAATTGGAAAATCCCTAAACGAAACCTTTGCTCCTGTAGATGTAGGGGCTTATTCTCAACGGCTACAGAGAATTTTGGCAAGCATGACTCCCGAACATTGCCGATGCTTGTTCAAGCACAAACAAAATCTGTGGAGCTTTGAATTAGTCATTAGCCCAATTCCCTGTGCTAACCAATCAACAGTAGTTTTAGTTATGGGGCGACAGCTAGAAATTCAATCTAACGGCTTAACAATCAACTCCTATCCTGTTAATTATCCGCAACCAAATATCATTGCTCCCGTTGAATCCAAAAAACTGCTAATTCATATTGCCCGAAATATTCGCCGAACTTTAGACTTAAACACGATTTGGCAGCAAACCGTTGATAGTTTGGGGGAAACTTTGGGTGTGAGTCACTGTATTGTTTGTGCTTACACAGCAAAGTCGCCAGTAGTCAAAGTAGTAGCCGAATGCAGACAAGTAGCCGTGCGTTCGATGGTAGGAAGTGAAATATTAATTGCGGAAGATGCGGGATTTAGTCAAGCGTTAAAAACCCTAGAACCTGTAGTAGTAGATCAAACTGATAATCCTTCTTTTCAACAGTCGTTACTGGTAGTGGCGACTTATTACCAAGGTAAACCTAACGGGCTAATTAGCCTAAGACAGTGCATTCGTTTACCATTGCTACCAAAAGAAACCAAGAGCGCACAAGCAACTACGCCCCCCCGTCAGTGGACGGCAGATGAAATTGAGTTAGTGCGGGAAGTAGCAGAGCAAGTAGGAACAGCGATCGCTCATGCTACTTTATATAAGGAGTTAGAAGAAGCGAGACTACAAGCCGAGGAAGCTTCAAGGCTCAAGAGCGAATTTTTGGCAAATACTTCTCACGAAATTCGCACCCCCTTAAATGGAATGCTAGGGTTTTTAAAGCTAATTCTAGAAGGGATGGCTGATGACCCCCAAGAACAAGAAGAATTTATTAAGGAAGCTTACGGTTCTGCCATCCATTTATTGCATATACTTAACGATATTTTAGATATCGCTAAGATTGAAGCTGGCAAAATGGAGCTAGAACTTGGGCGAGTTAAGCTTGATGAATTATTAAATCACGTAGAAAGTTTTACCAAGCCTCAAGCGGAACAAAAAAAACTCAGCTTTTTAATTCAAAAACCCGATACGACGGATGAGATTGTTGTTTATGGCAACTATAAGCGGTTATTACAAGTAATGCTAAATTTAGTTAGCAATGCCCTCAAGTTTACTGATGAAGGTGCAATTACAATTAGCGCTGATGTAGTCCGCAAAAAAGTTATATTTCAAAACCAAACTCTGCCAGGTATCGTTAAAATTCGCGTTGTAGATACAGGCATTGGGGTATCTTTAGATAAACAAGAAAAGCTATTTCAAACTTTTAGTCAAGTCGATGGTTCGCTAACCCGTCCTTACGGTGGCACAGGTTTAGGACTAACTATATCTCAAAAGCTTGTAGAAGCAATGGGCGGCGAGGTATATTTCTTTAGTATGGGTGAAGGACTGGGTTCGACAGTAATGTTTACTGTACTGCTATACCAAGAGCCTGTAATGTCGTCCGCACCAGTAGATACTTCTAGCGAACAATAATTAATTTTTTTGCTCAATATAAGCAGTTTTTAAGTTAACAAACTTAGTGTAAGTTGTTAAGGAAATTAAAAAATAGTAGCATTAGTAACAATTTCACTTATACTCTTAGTTGCTCGTCAAGAGTATAGTATCGCTACTAATTTAGTTTAACTATGAAAATTACTCTTTGTAATTACAGCTTATTTATTACTTTTGTTTTACTATTTTCTGGCTGCAATCAAGCGCAAAATACAACAACCACACCTACAGCTAAACTTACAACTAACTCCTCATCAAATTCTATTCCTATTGGAGTCGCCGTAGCGCAAACTAGCAATGTAGCGTTGCTTGGTCAAGAACAAGTAGCTGGGGTAAAAATTGCCGAAAAATACTTTAACGATCAAGGTGGCATCAATGGTACACCAATTAAAATAGTATTTCAAGATACGGCGGGAGATGAAGCCGGGACAATTAATGCTTTTCAAACTTTAATTACTAAAAATAAAGTTGTTGGTATAGTTGGCCCTACTTTATCACAACAAGCTTTTAGTGCTGACCCTATAGCCGAAAGAGCAAAAGTTTCAGTTTTAGGCCCTTCTAATACTGCAAAAGGAATTCCTCAAATTGGTGAATATATTTCGCGGGTTTCTGCTCCGGTTTCTATTGTAGCTCCTAACTCGGTTGCAGCCGCTTTAAAAATTAATCCTCAAATTAAAAAAGTTGCCGTACTATACGCACAAAATGATGCGTTTAGCAAGTCAGAAACAGAGATTTTTCAGCAAACGGTAAAAGAAAGAAAGTTAGATTTAGTCACTGTCCAAAAGTTTCAAACCACCGATACAGATTTTCAAACTCAAGCTACAAACACTATTAAGTTAAAACCTGATTTAGTAATTATTTCGGGTTTAGCGGCGGATGGCGGAAACTTAGTTAAGCAATTAAGAGAACTTGGCTATAAAGGCTTAATTATTGGCGGTAATGGTCTAAATACTTCTAATTTATTCGCTGTTTGTAAGGCTCTTTGTGACGGGGTACTAATTGCTCAAGCTTACAGTCCCGAACAGTCGGGAGATATTAATAAAGCCTTCCGCAACGCTTACCTAGCTCAATATAAGAAAGAGCCACCACAATTTAGCGCTCAAGCTTTTACGGCGGTGCAAGTGTATGTAGATGCTTTAAATGCTATGGATAAAAAAACAAAAATTAGTGGCTTGCTAATTAACCAACTGCGAACCGATTTAAACAAGCAATTATTAGCAGGTAAGTATCAATCGCCTTTGGGAGAAATAGCTTTTACCCCAGAAGGTGAAATTATCCAAAAAGAGTTTTATGTAGCTCAAATCGCTATGAGTTCTGACGGAAATAGCGGAAAGTTTGCTTTTATAAAATAGTCAGATTATGGATATAACCGGATTTTTGCAATCATTTTTAAATGGTTTGTCGATAGGTAGTGCCTATGCTATTTTTGCCTTGGGTTATACTTTAATATTTTCTATTTTAGGAATTATTAATTTTGCTCACGGGGCAGTATTTACCTTGGGTGCTTACTTTACTTATGCTTTGATGGGTAATGCTTTCGGCTTTAGTGGTTTGCTGGCAAATGCGGTTTTACCGATCCAATTACCTTTTACATTCGCATTAATTATTGGTAGTATACTCGCTGGATTTGTCGGAGTTGCTATCGAATACTTGGCTTTTCGTCCGTTGAGAAAAAAAGGTTCTGAGCCTTTATTAACAGTGGTTTCTAGTTTGGGAGTGGCGGTAGTAATTGTCAACTTAATTCAGTATTTAGTCGGGGCAGAAAGCTACACTTTTCCCGCCAATACTTACGGCAACTTACCGCCAGCAATTAATTTTGGAAGCAATACAAACCCGATTCCAATTCGTACTGTTCAAGTAGTAATTTTTGGGGTGTCTGTTGTAGTTTTACTTTTGCTTACCTACTTTATCAACTATACAAAACACGGAAAAGCAATGAGTGCGATCGCCGAAGACGCAACTACCTCAAGTTTACTAGGGATTAACAGCGACTTTTTCATCGTAGTTACTTTTTTTATGAGCAGCTTTTTAGCGGGATTAGCAGGTACGTTAGTGGCTTCTAGTGTCAGTATTTCTGGCCCCTTTTTTGGCATTAATTTCGGCTTAAAAGGTTTAGCTGTAATTGTACTAGGTGGACTGGGGAGCGTTCCCGGCGCGGTATTAGGGGGATTATTAATCGGATTGATTGAAGCTTTTGTACCCGCCGACTACTCAGCCTATAAAGAAGCAGTTGCCTTTGCGATATTATTTATTATGCTTGTAGTTCGCCCCCAAGGATTGCTAGGACGGCGTTTGATCCAAAAAGTTTAAAAAATGCACATCCTAGCCTAGTAATATATGACTTTAATTTTAACTAACGATGATGGGATAGATGCGCCAGGGATTCGGGCGCTACTTAAAGCTGTAGAGGGGCAAAAAGTCATTGTAGCGGCTCCGGTAGACCATTTATCGGGCTGTGGACACCAAGTTACGACAACTAAAGCTATAAATGTACACCGTCGCTCGGTTACAGAATACGCGATCGCCGGGACTCCTGCCGATTGTACGCGCATTGCTTTATCTCACCTCTGTCAAGAGGCAAAGTTTGTACTTTCGGGCATCAACGCCGGGGGAAACATGGGAGCGGACGTTTATATCTCTGGTACGGTCGCCGCCGTGCGCGAAGCCGCTTTTCATGGGGTCAGGGGCATTGCTGTATCTCACTACCTCAAAGGTAAAAAAAATGTAGATTGGGATACCGCCGCCAGATGGACAAAGCAAGTTTTAGCTGACTTGATGAATCGATCCCCAGAAGTTGGGACTTACTGGAACATAAACTTACCGCACTTAGAACCGGGAGATCCCGACCCAGAAGTAGTATTTTGTCAACCCTCTACCCAACCATTGCCAGTAAATTACCGCGTAGAAGGAGACGATTATTATTATGTGGGGAAATATGCCCAGCGCGATCGCACTTCGGGGACAGATGTAGATGTTTGCTTTGCCGGAAAAATTGCTGTAACTAGGCTACGGTTGTAAGTTAGGCGATCGCGCCTTGTATTAGAGCAAGTAGACTTGAAAAAGTCTTTAATAGAATTCATGAGCGATTCCAAGAAGTTTGTAGAGCCATTGCGCGCCGCACCACCCTTAAAAATGGTAGAAACAGCTTTTTTAGCTAGTGCTGCCAGCTTAATTTATTTTATTAATTACTATTTTCCTTTGGGCCCATTATTGCAAATATTTTTCCCCGTACCTATTGCCTTACTTTATCTGCGTTGGGGTCATCGAGCGGCTTGGATGGGGGCGTTAGTTTCGGGGTTGCTGCTTTCGGTACTTATGGGCCCTACTCGCAGTATTGTTTTTGTTGTCCCTTACGGCTTGATGGGTGTACTACTAGGTACAACTTGGAAACGCCGCTCCCCCTGGATCGTTTCTATTGGTTTAGCAACTTTACTAGGAGTTTTTGGGGCATTTTTCCGACTATGGTTATTGCTAGTTTTATCGGGAGAAGATGTTTGGGTATATTCTATTACCCAAGTCACAAACTTACTCGAATGGCTGTTTCTTAAAGCAGGATTGCTAACGCAACCGAGCAGAGTTTTGGTAGAAGCAGGTGCTATTGCGATCGTATTTCTCAACAATATTATTTACTTATTCGCCGTACATTTAGCTGCGTGGTTTTTGCTTGATCGTTTGGGGAATCCTATTCCTCGCCCTCCTCGTTGGGTACAAGTCTTGATGGATAATGAAGAATAACGCCACTAGGAAAAACGCAGATTTTTCTTGCTTATGATCCGCGTTTATACTCAATTAGAACAAGGAACGCAGTGGTTGCAACGCTATCGAGGAATTAAACCTGTATTTGCGTGTGTTTTGGGCTTTACAGAAACGGGTTTAATTCCGGGAATTTCGGCGGCGGGTGCAACGCCTCGCGATCGCCAGTATACTTGCCTTGCAGACGCGGAATTTTTGTACAACGGGGTAACGTCGCATCCTCAGTACCCTTTACCTCCTCTCCATGCTGGCGCTTCCCCAGTGCTAATTTCTCGCGCGGTGGTAGAAGCTTTATCTATTCCCATTTATTTATTTAATGCCGGATTACCCCAGCCGCCTGTTGTCCCCACGATGGATTTGGGCGGTACTTCTGCAAAATGTTTGAGTCAAGGTTGCGCTTTAGAACTAAAAACCGTGCAACACCTCCTAGAGCAAGGTTTGATTTGGGGTGAAAAGTTAGCAAAAACTACTCCCCAGGGCTATGTAATTATTGGTGAATGTGTTGTTGGGGGAACTACTACCGCCCTTGCTGTTTTAACAGGCTTAGGAATTGCAGCAGCAGGAAAAGTTAATAGCAGTCACCCAGTTTGCAATCATGCTCAAAAATGGGAAGTAGTACAAGCCGGACTAAAACAGGCAAAATTGTTAGGGAAAGATACGTTTAGCGATCCATTACAATTAGTTGCAGCTATAGGCGATCCTATGCAAATTGTAGTTGCAGGGATGGCAATTTCTGCCAGTCGCTCCGGCGGAGTTTTACTCGCTGGCGGGACGCAAATGTTAGCGGTTTATGCGTTGATTAAAGCTATTGTCAAAGCTTTCGATTTGGCTTGGCAACCGACGCAAGTTGTCGTGGGAACAACCCGTTGGGTAGCGGAAGATCCGACGGGAAATACTGTTAAACTAGCGATAGAAGTAGCTAATGTATCGCTAATTGCTACCCAACTAAGTTTTGCTCTTTCTAAGTACGAACAACTCCAAGCTTACGAACGAGGCTTTGTAAAAGAGGGAATGGGTGCGGGTGGTGCTTGTATTGCTGCTAATTTAACTCAATCGTGGCAGCAAGTAGAAATGCTCCAAGCTATTGAAAGCTTGGTAGGTAAATATTTGGCTAGTTAGGTACAAATATTTTTTAGTGGATTCTTTGAGCAAGTATTTGTTCTTCTAAAGCAGCAATTCGGTTGTAAGCGGCGGTTAGTTGGGCTGTCAGCCTGCGGATTTGAATTTCTGGTGTTAATTCTTTTTCTCCAGACTTGTGCGCGTCTTTGGAGCTATTATCGGCAAGAACATCTTTATGTTCCATTGCTGGCTGATGATTGCTGTAACCTAAACTTGGGTAGCGCCCAGTATTTTCTGTAGCTAAAAGGTTGCCATTTCCATCTTGCATTGGTGTTAAACGACCAGGGTAAGCTCATCTAACTTGGTATAAAGTGAACTTGACAAATTAAACAAGATGAGAATAAACGACCAGATTAAAACGCACTTGACAACTGAGTAAGATAAATGAGAAGAATGCAATGCTGTT
>JAABUN010001526.1_pt1 | contig 50026 bp, 45 predicted proteins | sample 5559311 | NCBI WGS metagenome assembly JAABUN01 (sample SAMN10711877, study PRJNA513370) | rock metagenome | isolation source: Antarctica rocks | place: Antarctica: Victoria Land, Siegfried Peak sud
CGGAGCTTGCGGACGATCTGCTCGGGGGTGTGCCGGTGTCGCTTCATCGTGGTGATGTCCTCCTGCCCAGCATGCTGGGCGTTGGACTCCCACAACAGGTGGACCACTATCCGGGGCCCCGGTCACTGTAACCGAACGCTCGCACATGCCAGCACTCCTGAGCGATCCGCGACTACCGCCTCGATCCCACCCGCGGCTACCAACCGCAGCCGAAACTATGAGCGATGTTCCCAAGACATCTGTGCATGATGTCCCCGAGACATCACGTGAGGTGGGCGAGGGGGGACTTGAACCCCCACGGGTGTTACCCCACAGGAACCTGAATCCTGCGCGTCTGCCAATTCCGCCACTCGCCCGAGCAGCGGAGCGACGATAGCGCAGCGGGTCGCGGCCACCACCGCCGGTAACCTGCGGCCCGTGGCGCTCCGGGGCTTCGAGCGAAGGCTCGAAAAGATGGTGGAGGGTGCGTTCGCGCGGGTGTTCCGCAGCGGCCTGCGGCCGGTGGAGCTGGGCCGTCGGTTGGTGCGGGAGATGGACGAGGCCCGCTCGGTGGACGTCCGCGGGCGCACGCTCGTGCCCAACCACTTCACCGTCGAGCTCAGCCGTGAGGACTTCGCCAAGTTCGCCGAGGTCCACGGGGCGCTCACCCGCGAGTTGGCCGAGGCCGGCCGGGAGCACGCCAAGGACGAGGGTTACGTCTTCATGGGACCGGTGGAGGTGGAGCTGGCCGAGAGCGGCAGCATCCGCACCGGCGCGTTCCAGATCACCGGCCGGATGCGGGAAGGCAAGGCGGGCTCGGGTGCCGGCTCGTTGCTCCTGCCGACGGGCGACCGGCTCACCCTGGACGCGAACGTGGTGACGATCGGCCGCCGGCCGGAGTCCACGATCGTGCTGGCCGACCCGAACGTGAGCCGCAACCACGCCGAGATCCGTCCGCACGGCACCACATGGGTGGTGGTGGACCTCGGCTCCACCAACGGATCACGGGTCAACGGCGTGCGCGTCACCAGCCAGGAGCTCCACGATGGCGACGACATCAGCTTCGGCAACACCCACGCCAAGTTCGAGGCGTCCTGACGCCGAGCGGTCACGTGGCGCGAGCCACTGGCGCGAACCCGGCAGACGACCTGGTCGTGCGGACCGGGTGTCAGGGGCCAGCCTCTAGGCTCCGCGCTGGTGTCCGAGCAACTGCTCACCATCCTCAAGCTCTGCCTCCTGGTGCTCCTCTACTTGTTCTTCCTCAGGGTCCTGCGAGCGGTCTGGGCCGAGATCAAGGGTCCCAAGTCGGTCGAGTCCTCCCCTCGCCGCGTTCGCAAGGAGTCACGCCGTGCCGCCCGCCGACAGCCCACCGGAGCCCAGCTCGCCGTGGTTGAGCCCGCCGGTCAGCGCGGCCGCACGTTCCCGTTGGGTGAGGAGCTGACCGTCGGTCGGGCCGCCGGCTGCCAGGTCACCCTGGATGACACCTACGCGTCGCAACTCCACGCCCGGGTCTACAGCCGAGACGGGCAGCTGTTCGTCGAGGACCTGGGCTCCACGAACGGCACGTACCTAAACCGGAAGAAGGTCCAGGGCGCGATGGTCATGCAGCGTGGCGACAAGCTCCAGGTCGGCAACACGGTCATGGAGCTGGTGTGACGTCGTTCCGGGTGGGCATGACCACCGACACCGGCCGGGTGCGAACGAAGAACGAGGACTCCAACCTCGTGGCCGACAACCTATTCGCCGTAGCCGACGGCATGGGTGGGCACCAGGGCGGCGAGGTGGCTTCGGCCCTGGCGATACAAACCCTCCAAGCCCACGCGCCCGGTCCCAGCATCGAGTCCTTGCGAGAAGGCATCCAGCTCGCCAACCGGGTCATCTTCGACAAGGCCGGCAGCGCCGAAGAGCTGCACGGTATGGGCACGACCCTCTGCGCGGTGCGACTCGTCGACACCTCGGGCGGTCAGGTCGTGGCGTGGGCCAACGTCGGTGATTCCCGCATCTACTTGTTCCGCGATGGTGAGCTCACCCAGCTGAGCGAGGACCACAGCCTCGTGCAGAACCTCGTCCGGGACGGCCAGCTCACCAAGGACGCCGCAGCCGTCCACCCTCAGCGCAACATCGTCACCCGGGTCCTCGGCATCGAGCTCGACGTCGACGTCGACATCGACACCGTCATCCCCTACCGCGGCGACCGTTACCTGTTGTGCAGCGACGGGCTGTTCGACGAGATCGACGAGAACCAGATCGCCGGAGTCCTGCGGCGGCTGGCCGACCCGAAAGAGGCGAGCGCCGAGCTGGTCCGGCTGGCCAACGAGCACGGCGGCCGGGACAACATCACCGCCCTCGTCGTCGACGTGATCGACGATGGCGGGCGGGCGGAGTCGGCGTCCGCCGCGCTGGACGGTGACCCCACCAAGCCGGTGCCCATCACCCCTTCGCCTTCGGCCCACGACGATGGCGCGGTCGATCGGGGGGCGTTCGCCGGTCGCCGCTCCTCACTGCCCGACGTCGACGAGGAGAAGTTGCCCAAGACCGGCGAGCGGTCCGGGGAGTTCTTCGACGATCTCGACCGAGCTCGGGCCAAGCACTGGACCTGGCGGGTGGGCGCGTTCGTGCTGGTGCTCCTGCTGGTCCTCGGCGCGGCCGCCGGCGCCGTCGGTTGGTACGCCCGACGCACTTACTTCGTCGGCTTCCGAGACGGCGAGGTGGCGATCCTCAAGGGGCGGCCCGGCGGGCTCTTGTGGTTCGGCCCGACGGTCGAGCAACGGATGGGCATCAAGCGAGGCGAGGTTCCTCAGGCGCCACGTGAGGAGATCGCCAAGGGCAAGGACGAAGGCTCCCTCGACGCCGCCCGGCGCTACGTGGCGAACCTGCAGGACCAGATCAAGCGAGCCCGACCCAAGCCGACCCCGACCACTCGGCCGACCACCACGACCACCAAGCCAATGCCCAAGACCACCACCACGCGCCCCCGCCCGAAGCGATCGGTCACCACAGTCGCCCCGGCCACCACCAAGCCGTGAGCGGTTAGCGGTTCGTGATCGGGCGACTGCGGCGCAACGCCGAGCTGGGCTTGATCCTGCTCGGTGTGGTGATCACCGGCGGGGCCTACACGCTGGCCAGCCTCGGCCGCACCTCGTCCATCCCCGCCAACATCGGCCCGTTCCTCGGTGTGGTGTTCGCGCTGCTGGTCACCGCTCACCTCGCGGTGCGCAGGCTGGCGCCGAACGCCGACGGCGTCCTCCTGCCGGTCGCTGCGCTGCTGAACGGGATCGGCTACGTCTTCATCGCCCGGCTGTCCAAGCCAGAACAGAAGCTTCCCGGCCTACAAGCCACATGGACCGCGGTCGGGGTCCTGGCGTTCATCGCCACCCTGGTCTTGGTGCGCCGGGTGCGCGACTTGGAGCGCTACCGGTACACGTTCGCCTTCATCGGCCTGGCCCTGCTCGTCATGCCCCTGGTGCCAGGCATCGGGGTGCAGATCTTCGGTTCCCGCATCTGGGTGCGGGCCGGTCCGATCAGCTTCCAGCCGGGCGAGTTCGCCAAGATCGTGCTGGCCATCTTCTTCGCGGCCTACCTCGTCGAGAAGCGTGAGCTGCTCGGCATGGCCACTTGGCCGCGCTTCCGCCCGATGCTGCCGGACCCCAAGCACCTCGGACCGGTCGTCGTGGCGTGGGCCTTCGCCATCCTGGTCATGACCGCGGAGAAGGATCTCGGCTCGTCTCTGCTGTTCTTCACCCTCTTCGTCGTGATGCTGTGGGTGGCCACCGAACGAATGGCCTATGTCGGTGTGGGCACCGTGTTGTTCGGCATCGCGGCCTACGGGGCGTGGACCCAGTTCTCCCACGTGCAGGAACGGGTCACGAACTGGCTCAACCCGTGGAAGGACCCCCTCGACAAGGGTCTGCAGGTCATCCAGTCCTGGTACGCCATGGCTTGGGGCGGTGTGGCCGGCACCGGTATCGCCCTGGGCCGACCGGACAAGATCCCCGTCGTCTACAACGACTTCATCTTCGCGGCGATCAGCGAGGAGTTGGGTTTGCTCGGCGCGGCCGCCGTGCTCATGGCCTACCTGGTGATGGTCGGCGCCGGCCTGCGGATCGCCGTGCAGGCCGAAGGGGCGTTCGAGAAGCTGCTGGCCACCGGGCTGACCGCGTTGCTCGGCATCCAGAGCTTCATCATCATCGCTGGGGTCACCCGCCTGCTGCCGCTCACCGGCATCGCCTTGCCGTTCGTGTCCTACGGCGGCTCCTCGCTCGTCGCCAACTACGTGCTGCTGGCCCTGCTGTTGCGCATCTCCGACGACACCGCGCGCCGGGACAAGGAACGGGTTGCCGAGCCCATCGAGTCGATGGCGACGGCATGAACAAGCAGATCCGCCGGCTCGGCCTGTTCCTGATGGTGTGCTTCGTGGCGCTGTTCGTGCAGCTCAACTACGTGCAGGTGCTCCGGGCCCACGACCTCAACACCCGGCCGGGGAACTCTCGGCCGATCGACCAGGCGTTCGGCCGGACCCGCGGCACGATTTCCACCGCCGACGGCACCGTGATCGCTCGCTCGGTCCCCTCCGGTGACCATTTCAAGTACCAGCGCCAGTTCCCGGAGAAGGACCTGTTCGGTGCGGTCACCGGCTACTTCAACTTCACGTTCGGAGCGACAGGGCTCGAGGCGTTCTACAACGACGAGCTCTCCGGCCGCACGGCGAACCAGCAGGTCCGGTCGCTGTCGGATCTGTTCGTCGAGCACGACCACAGTGGCGACCTCAAGTTGACCCTGCGCAAAGACGTGCAGCAGGTGGCCCGCCAGGAGCTCGGCAACCGCAAGGGCTCGGTGGTGGCGCTCGACCCGAAGACCGGCGCGATCCTCGCGTTCTGGAGCTTCCCGAGCTATGACCCGAACCCCTTGTCTGCGCACAGCAGCCGGGCTTCGGACGTCAAGAAGGTGCTCGAGGCCACCTCGGACAAGCCGTTGCTCGATCGCATGTACCGCGAGACGTTCTTCCCGGGCTCGACCTTCAAGGTGATCACGGGGTCGATCGGGGTGAACACCGGCCTGGTGACGCCGGCCCAGCCGATCTATCCGAGGGTGAGGTCGTACACGCCGCCCCAGACCAGCCGCCCGTTGCGCAACTTCGGCGGGGAGATCTGCGGAGGCCCGTTGTTCGACATCCTGGCCAAGTCCTGCAACAGCTCCTTCGCCAAGATGGGCATCGACCTCGGGCCGGAGAAGATGATCCGCGGCGTGCGAGCGTTCGGCTTCGACGACAAGCCGCCGATCGACCTGCCGGCTGCCGCCCGGTCTCGATTCCCGACGAACTTCAAACGGAACCTCCCGGTCCTGGCCCAATCGTCGATCGGGCAGAACTCGGTGTCGGCCAGTCCGCTGCAGATGGCGCTGGTGGCCGCCGGGCTGGCCAACGGCGGCCGGATAATGGCACCGCACCTCCTCGACGAGATACGAGACGGTGACGGCAACCTCATCAAGCGGGCCCGTCCCACCGTGTGGAAGACGCCGGTGAGCCCTCAGACGGCTGGTGTGATGCGCCTGGCGATGGTCCAGGTCGTGCAACGGGGCACGGCCACCCGCCTGGCCATCCCCGGGTTCGAGGTGGGCGGCAAGACCGGCACCGCGCAGCTCGGCAGCGACCCGCCGACCTCCCACGCCTGGATCATCGGCTGGGCCGGCCCGCCGGGTGATCCCAAGGTGGCCATAGCAGTCATCGTGGAGCGCCAGAGCGGTCAGAGTGAGGCCACTGGCGGGCGGGTCGCGGCCCCGATCGCCCAGAAGGTGATGGCCAAGATCCTGCAGGTGCACGGCGGGTAGGTAGCGGAGCCGCGCCAGGGCTCGGTCGGGTCGAAGCGGCCGCCCCCGCACTCGCCGTGCGAAGGCCGAACCGTAGGGTGGAGAGCAATGACCGATCAGGAAACGGTCGTCCTCAACGGACGTTACGAACTGCACCGCCGCATCGGACGGGGCGGGATGGCCGAGGTGTTCCTGGCGCGCGACCAGCTTCTCGATCGGCCGGTGGCGGTCAAGATCCTGTTCCCCGAGTTCGCCACTGACCCCGCGTTCGTGGCCCGGTTCCGGCGTGAGGCCCAGTCGGCGGCCAACCTGAACCACCCCAACATCGTCGGTGTCTATGACTGGGGCAAGGAGTCGGGCACCTACTACATCGTGATGGAGTACGTCGGAGGGCGCAGCTTGTCGGAGATCCTCCGATCGGAGGGGCCGCTGCATCCCCAGCGGGCGGCCGAGGTGGCGTCCGACGTGGCCGCGGCACTCGGCTTCGCCCACCGCAACGGTGTGGTGCACCGCGACATCAAGCCGGGCAACGTCATCATCACCTCCGCCGGCCAGGTCAAGGTGGCCGACTTCGGGATCGCCCGGGCCATCCGCGACGGCGCCGAGGAGAACCTCACCCAGGCCGGCTCGGTCATGGGGACGGCCACCTACTTCTCGCCTGAGCAGGCCCAAGGTAAGCCGGTCGATCCCCGCAGCGACCTGTACTCGCTCGGCGTCGTGCTCTACGAGATGGCCTGCGGCCGTCCGCCGTTCGATGGCGACAGCCCGTTGGCCATCGCCTACAAGCACGTGCAGGAGACCCCGCCGACGCTCAAGTCGCGCCAGCCCGACATCCCCGACGGCTACGACGCCATCACGCGCAAGCTTCTGGCCAAGAACCCGGCCAACCGGTACGCCACGGCCGAGGACGTTCGCGCCGACCTGCGACGGTTCTGCGACGGCCAAGCCGTCCAGGCCGAGCCGGTGCTCGTGCCGCCGGCCGACGAGCCACCCACCTCGGCCATGGCCGCTGCCACGCTGGCGCCCGTGGTCGATCAGCGTTATGTGGCCGAAGAGCGGGAGCACCCGCGGCGCACCGGTTGGTTCTTCCTCGTCGTGCTGGTCCTCCTCGGTCTGCTCGGCGGCCTCTTGTTCGTGTTCGCCCGCACCCTCGGCATCCTCGACCCCAAGCCCTCGACGGTCGGTGTGCCGCAGGTGATCGGAAAGTCCTACGCCGATGCGAAGAAGTTGCTGGAGAAGCGTGGCTTCAAGGTGAGCCGCAAAGATCAGGAGAGCACCGAGGCCGCCGGCAAGGTGATCGACTCGAACCCCAAGGCGGGGGAGCAGGCGGACAAGGGCTCGACCATTCGCCTCGTCGTCAGCAGCGGGGTGGGTGAGGCCGAGCTTCCGGATCTGCGCAACGTCCCCGCGGCCATCGCCAAGCAGGACATCGGTAACCGTGGCTTCAGCGATACCACGACCGTCACGCAAGCCGATGCCACCGTGGGCGCCGGCAACGTCATCCTGACCAACCCAGGCCAGGGCAGGTACCCGAAGACCCAGCACATCGACATCTTCGTGTCGACCGGGCCCGAGACCACGACGACCACTGCGACGACCCAGCCGCCGACCACCACCACGACCACGACGACCACCACGACGACGACCCAGCCGCCGACCACCACGACCATTCCGCCGACCACCACGACGACGACGACTCGGCCGCCGACCACCACGACGACGACGACTCGGCCGCCGACCACCACGACGACGACGACCCGGCCGCCGACCACCACCACGACGACGACCCGACCACCGACCACCACCACGACCCGGCCGCCGACCACCAGCACCACCGCCGTACCCTGAGGACTGGCCCGCCGGCTAGGGGTTTCGGTACCTCAGCGCCTGGAACGGGTCGAGCGTGTGGCGTCCACCCGGTCGAGCCAAGTGCGCAGCAAGTCGTGGCCGCCGACGGTGAGGATCGACTCGGGGTGGAACTGCACGCCTTCGACGTCGGCCTGGCGGTGGCGCAGGCCCATCACCAAACCGTCGTCGCTCTCCGCTGTGACCTCCAGCTCAGCGGGAAGGGACGCTCGGTCCACCACCAGCGAGTGGTAGCGGGTGGCTTCGAGCGGGTTCGGCAGCCCGGCGAACACACCGACGTCGCGGTGGCGGATCAGCGATGTCTTGCCGTGCATCACCTGCGCAGCCCGCACGATCCGCCCGCCGTACACCTGGCCCATGCACTGCAACCCGAGGCAGACCCCGAACACCGGCCGGAGGCCGGCAAAGTGGGCGATCAGAGCGTTGCTCGACCCGGCGTCGTCCGGCGTGCCCGGCCCGGGCGAGATGAGGATCCCGTCGGGGTCGAGCGACACGAAGCCGTCGAGGGGTAGGGCGTCGTGGCGACGGACCACGGGCTCTGCGCCGAGCTCACCCAGGTACTGGACGAGGTTGTAGACGAAGGAGTCGTAGTTGTCGACGACCAACACCCGGGCGCCCATGGAGCGCGCAGGGTAGCGGGCAGCGTGGATCGGGCTTCCCGCTAATCTCCACGGCGATGGCAGCCAAGCCGGCCAAGCGCCGGGTGGAGAGCAGGCGGGTCATGCCCAAGGGCGCCACGGCCGGAAGCACGGCATCCAAGCTGGGCCCGGGATCAGCCGCCGCCTCGGCCTCCAAGCGCTACACGCCGCCGACCCCGGCCAGCCTCAAGGGTCCCAGCCGCCTGTGGGTCCCCGTGTTGATGTTCACCATGCTGGCCATCGGTTCGCTGATCATCATCCTCGACTACACCGGCGTGCTCGGATCGGTCAACAACACAAAGCTGGTGATCGGTCTGTTGTTCATCCTCGTCGGCATCATCACCGCCACCCAGTACCGCTGAGGCTGGCCAACCCTGGGTGTCGACACGGAGTCGACGACCTGACCGCAAAGTTACATCGATGTGACTCTCCCCATCTTTCTCCACAGCCTGTGGGGAGCGGTATCCCGGCTCAAAGGTCGTCGACCGGCGTGATGAGGTCCATGTCCTCCATGCAGTGCCTGGGCGGCTCGGGCATCTGATCGTTGGCCGCGGTCATGCGGACCTCGGTGCTGCAGATCCCGCAGCGGTAGGTGAGACGCACCTTGCGCAGCTCGCCGGGGGCTGGCGGTTCCGGCACCGGCCGGGCCAGCCCGCCCAGCATCACGAAGCCCATCTTGATCAACACCGCAGCCGCCACCAGAGCGAGGCCGGCGCGGAGGAAGAACACACCCAAAGCGTAGGAGCGGTCCCCGATCGCGCCACAGTCGCGCAGGATCCGAGCGGTGTGGGGAACCACGCGCCGGTGAGCGTCGTCGCAGTTCCATGCAACGCACACTCGCCATCGTCGGCCTCGCCATGCTAATCGTCGCTACGGCCGCCTGCTCGGGTGGTGTCGACCACGCCGAGCCGCCCAGCCGCCCACGGCCCCGGATCGACATCGACCCCGAGGACTACGTCACCGACTACCAGTCGCCGACCCGGGAGGACGGCGGAGGGATGTCCGGCCGCAGCTACTCCTCGGCCGCGCCCAGCTCGCGACCACCGGGCGCCGCGGTGCCGGTCGAGCCGCGCCCGCCCGGGTTCCTCGAAGACAACACGTTCACCCATCCCGGCGCCAGCCCGTTCGTGCGCACGACCTCCGACCCGAGGTCCACCTTCGCCCTCGACGTCGACACCGGGTCGTACTCGGTAGCACGCACGTTCCTGCGGCAGGGCTATCGACCCGATCCGGCATCGGTACGCACCGAGGAGTGGGTCAACGCGTTCGACGGCGGCCAGCGTCCACCGACGAAGGGCGACCTCGGAGTCACCGTCGACGGGGCGGCATCACCGTTCACCGGCGACGGAACCCGGTTGGTCCGGATCGGCGTCCGCGCCCGTGACGTCACCGAGGCCCAACGACCGGCCGCCAACCTCACCTTCGTGGTCGACACGTCGGGCTCGATGGACATCCGCAACCGGCTGGGGTTGGCCAAGGCGTCACTGGCCCTCCTGGTCCGCAACCTGCGCGACGACGACACGATCTCGATCGTCACGTTCTCCGACGAAGCGGGAGTGGTGCTCGAGCCGACGCCTGTGCGCCACGCGCAGACGATCATCGATGCCATCGACCGCCTCAGCCCGGGCAACAGCACGAACCTGGAGGCCGGCCTCCGCACCGGCTACCAGCAAGCTCAACGTTCGTTCCGCAAGGGCGGCATCAACGCGTTGATCCTGGCCTCCGATGGCGTGGCCAACGTCGGCACGACCGGGCCCGGCTCGCTCGCCGCCCAGATCCAGAAGCGCTCCCTGCAGGGGATCCACCTCGTGACCGTGGGCTACGGGATGGGCAACTACAACGACACGACGATGGAGCAGCTGGCCGACCGGGGCGACGGCTTCTACTCCTACGTCGACACCTACCGGGAAGCCGAGCGGCTGTTCGGCCACCAGCTCACCTCGACCCTCAGCGTCGTGGCCGACGACGCCAAGGCCCAGGTCACCTTCGATCCCCGGCAGGTCTCCGCGTACCGCCTCGTCGGCTACGACAACCGCGCCGTGGACGACGATCAGTTCCAGAACGACAAGATCGACGCCGGCGAGATCGGCGCCGGGCACACGGTGACCGCGCTCTACGAGATCCGCCCGTCATCGCCTGTCGCCCTGGCTTCAGCCGGGCCGAGTGAGGCGACGGCGGAACGGCAGAAGCCGGTCGACCTCGGGCGGGTGGCTCTGCGCTACCGCTCGACGGCCACCGGTAGGGTCGTCGCCCAGACCACGCCGATCCGGGTGGCCGACCTCGCGCCGACCTTCGCTCGAGCCACGCCCGGGCTCCGGCTGGCGGCCACCGTCGCCGGCTTGGCGGAGGTGCTCGGCCAGCACCCGGTCGCGGCGGAACGCCATCTCGACCTGGGCAAGGTCGAAGCCGTCGCCCGGCAGGTGGCGAGCGACCAGAATCCGTCGGCAGTGCCCGGGAAAGCGACCGCGACCGATCTGCTGTCCCTCATCGATCGGGCCAAGAGGGCCCGCCGCCCCCGCTGAAGTTCGCCTCGGACGTCGAGATGGCGCGAAGGCGGATCAGCCGAGCCGCTCGATGATGGTGGCGTTCGCCATGCCGGCGCCTTCACACATCGTCTGCAGACCCCAGCGGCCACCAGTGCGCTCGAGCTCGTGCACGAGGGTGGCGAGGAGCTTGGTTCCCGAGCAGCCCAGCGGATGACCGAGGGCGATGGCGCCGCCGTTCACGTTCACCTTGGCCATGTCCGGATGATGCTCCTTCTCCCAGGCCAACACGACCGATGCGAACGCCTCGTTGATCTCGATGAGGTCCATGTCGTCGATGGTGAGCCCGCCCCGCTCGAGCACCTGCTTGGTGGCCGGGATCGGCCCGGTCAGCATCTCGATCGGATCCACTCCGGAGAGTCCGAAGGAGTGGAAGCGCGCCTTGGCGGTGAGGCCGAGCTGGTTGGCCCGCTCCTCGCTCATGATCAGCGCAGCCGACGCGCCGTCGGTGATCTGTGAGCTGTTGCCCGCAGTGACCTTGCCGTCCTCCTTGAACGCCGGCTTGAGCTTGGCCAAGGTCTCCACCGTTGTGCCGGGCCGGATGCCCTCGTCGGTGCGCACCATGTCGTCGCTCTCCACGACGTTGCCGGACTCACGATCGAACACCTTCGCCTTGACCGGGATGATCTCGTTCTCGAAGCGGCCTTCTTGGGTGGCCTGCTCGGCCAGCTGCTGGCTGCGGGCGCCGAACGCATCGAGGTCCTCGCGGGAGAGGTCCCACTTGTCGGCGATGATCTCCGCTGACGTGCCCTGCATCACGAGGCCACCCCGCGGCGCGTAGCGCTCCATCACCCGAGGCCCCATCGGAAAGCTGCCGGGGGTGACCGACGCGCCCATAGGTGTGGTGGACATCACCTCGACACCCGCCGCAATGACGATGTCATAGGCACCGGCCATCACGCCTTGGGCGGCGAACGCCGCGGACTGCTGGGACGATCCGCACTGCCGATCGATGGTCGTCGCCGGGACCGACTCGGGCCAGCCGGCGGCCAACACCGCGCTGCGCCCGATGTTCACGCTCTGGTTCCCGACCTGCATGACACAACCCATGATCACGTCTTCGACCTGTGCAGGGTCGAGGTGGTTCCGCTCGGCCAGCGCCATGAGCACCTCTGCCGCCAGGTCTGCGGGATGCCAGCCCGAAAGCTTGCCGAAGCGCTTGCCCCCCGGTGTGCGAACGGCATCGACGATCACTGCGGTGGCCATCCTGGCTCCTTCCCCATGCCGGTCGGCCGATCCGGCCGGCAGTTCGATCAGCACGACTTGACCGGTCGGTCAAGGTCGCTGCGCTGAGTCTGCCGGGGCCGACGTCCAACCCGCAACCGTGGACGGTCGACCGCGGCCCGAGCCAAGGCAGAGAGCATCTGCTAGCGATGGTGACCGCCGGCACATCGGCTGCGCCGAAGAGGAGCCACGATGACTGAGACCACCAGCGCCGACCTCGACCGCACCGTCGAGGGCCAGACGGTCGCCCGCCGGTTCCTGGCCACCGTCGCCGAACATGGGCCCCGGACCGCGCTGCGGTGGAAGGAGGGCGACAGCTGGCACGAGTGGACGTTCGCCGAGTACGCCGACAACGTCGCCCACGCCACGGCGGGCTTGGCTGACCTGGGTGTCGGGCCCGGTGACCGCGTCGTGTTGATGATGCGCAACTGCCCCGAGTTCCACGTTCTCGACCTGGCCTCCCTGATGTGCGGAGCTACGCCGATCTCCATCTACAACTCGTCGGCATCCGACCAGATCGAGTACCTCGTCAACCACAGCGGCGCCACAGTCGGGTTCGTCGAGGACGACGGCTTCCTGGCCAAGCTCGAGCCGGTCCGAGACAACTTGCCCAAGTTGCGGACGCTCGGCGTGGTGCGGGCCGGTGTCACCACGACCTCTGAGGCGGTGACCTGGCAGATGTTGATGGCCGCCCAGCCGGCCGACGTCCAAGCGGCGGCCGAGGTCGGGTCGCCCGATGATCTAGCCACCGTGATCTACACGTCGGGCACGACCGGTCCCCCGAAGGGCGTGATGATCAGCAACTACAACGTCTGCTGGACCGTCGAGAGCCTCAAGCTGGCGTTCGCCCTCCCGGAGTACGTGGGCAAGCGGCTCGTCTCGTACCTCCCGATGGCCCACATCGCCGAACGCATGACCAGCCACTACCAGCAGGCTGCGCTCGGCTACGAGGTGAGCTGCTGCCCCGAGCCGGCCCAGGTGGCGGCGTATGCCCGCGAGGTGCGGCCCAACATCATGTTCGGCGTGCCCCGCATCTGGGAGAAGATGCACGCCGGCGTGATGGGGGCCATGGCTGCCGATCCGGCCCAGGCCGAGCAGTTCGAACGGGCGGTGGAGACGGCCAAGCCGATCTCCCTGAAGCTGGCCTGGGATGAGGCTAGCGACGAGGAGAAGTCCACGTGGCAGGCCCTCGATGCAGGGGCGTTCGCCAGCGTGCGGAAGTCGCTCGGTCTCGACGAGATCGACGTGGCCATCAGCGGCGCTGCGCCGATCTCCGCCGAGCTGCTGGCCTGGTACCGGGCGGTGGGTGTGCCCATGTCGGAGATCTACGGCATGTCGGAGAACTGCGGCCCGATGACCTGGACGCCCTACCGCATCAAGCCGGGCACGGTCGGCCCGGCCATGCCCGGGTGCGAGGTGACCCTGGCCGAAGATGGCGAGGTTCTCTGCCGGGGCGGCAACGTCTTCCAGGGATACCTGAATGCACCGGACAAGACCGCGGAGGCCCTCGATCCAGATGGCTGGCTGCACTCCGGTGACATCGGTGAGGTGGACGACGACGGCTACTACCGCATCGTCGACCGCAAGAAGGAGCTGATCATCACCGCTGGCGGCAAGAACATCAGCCCGGCCAACCTGGAAGGCGCGCTGAAGATGATCCCGCTGGTCGGCCAGGCCTGCGCGGTGGGCGACGACAAGCCGTTCGTGGCGGCGCTGGTTGTGCTCGACCCCGACACCGCGCCGACCTGGGCCAAACAGCACGGCATCGACTACTCGACGCTGGCCGACCTGGCCGAGCACCCCGACGTGGTGGCCGAGATCGAGTCCGGGCTGACCGAGGTGATGGTCCCGTTCAACAACGCCGAACGGGTCAAGAAGGTCAAGGTCTTGGGTGAGGAGTGGCTACCGGACTCGGAGCTGCTGACCCCCACGTCCAAGCTGAAGCGCCGCGGCGTCAAGTCGATCTTCGCCAAGGAGATCGAAGCTCTTTACGCCCGCTGAGGCAGGCCGGGCGCGGGCCCTAGATGACGGTCAGCCGAGCACCTCGATGGGATCGCCGATGTGCACGTCGCCTGGTTCGACGACGCTGCAGTACACGCCGAGGTGATTCTCGTGCAAGGCGTTCATCGTGCGGAACACCTCGATGTCGCGCTCGATGCCGCCGGGCTGGGCCCGCAGCGGCATGGCGCAGCGCACCGTGCGCTGATCGACGCTGATCACCGCCCCGCCGACTCGAACCCTGCGGCCAACCCACTTGTCCTCGGGGAACCCAGCGCCGTCGCTGGAGCCGAGGTCGACCAGCACGTTGGGCCGGAACCGGCGGACGTCCCAGTCGGTCTCGGGGCGCTCCTCGCGGCAACGGGCGATCGAGCTGGTCGTGAGGACGTGCACTGCAGCCAGGTCCAAGAACGTGCCCGCCGGCGACGGGATCGCTACCCGTTCGGCCTCGTCGTGCTCTGGCTCGAACGTCATCTCATAGGAACGAGAGCGTTCGTCGTAGGTCAGGGGTTCGTCACCGGCGTCTGCTTCGGCCAGGGTCACCGGCCGGCCGATCCAGGCCGAGAGCACGTCGTCGATGTCGGGGTCGTCGGCGGTGATGGTCTGCCCGGCCGGCAGCGTCAACACCACCGCGTGGCCGTCGTCGTCCACGCTGGCCAGCAGAAGCTCGGCTGTGGACTTGGCTGACAAGGTGCGATCGCTCGCCGCGTCGACCACCGCGTAGCGCCGATCACCGGCCACGCCTCGCACACCGATGCGCAGCGACTCCGTCGGGACGCCCTGCATCGACTTCACCGGGTAGCGCCACAGCGCAGCGACCGTTGCGGGCATCGATGGTTCCTGTCAGCCGGCTCGGGGAAGGGCAGAGCTCGCCGTCTCGACCGTACCCGGCGACGGTGGATCAGGCTCTGCCTGTAGTTCGTCAAGGCGTTTGTCGCGCAAGGCGCTTTAGCTTGAGGGCGTGACATCGGCCCTCGCCCCGGCCGACGAGCTGGTCGAGTTCGGCACCGCTCGAGGTCGCTGGATTCTGGCCGGGATGGTGCTCGGGTCCGGTGTCGCATCGCTCGATGCCACGGTCGTGAACGTCGCCCTTCCCCGCTTGGGCTCTGACCTGCACGCCGACTTCGCCAGCTTGCAGTGGGTGCTCAACGGCTACACGCTGTCGTTGGCCTCGCTGATCCTCGTCGGTGGCGCGCTGGGAGACCGGTTGGGCCGACGCAAGGTCTTCACCATCGGCGTCATCTGGTTTGCCGCCGCGTCGCTGCTCTGCGGCTTGGCGCCTGATGTCCGGACGCTGATCGCCGCCCGGATCCTCCAGGGGATCGGCGGTGCGCTGCTCACACCGGGCAGCCTGTCCATACTGCAGGCGTCGTTGCGTCCCGAGGATCGTGCTCGCGCCATCGGCGCGTGGTCCGGCTTGGGTGGGGTGACGACGGCGATCGGTCCGTTCCTCGGCGGGTGGCTGGTCGATGTGGCCTCATGGCGCCTCATCTTCTTGTTGAACCTGCCGTTGGCCGCGGTGGTCGTATACGTCGCCACCCGACATGTGCCCGAGACTCGGGACCCGACGGTGTCGGGCCGCCTCGACTACTCCGGAGCACTGCTCGGGGCGCTTGGCCTGGCCGCCACGACCTATGGGTTGATCGAACGCTCGTGGGCGATCGGCGCCGTGGGGATCGTCGGCCTGGCCGTGTTCGTGCTGGTCGAAAGCCGCGAGCAACATCCGATGCTCCCGCTCGGCATCTTCCGGTCTCAGCAGTTCTCGGCGACCAACGTCGTGACGTTCTTCGTGTACGGAGGGCTCAGCTCGTCGCTGTTCCTCCTCGGCCTCGTGCTCCAGATCGGCCTCGGCTACTCGCCGCTCGAAGCAGGCGTCTCGATGTTCCCGATCACCGTGATCATGTTGTTGTTCTCGGCCCGAGCTGGCGCACTGGCCCAACGCATCGGCCCGCGACTTCCCATGACACTCGGCCCAGCGATGGTCGCCGGCGGCATGGTCTTGATGATCCGCATCACACCTGGCGTGAACAACGCGGTGGCGCGGGTCGGCGGCCTGTTGGCGGTGGCCGCCGTGCCGCTCGTGGCGGGCATCAACCCGGCTCAAGGCGTTGCTGCGACCACCCTCGTGTCGGGCTTCCACGCCACGATGGTGGCCGCCGCAGGGTTGGTCTTGACCGGCGCCCTGGTGGCTTTCGCCTTGATCCGCTCCGACGTGCTTGCGGTGTCAACGAGCGATGATGCCGCCCCGGTCGAACACCGCAATCCGTGCTTCCACTGCGGCGTGGGCGGCCCGCCGTTGAGGGTTCACGCCAGCTCAGGCTGATCGGCGCCTTAGCCGCCGAAGTTGAGACGCGATGTAGGGGCGGGCCCGGCGCTGACCACCCCGCTCGGCGATCGCGGCCTCCAGTCGAACCAGGCTGGCAAAGACCGCGGTGACATCGGGCTGCCATCCACGTCGCTCGCACTCGTCGATCCACTCCGCCGGCGTGAGATGACCGCGCTGGCCGTTGCATCGGCGACAGGCTGCGACCTCGTTCTCGATCCACGACGGACCGCCCTTGATGCGCGGCACGACGTGTTCGGTGGTGGCGGCCACCAAACCGATCGCCACCGGGCGGCGGCACCAGATGCACGAGCCACCGTCGCGCGCGAGGACGAGTCGCAACCGCTCGGCCCGTGAGAGGGCACCGCCGGTGGTGACGGCCATCCAAGCGGAGGGTAGAGCCCGTCGGCTTTGCCCGCGCGATGATGCGCCGGTCATGGCCGACGGTCGGTTCGCACCGAGCCCCAGCGGCGACCTGCACATCGGGAACCTCCGCACCGCGCTGCTGGCCTGGCTCTTCGCCCGCTCGTCGGGCGGACGGTTCGTCGTCCGCATGGAAGACCTCGATCGGGCGACGGCCAACGCCTGGCACGAGGCGAGGCAGCTCGCCGACCTGTCGGCCCTCGGACTCGACTGGGACGGCGAGGTGTTGCGCCAGTCCGAGCGCTTCGCCTCCTACGACGAGGCGATCAGTCGGCTGGACGCGCTCGGCCTCACCTACTCCTGCTACTGCACGCGAAGGGAGATCCGTGAGGCGGCCACCGCGCCCCACGGCCCGGCGCCCGAAGGCGCGTATCCCGGGACCTGCCGCGCGTTGACCCAGGCGCAACGCAACGACCGCCAAGCGACTGGCCGCCCACCGGCGTTGCGGCTGCGTACCGCAAAGGAAGTGGTGGCCTTCGAGGATCGGTTCGCCGGCCTGGTGGAAGCCGAGGTCGACGACGTCGTGCTGCGCCGCAACGACGGTGTGCCTTCCTACAACCTGGCGGTCGTCATCGACGATGGCGTCCAACTGGTGGAAGAGGTGGTGCGGGCCGACGACTTGTTGCTCTCCACGCCCCGCCAGATCCACCTCGGCCGCCTGCTCGGCCTGCCACGGCCCGCATACGTCCACGTGCCGCTGGTGCTCGGACCGGACGGGGCACGGCTGGCCAAGCGCCACGGCGCGGTGACGCTCCGGGACCTGGCCGCGGCCGGGCAGTCGCCGGCCGACGTGCTCAACCGCTTGGCCGTCAGCGTGAACCTGGCTGAGCCAGGTGAGTCGGTGACCACGGAGGGTCTGCTGGCCAGGTTCGATCCGGACGCCCTTCCCCGCCACCCGTGGATCCTCGACGCTGATCCCTAGGGTGGGCCGATGAGGACGGTGGTGGTGGTCGTCGCCCACGGCAGCCGACTACCGGCGGCGATGGCCGCCCATCAGGCGGTGTGCGACGGCTTGCGGAAGCGACTCGGCGGCCAGGCCTCCGTCGAGCCCGCCTATCTCGAGCTGACCGAGCCCGACATACCGTCGGCCATCGACGGCGCAGTGGCCGACGGAGCGGACCGGATCGTCGTGCTGCCGTACTTCCTGCACCCGGGCAACCACACCCTCCGAGACATCCCCGAAGTCGTCGAAGCGGCACGATCCCGTCATCGAGGAACGGTGATCGACCAGGCGCCGATGTTCGGAGCCGATCCGGCCCTGGTCGACACGTTGGCTGCCCAGGTGTCGGTCGCGGTCGACTCGACCTGAGCGACCGCTACCCGGCCGACGGTCGGACCGTGTAGACGAGGCTGGCGGTGGCTACCAGGCCGCGCCCCGAGGTGCGAGCCTCGGCCCGGCAGAACACGGTGGCCCGCCCCCGCCGCTCGACCCATCCCTCGGCCACCGCATCCTCACCGACCACTGCACCGACGAAGTTGACCGTCATCGACAAGGTCAGCATGGCCATCGGCTCGTCGTAGGCGCTGCCCACCGCAGGCACGACGACCGTGTCGATCAAACTGGCGATCGCCCCGCCGTGGATCACCGCCGCAGGCTGTTCGTACTCCGGCCGATACGGCAGACGCATGCGGGCGTAGTCGGCGCGTATCTCTTCGGCCCGCAGGCCCAAGAACGTGGGAAACACCACCCGGTCGCGGTCCGGGAAGTCCTGCCACCGCGCCGCGCGCTCGGGCGTGAGCGGCGCAAACCGGTGGGCGTTGGGGGCCAGGTCATGGGCGGGCTCGGTCACGCTCTGCACGGTAGGTCCCACCGATCGCTCCGGCCGAAGCGACGGGTCGCAGTCGCGGCCGGCCGCCCCGATCGACCAACGCACCCGGTTGTGGGTAGCGTCCGGTTCTGCCCATCTCTCTCCGCCACCGCTGGCAGCCGCTGGCCGTCCTCCTGGCAGCCACCCTCGCCATCGCGGCCTGCGGTGACAAGGCGCCCGTGGCGGTGCGAAGCCAGGCCGCCGCGGTCAAGCCCGAGCGATCGCGACTCAACGGCTCCTGGCCGCAATCCAAGCCGAAGCCGCCACCAGCCAAGCCCAAGCCGAAGCCGAAGCTGGCACCGAAGCCGAAGCTGGCACCGAAGCCCCAACCAACCCAGCCTCCGCAAACCCAGCCTCCGCAAACCCAGCCTCAGCAAACCCAGCCTCAGCAAACCCAGCCTCAGCAAACCCAGCCTCAACCAAGACCCACGGTTGCGCCGCAGCCGAAGCCGCAGGCTCAGCCCGCCTCGCCTGGTCCGGCAGCCATCGCGCCGACGGCCGGTGGGGCCGGCCCGCTCGGACCTCCCTGGCCCGATCACCTCACCGCCGCCGATGCGATCGTCCCCTCCGTCGCCTTGTACCAGGCGCCAGGCCAGCCGGCCGGAAAGACGTTGTCCAACCCCACGTGGGAGGGCCTCCACTTGGTGTTCCTCGTCCGCCAGGACCAAGGCGAGTGGCTTCAGGTGCAGGTTCCGACCCGCCCCAACGGTGCCACGGCCTGGGTCAAGCGCAGTGACGTGTCGACCCGCAGCGTGCCCAACCACATCGTCATCGAGCGGAGCGCCCGGCGGATCACCGTCTACCACGGCGGCCAGCCGATCCTCCAGGACATCGCTGCGGTGGGCAAGGCCGGGACGCCCACCCCGATCGGCAACTTCTACGTCGACGGTACGGCCAAGCCCTACAACCCCAACGGCCCCTACGGCGTGTACCAGGTGAGCTTCACCGGGTTCTCCGACGTGTACACCAGCTTCGGCGGAGGCGTTGGTGAGGTCGCCATGCACGGCACGAACCAGCCGGGGCTGCTCGGAACACCGGCCAGCCACGGATGTGTCCGGCTGTCGAACGAGACGGTGACCAGGGTCGTCAACCTGGCCCCCACCGGCACACCCGTGCAGGTCGTTCCGTAGCGCTCAACCGAGCAGGGTGGTGACCACGTCCGCTTCGGCTTCGGGGGTGGTGAGCACGAGCACTTCGTCGCCTGTGTAGAGGCCGGTGTCACCGCGGGGCACGATCACATGGTTGTCCCGGATGATCGCCACCACCGTGGAGTCCCGGGGCAGGCCGAGCTCGGCGATGTTCTGGCCGGTGGAGGGCGACTCGTCGGTGAGCGTCGCCTCGGACAAGCGAGCCTTGCCGCCCTCGAAGGAGAGCAGTCGCACGAGCGTGCCCACCGAAACCGCTTCTTCGACCAGTGCGGTGAGCAGGTGCGGGGTGGATACCGACACGTCGACGCCCCACATCTCGGTGAACATCCACTCGTTCTTCGGGTTGTTGACCCGGGCCACGACTCGAGGCACGGCGAACTCCTGCTTGGCCAGCAGCGAGATGACCAGGTTGTCCTCGTCGTCGCCGGTGACCGCAGCCACCACGTCGGCCTGCTCGATGTCAGCCCGGGCCAGCTCGGACAGCTCGCAGGCGTCGGCCACCACCCAGGTGACTCCGGCCGGTTCGCCGAGGGCCTGGGCTGCGGCCACCCGTTCGGCGTCGATCTCCACGATCGCCACCTCGTGGCCACCGCGGACCAGGTCGTCGGCGATGTAGGTGCCGACGTTGCCGCCTCCGGCGATGACGACGCGCATCAATGGCCTCCCGCGCCGGGCTCGGACAGGTGGCTGTCGAACGTCTCGACATGGTCTCCCGAGACGATGACATGCACGAGGTCGCCGTCCTGGGCCACGGTGTCAGCTTCGGGCACGATGGCGACACCGAGCCGGGTGAGGGCCGCGACTCGCGCCGTGCCGGCGATGTCGAGATCGGTCAAGGGACGTCCGGCCCATCGGCTGGGGACCGCCCGTTCGACCAGGCACACCCTGGCCGTCGGGTCGATCCACTCGACCGCCGGCCGGTCGGGGAGGATTCGCAGCAGCACCCGTTCGGTTGCCCACATCACGGTGGCGATGGTGGGGATGCCGAGGCGCTCGTAGATGGCGGCTCGGCGGGGGTCGTAGATGCGGGCCACCACCCGCTCGATGTTGAAGGTCTCCTTGGCCACCCGGGCCACGAGGATGTTCGAGTTGTCGCCGTTGGTGACCGCGGCGAGAGCGCCGGCCTCTTCGATGCCCGCTTCCTGCAGCCGGTCCCGGTCGAAGCCCACCCCGACCACAGTGCGGCCCTTGAAGTCCTCCGGTAGCCGCACGAAGGCGCGGGAGCGGCGATCGATCACGGCCACCGTGTGACCGTGTTCCTCGACGGCACGGGCCAAGCCGGCTCCCACTCGGCCGCAGCCGACCACGACGACGTGCACTGTTCCAACCTCCGCGGCCCGTCGGTGGGCACGGCGGCGCAGCCTAGGACCTGCCGCTCCGGACGGAGAAGCCGGCAAGGGTCGCTCTACGCTGCCCGCCGCGTGGCGCCTTCCTCCGATGTCAGACCATTGATCAGACGCCGCATCGTGCTGGCCGGTCTGGCGGCGGTGGTGGTCGGAGCCTGCGGTGGTGGCGCCGGGAAGCGTCGCCGCATCGGTCCGGCTGCTGGCCGGCCGATCACGTTCTCCTACGGGCCCGACGATGCGCAGGTGGCCGATCTGTTCCTGCCGTCGAGCCGCCGAGCGGGTGGCCCCGTCGTCGTGCTCATCCACGGTGGTTACTGGCAACCGGGCTATGACCGGTCGCTGATGGTTCCACTGGCCCGCGATCTCGTGGATCGTGGTTTCGTTGCCTGGAACGTCGACTATCGGGCCGTGGGAGCAGGCGGCGGATGGCCGGCGACCTTCAGCGATGTGGCGTCTGGAGTCGACCTGCTGGCCGAGGTCGGCCGGCGTCGGCACCTCGACGTCAGCCGAGTGGTGACCGTCGGGCACTCCGCCGGTGGAACGCTGGCCCTCTGGGCGGCTGCTCGTCGTCGGTTGCCGGCCGACGCGCCGGGAGCAGAGCCCCGCATCGAGCCTTGCGCGGTCGTATCCCAGGCCGGGGTCAACGACTTGGTGGGCGCGGCGCGGCAAGGCCTCGGGGGCGGAGCCGCCGAACAGGTGATGGGCGGATCGCCCACCTCGGTGCCCGACCACTACCGGCTCGGCTCGCCGCTGGCCCGCCTGCCCCTCGGCGTGCCCCAGCTGCTCGTGCACGGCCCGGACGACACGCTCGTCCCGGTCAGCCAGAGCCGGACCTACGCCGCGGCGGCCAAGGCTGCTGGCGACCAGGTGGACCTGATCGAGGTACCGGGAGCCGACCACTTCTCGGTGATCGATCCGGGCCACAAGGCGTGGGTGATGGTGGCTGAGCGCCTCGTCGAGCTCTGCATCGACCGTTGACGGTCTGACGCGGCGAAGTTCCGCACCCGCAGGAAGCCCGGCAGGCCGACCGCGTAGGTTGGACCCGATGGCAGTCACGGCACCCGCTGAGCCCCTGGTGCCTGACCTGCTCGAAGTCGCCGTGCCGATCGGAGCGCGGGTCATGGTCATGAGTGACCTGCACCTCGGCCAGAACGCCGATGCCGCATCCGACGTGGTGGCGGCCGAGCTCGGCCGGGCCATCGACGGGTGGGACGGCCCTGGCGTGGTCGTCCTCGCCGGCGACGTGTTCGAGTTGCTGGCCGAGACGCACAACGACCCGGGCCGCGGCTTGCGGTCTCACCCGAGGCTCACTTCGGCCCTGCGTCGCTACGCGGACGGTCAAGCCCGCCAGGTCGTCGCGTTGGCCGGCAACCACGATGGGGCGCTGGCCTGGGACGCGCCGGCGGTGCGGACGCTCGAGAAGGAGATCGGAGCCCAGGTCGCGCTGGCCGTCGACCTCGTGATCGAGACGGGAGCGGGCTGCCGCAAGGTCCGGGTCGAACATGGTCACCGCTTTGACCGGGCGAACGCGTTCGTGGACCCACGCAACCCTGGTGAGACGCCGCTCGGCCACCATGTCGTGCGTGATGTCCTGCCGATGCTCGACCAGCCCGGCGCGGAGTGGCTCGAGGGCATGGAGCTGTTGGTCGATCCCGGGCAGAGCGGCTCGTTCATGGCCTCGCGTCTGCTGTACCGGCGTCTGGCTCACCGCTCGCTGACTTTGCTGTTGCCGTTCATGGCGAGCCTCGTGCTCGCCCTCGTCTGGCTGGCCGCCGGGCACCACCACCAAAGCTGGCTGCGACCGGCCGCGTTGATCGCCCTGCTGATCGGTGCGCTTGCGCTGGCTGGCGTGATCCTGGTGACCGCTTGGTGGAAGTGGGCTCTGCACAGACCGCTCGGCGTGCTTCGCCACGTGGACCTGAGCGCCGGGGCCGAGCCGCAGAACGACGCTCCCCGCCGAAAGGCGCGCCGTCTGGTCGGTGACGGTTACATGGGTTACATCAGTGGTCACACCCACGACCCCGAACTCGTGGATCTCGGCGGCGGCTTCTACGCCAACAGCGGGTGCGGAGGTTCGGTGCTGGAACGGCGGCCGGGGCGACTCGGTCTGCCGGCGGCCTACGCGGTGAGCCGGCGCCTGTCCTGGATCGAGCTGGAAGCCGGCGCCGGCCTGCACGTGCGGCTGCTGTTCGGCCGCCAACCCCTTCCGACAACCACTGCGCTGGAGCGCATCTGCACCCGCCCGGTGGAGCTGGCCGCCCCCCGACCGGCCGTGGTCGCCACCTGGCCGAACGGCAACCAGTGGCCCGAACCGGACCACCAGGACCTAGCCCGGCGCAAGATGGCCCGCCGGATCGGCGCGGGGCTCATCGCGTTGGCTGGCCTGATCGACCTCGCCTCGGCCATCACCCCGCCTCTGGCTGACCGCCTTCGAGCCATCACCCAGGTCGTGCCGTTCGCCGTGCCGCAGGCCGCGGCCGTCCTCGTCGCACTGTCCGGTGTTGCGTTGCTCATGCTGGCCCGCGGCGTGCGGCGCGGCCAGCGCCACGCCTGGAGCATCGCCCTGTTCCTGCTGACCGCTTCGGTCGTGCTCCACCTGGTCAAGGGGCTGGACGAGACCGAGGCGCTCGTCTCCCTGATCGGGGCGGGCTTCCTGCTGGCCAACAAGGCCCACTTCAACGCCCGCGCCGATGACCAGGCGGTCGCACGGGGGTTCTTCACGCTGCTCATCGGAGGTCTGGTGGCGGTGGCCGCCGGCGTGGCGGCGGTGGAGTTGCCGTTGTTCTTCGGGGTGGGCCACCACCGGCCGCCTCTGCGGCGGGCCATCGTCGCAGTCGCCGAACGGCTGGTGGGGATCACGTCGGTGGTGCTGCCCCACCGAGTTGACCGCTTCCTCCGGCCGACCCTCCTCGCCACATCGATCGGCCTGGCCGTGGCTGCCGGCTGGCTCCTGTTCGGACCGGTGGTGGCGTCGCGGCTGGCTGCTCGCCCGGTCGAGTCGTTGGAGCGGGCCCGCCGCCTGGTCCAGCAGTACGGCGGCGACACGCTGGCCTACTTCGCCCTCCGCGACGACAAGCGCTTCTTCTTCTACGGTGACACGCTCATCGCCTACGCCGTGTACCAGGGGGTGTGCCTGGTCTCGCCGGACCCGATCGGTCCGTTGGCCGAACAACGGGTGGCATGGAGCGCGTTCCGCACGTTTGCCGACCAGCACGGTTGGCCGGTCGCGGTGATGGGGGCCGGCGAAGCTTGGTTGCCGATCTATCGAGCGTCAGGCATGCACGATCTGTACGTCGGCGACGAGGCGGTGGTCGACGTACGCCGCTTCAGCCTCGAGGGGGGCCGCAACAAGGGCTTGCGCCAAGCCGTGAACCGCATCGCCAAGTACGGCTACCGCGCCGAGTTCCACGATCCGGCCCACATCGACCCAGAGCTCGAACGGAAGCTCCGCCGGTTGATGACCGAGAGCCGCCGCGGTGAGGTGGAGCGTGGGTTCTCCATGACCCTCGGGCGGATCTTCAACCCGGAGGACGAAGGCCTGCTGCTCACCGTGTGCTTCGGCCCGGCCGGCGATCCGGTGGCCTTCTGCCAGTACGTGCCCGCTCCCGCGATCAAGGGCTACTCGCTCGACCTCATGCGCCGTTCCGAAGGTGAGCACCCGAACGGTCTGAGCGACTTCGTGGTCGTCGAGACGATCCGCCATCTGCGTGACCGCGGCCAGGTCGGGCTGGGTCTCAACTTCGCCACCATGCGAGCGGTGCTGGCCGGCGAGCGGGGCGACGGGATCAGCCCGCGGATCCAGCGCTGGTTCCTGCAACGGATGAGCGATTCCATGCAGATCGAGTCTCTGTGGCGGTTCAACGCCAAGTTCGACCCTGACTGGTTGCCCCGCTACGCGGTGTACGACTCGCCGGAGAACATGCTCACGTCGGCCATGGCGGTGGCCAAGGCCGAGTCGTTCTGGGAGCTGCCGGTGATCGGCCGGTTCTTCAAGCCGAAGCAGTGTGACGCCGTGCTCCCGGCCGCACCCGGTCCTCCCCCCCCCCGACGGCGCGGCCGAGGAACCGGTGGCCGAACCGGCCGGCAGCCCGGCAAAAGCGGCTAGCCCGGCGGCTGCGACCCCGGACCAGGAGCCGGTCAGCTCACCGGCAGATGGCGGTTGAGGAAGGCCGTCGTCTGGTTCCACGCGGTGGCTGCCGCCTCCGGCTGGTGGAACATCGGAGCCTCGTGGTTGTCGAAGGCGTGCCCGGCCCCGGGGTGGACGTGGATCTCGATGTCGGCCCGGTCGGCTACGGCGGCTTCCACGGCCCGCACCCCTTCGATGGGAAGGAACGCATCCTCCTCGCCGAAGTGCAGCAGCACCGGGCATCGGATCTGGTCCAGCTGGTCGAGCATCGAAGGGACCTGCGAGCCGTAGTAGGAGACAGCGACCGAGGGATCGTCGTGGATGGCCGTGGCCCAGGCCATCGTCCCACCGAAGCAGAAGCCGATGATGCCTGGCCGGCCGGGACCCACCTCGTCCAAACCGTCGACCGCGGCGAGAGAAGCCAGGCAGTCACCGACGGCCTTCTGCGGCTCGACCTTCCTCGCCAGCTCCATCGCTGCGGCCATGCCGGCTTCGGTGTGGTCGGCCTGCCAGTTGCGGTGTTCGCGCCAGAACATGTCCGGCGCGCCGACCACGTAACCCATCGTGGCCAGCCGGTCGCCGACCGCCCGGATGTAGGAGCCGACCCCGAAGATCTCCTGGATCAGGACGATGCCGGGGCCCCGGCCGGTGTCCGGCACCCAGAGGTGGAGGTCGAACGCACCGTCATCGACGGTGATCCTCTCGGTGCGGGTGCTGGACATGGGCGTTCTCCGTAGCAGTCGGCTGGATGACGGTGAGGCTCAGCGGCCGAACATCATCATCCACTGGTCGAGGCTCTGCGGGCGGAAGACGACGTTGCGACTGCGGGTCTCGGCCATGGTGGCCGACGGCTTCTCCGAGTACAGGTGGCCGGGGTAGAGCACCGCGTCGTCAGGCACCTGGGCCAGCTTCTGGGTGAGGCTCTCATAGAGCTGAGCCGGATCTCCGCCAGGCAGGTCGGTGCGGCCGCAACCGTCGAGGAACAGCGTGTCGCCGGCGACCAGCTTGCCGTCGACCAGGAAGCACTGGCTGCCCGGAGTGTGGCCCGGAGTGTGGATCAACGTGATGGGTACCTGGCCGACCTGCACTGTGTCGCCGCTGGTGTGGGTCACCAGCTCGTCTCGGGATACCCCCGTGGCCTTCTCCACCCATTCGGCTTCGTCGGCCTGAACGTGGATGGGCACCGAGGTCGAGTCGAGCAGCTCGCGGATGCCTCGGATGCCGTGGCCCATCATGTCTCCCCCGACGTGGTCGGGGTGGTAGTGGGTGGCCAACGCGCCGACCAGGCGCATGCCGTCGGCTTCGAGGATGTCGACGAGACCCTGCGGGTCATAGGCCGGATCCACGACGACCGCCTCACCGGTCAGACGGTCGCCGATCAGATAGACGAAGTTGACCATCTGCTGGGCGACGTAGTCGTCCTCGGCCAGGTCCAGGCCCGAGAGCAGCTGGCGGAAGTAGAGCCGGTCCTCTTCGGGCGCCTGAGGAGTGGAGGTCATGGCGGTCATGGTACGGGCCGGCCGCCGTCGGCCGATCCTCCCTCGCGCCGGAGCGTGCGCCGGTACCAGTCCCGCCAGAGCGACTTGAACGCGTCGTCGTAGCGGTCATAGGTCGCCCGCAGCTTCGTGCCCGGCCAATCCCCCGGCAACAGCTCGGTCGGGAGCAACGGGTCGGCCACCAGGTGACGCAACACCGTGGCGGACAGGACGAACGCCGGCGCGAGAGCGTTGAGGTCGTGACCGTCGAGTTGCCCGACCACGTCTTCGAGTTGGCGGTGCAGCTTCGTCGCCTGATCCGACCAACCGCTCAGGTCCCACAGCTCAGTGGCCAGGGCCCGCGGATCTGAGACCCGGCTGTCCATCCATCGGCATTGGCGATCGATCACCGATCGAGCCTCGGGCGCCGTGTCGATCGGCAGGTTGTCGGGCCGGAGCCACACGCCTTCGCGCAGTTCGGCCATGCGCAGTCGGGTCATCGCCGTGCGAAGCTCGGAACGCTCGTCGGCTGTCCGCCCGTCGGCCACGACCACCCTGGTGCACCACGTCCCTCGCCAGCGACGGGTCTTCGGTGCCCGGCTCTGAGCTTGGCGGGCCTGGCGGGCCAGCAGCGCGCCGGCCAAGCGGTGCCCGTCGTCGTCGGGCTCCAGCTCGCCCGCCGCCACCATCCGGGAGACAGCCACCCGGGTGGTTCCCTCCACAATGCCGAACAGCTCGCCGGAGCGGACGAGCATCCGAGTGGGAAGCCGGGGCGGGTCCACGCCGAGCAGGGTGCTGGCGATCACCGACCGTGCGGTGAACGCCGACGAGGCCGAACGAACATTACGAGTAGCCATCAGATGTAGACAGAGTGTAAGATGGGTCTGTGGCGACCACCATGCTTCCTCTGCCGGAAGCCCTGCCTGATGTCCTGCCGACCGAGCGGCTGACCGGCAGCGGGATGCCCGTACCGCAGGTGCGCGCTGAGCTGCGGCGCATCGCCGATGTGCGCAACATCTTCACCGTCGTCGCGTTGTGGGTGGCGACCATCGGCCTGATCTCGGCCACCGTGTGGATCGGTCACCCGCTGGCCTACCTCGCAGCATTCGTCTTCATGGGGCCGATCTTCGCCCGCTTCGCCATCCTCGGCCACGAAGCCGCCCACCGCCTGCTGTTCTCGAAGAAGCGTTGGAACGACGTCATCGGCCGGTGGGTGCTGAGCTACCCGGGTTTCGTGCCGTTCGACGTGTACCGGCGCTCGCACTTCGCCCATCATCGCGAGGAGTTCGGCCCCAGCGAGCCAGACCTCCAGCTCTACAGCGGGTACCCGATCACGCCGGCCTCTTGGCGGCGCAAGCTCGTGCGAGATGCGCTCGGCATCTCGGGGTGGAAGAACCTGAAGCCTCTGCTGCTCGCCGTGCGGAGCAAGGCCACTCGGCCGGTGGCGGTGCGCATCCTCACCGCCCAGGCGGTGCTGCTCGCCGTGTGCATCGCGCTCGGCCGCTGGTGGTTGTACCCGCTGCTGTGGCTCGGCCCTTGGATGACGGGGTGGCGGGTCATCAACCGGTTGCGGGCCATCGCCGAGCATGGCGGGATGATGCGTTCTCGCGATCGCCGGCTCACCACCCACCACGTCCGCCAGTCGAGGCTCGCCCGGTTCTGGATGGTCCCTTACAACACCGGCTGGCACCTGGCCCACCACGTGGACATGGGCGTGACCTGGCGCAACCTGCCGGCCTTGCATCGTGAGCTCACGGCCGCCGGCTGGATCACGCCGGCGCTCGAGTACCCGAGCTACCGGGCGTTCTGGCGGCAGTGCTCGTCGCGGACCGAGGCCGAGGTCGCCGCCGCAGCCCCGCTGCTCGGAGCCGTCGTACCAGCTCGCGAGGGTTGACCGGCTGAGCCCCGGCCCGCGACCGCTCGTGGCCACCAGTCGATCGGCAGGTCGTAGTGGTCTGCGTGGAACGCCCGGCCAGGCAAGCCCAGCGCCGCGGCGAAGGCGTGGAGCTCCTCGAGGCCGGCATCGCTGATCATGTGGGCGAAGCGTCGACCGTGGGCCGGCCAGATGGGGTCGTCCACCAGGATCGTCATGCGCTGGTGCGTGCCGGCTCAGGCCGTGTCGTCGTCGGTCGGATCGGCTGGCTCGACGAGAACAGGCTCAGGCCCGCTGGGGTCGTCGGCATGGTCGCGACGCCAGGCGGCTTCGGCCAGGGACGTGACCTCACGCAACGGACGTCCGGTTCGCCGAGCGACCTTCGCTGCGTCGTCGTACTCGGTCTTCACTCGGCCGGGGCTGACCTTGACCCGCACCGCGTGGCCATCGACCAGCACCCGATCCACCGATCGTTCAGCGGGCCAACGCTCGATCCGGGAACCTCGGACGCCGAGGGTGCCGGTCTCGTTGGTCAGAACCCCGGCAACCTGACGGGCCAATGCCGGGTCGGCCAGGGCAGAGACGGTGTGCGCAGGCCGGCCCTTCTTCATCACGATCGGCGTGATCCAAGCGTCGTGGGCACCCGCTTCCAACAGCGCGGCGACCGTGTGGCCGAGGACCTCACCGGTGGCGTCGTCGACGTTGGCCTCCACCAGCACGACCGGTTGGCCCTCGACCAGGTCTGTCTCATCCGCCACGCCGAGCACCACCTGGGTGAGGTTCGGCCGGTCCTCGAGCTCGCGGCTGCCGGCACCGAACCCGGTGGCGGTGATGCGCATGGCCGGTAACGGCCCGAAGCCTTGAGCCAGCGCGGCCAACAAGGCGGCGCCGGTCGGCGTGGTCAGCTCGGCTGGCTCGTCGATGCCTTGGGTCAAGGCTCCCCGGAGGAGCTCGACCACGGCCGGCGCCGGGTTGGGCAGTTGGCCATGGGCGCTGCGGATCATGCCGATGCCGGTGGTGACCGCCGAAGAACGGACCTCGTCGACGTCGAGCAGTTCGAGGGCGATGCAAGTGCCGACCACGTCGACGATGGCGTCGACGCCGCCCACCTCGTGGAAGTGGACCTGTTCGGGTGGGCGGCGGTGCAACCGGCCTTCGGCCTCGGCCAGCGCTCCGAACGTGGCCAACGCCCGCTGCTGGACCCGTTCGGGGAGACGGGCCTCGGTCACCAGGCCCTGGATGTGGGCGGCAGTTCGCACCACGGTCGATTCGCTGACCTGGACCTTCATGGCCGTGGCGGCGATGCCCCCTCGCAGCACCGGCTCGCCTTCGAGGGCCCAACCGCCGAACGGCAGCGTTTCGAGCATCCTGCGGACCTCGTCGAGGTCGGCCCCGGCATCCACCAGTGATCCGAGTGCCATGTCGCCGGCGATGCCGGAGAAGCAGTGGAACCAGGCCAGGTTCATCGCGCCGCCCTCGCTTCTGCCCCGGATCCGGCCTGGGCTCTGTCCTCGGCGGTATGACTGCCCCTACTGCGGTTCAGGAACAGGCGGACGATCGCGCTGGCCGCACCGAACCCGTTGTCGATGCCGACCACGGTGATGCCCGCGGCGCAGGACGCGAGCATGGCCAACAGCGCGGTCACGCCCTCCAGCCCCGCCCCGTAACCCACGCTGGTGGGGACGGCCACGACGGGTGCGCCGGTGAGGCCGCCGACGATGCTGGCCAAGGCTCCTTCCATGCCGGCGACCACGATCACCGCGTCGGCCTCGCTCAAGGCGGAGGAGTGCTCGAGCAGGCGGTGGACGCCGGCCACGCCGACGTCGGTGATCCGTTGTGCCCGGAAGCCGTGCGCAGCGAGGACGGCGTCGCACTCCTCGGCCACGGGCAAGTCGGCAGTGCCGGCGGTGACCAGCAGGACGCGCTCGTGGCGGGGCTCGGCCGGCCGCCACACCACCGTCGTCGCGGTGGTCGTGCCGCCCGGATTGGTGGCCACAGACGCCCTGATCTGGTCGGCGTCGGCTCTTGTCAGGACCACAGGACCGGCGCCTTCGTCCGCCAGCAACTCAGCCACGATCGCCGTGCACTGACGGGGAGACTTGCCTGGCCCGTACACCGCTTCGGCCACACCTTGGCGCAGTCGCCGATGGTGGTCGACGCGGGCGAAGCCGAGATCGGCGTAAGGCAGCCGGCGCAGCCGGGCGACGGCGGCGTCTGGCGATGTCGCGCCGGACCGCACGTCATCCAGCAACTGCCGCAGGGCCGCTTCGTCCACCTCGGTATCCTGCACGCTCGTGCCCGAGCCCGCAGATCCTGATGCTGCCGCGTCCCGCCTGCGGGTCGGCTTCCTCGGCCCGGTGGGCACGTTCACCGAGCAGGCTCTGCTCACCCAGCCGGATCTGGCCGAATCGACACTGGTTCCATTCGCGACGTTCAGCGACGTTCTCGCCGCGACCGATGACGGAGACGTCGACGTCGGGTTCGTGGCCATCGAGAACTCCATCGAGGGCACGGTGAACGTCACGCTCGACACGCTGGCCTTCGATGTCGACCTGATGATCCAGCGTGAAGTCGTCATCTCGGTGCAGCTCAACCTGCTCGGCCAACCGGGGGCGGCGCTGGCCGACATCGACCGGGTCATGTCGTTCCCACACGCGACCGCTCAATGTCGGGCGTTCCTGCAGCGGGAGCTTCCGACCGCACGGACCGAGGCCACCAACTCGACAGCCGACGCGGCGCGATTGTTGGCGGAGTCCGGCGACCGCAACGCCGCGGCCATCGCCACGTCGCTGGCGGCCAAGGTGTACGACCTCGAGGTGCTGGCCGAGGACGTGGAGGACCATCCCGAGAACCAGACAAGGTTCTTCGCCGTCGCTCCGCACGCGATCCCGGCCCCGACCGGGCACGACAAGACGACGCTGGTGGTCTTCCAGCACTCCGACCGTCCGGGCAGCCTGCTGTCGATCCTGCAGGAGTTCGCGGCTCGGGCGATCAACCTGACCAAGTTGGAGAGCCGGCCGACCAAACGGGGGCTGGGTGACTACTGCTTCATCCTCGATCTTGAAGGCCACGTAGCCGACGAGTTGGTGGCCGACTGCCTGCGCAACCTCAAGTCCAAACACGCCGAGGTCAAGCTGCTCGGCTCGTATCCGGCGGCTGGCGAGCACGGCCCGGCCCTGCGCCGCGACAGCGACGCAGCATGGAAGGCCGCCGATGACTGGCTAGCCGATCTGCGAGGCCGGATAGGGCGCTGAAGCTGGGTCGCTACTTGCCGGGAACCGATTGCGAGCGGATGGTCTTCTGGCCGTTGCTCACAGCCACCACGAAATAGGTGTGTGCCGTTCCATCACAGGACCGGTTGAACGAGTCGCTTCCCGACGACGGAAGGCCCGAGTTGTACGGACCGTTGGCGCTGTCGACCGCGTGTACACGCTGTCGTATGGACCAGTGATCTTCCACGTCACGGTCACCTTGGTGTTGGGGGCGGTGACCGTGATGCTCACGCCGGGGGCAGGCGGCGTCGGGCACGCATCGGCGTTCACCGAGAACGCAGTGAACACAGGACCCGACGGGGACGGCGGCGCCGCTGTGGTGCCCGGCGCCGCTGTGCCCGACGCCCCTCCGCTCCCCCCACCCGAGCCGCCGGTCGGACTGCTGGTTCCGGAGGATGAACCTGCACCGCCGGTCTGGGTGGTGGTCGCACCGCTGGCTTGGGTCGTGGCGGTCGTGGCGGTCGTGGCCGACGAAGTTGTCTTGTCACTGGTGGCCTTGGACCCAGCTTTCTTCGAGCTGCGCGATGACTTGCCGCTCGCCGAGCACCCCGTCACCAGTAGCGCAACAACTCCGAACACCAGGATCAGGCGGATCTTCCTCATGCGGCCCCCGCTACTTAGCGTCAGCGCAGGAGTTTGTCACAGGCTCGGTGATGCGAGTCGGTGTCCCCCTCCGACCCAGAGCTGGTGCTTGTGGGCGCGGCGAGGGGTTCAGAGCACCGCTTCGTAGGCCGCGATCCAGCGCTTGTGGTCGACCGGGATGAGCTGCCCGGCGGCCAGGTGCATGTCGAGTTGGATGAGGAGTGCGTGCCAGGTGGCGGCCAGCTCGGCATCGCCGACGGCGTCGTGGGTGAGGCGGTAGAGGGTGCCGTGATCAGTGGGCTCGATGACCCATCGCACAGGATCGGCGGCGCGCTCGGTCCCGCCCCACGCCTCGATCTGCCCGGGCTCGCTCGTGACCGCGCGCACCCGGTCGGGCTCGACGTGGGTCAAGCGTTGCCAGGTCAGGGAGCCGTCGCCTGACGGCTCGCCGAGCGCGGGGCCGACGCGGTCGAGGTAGTCGTCGTAGAGGTCGGTCGGGCTCAGGCCTTCGTCTTCGGGTGCCGAGCCGAGCAGGTGGTCGAGCGCGATGAGGCACATGTGCCAGCCCGCCGCGTTGCGCGCCGCAACCGACTGGTGGCTTAGCAAGTGGGTGAAGACGAGGACGGTGCCCGCGCCGTCTGGTACGAGCTCGAACCGGAGCAGCTCGGCGCCCCACGTGAACGAGAACACCTTGGGCGGGTCATAGGTGATCACGGTGCCTTGGAACATCGGGCCGTCGTCGCGTGTCGGCTCGCCGGCTTCATGGGCTGCGGCCCGCTGCGCGTCATCGATGAAGCTCAACTCGGCGCCCACGCGGCGGTCGCCCTCGACATTCGACGGGAACCACTGCGCCATCTCGCCCGGTTCGCTGATGGCGTGCCAGACGCGTTCCATCGGGTGTGGGTACCTGCGCTCGAAACGCAGCGCAGGCTGGCCGCCGATGGTGACGAGGGTGCCTTCGCCTGTCATGGGTTCTCCTCCAGGTGCTGTTCGAGGGCGTTGAACGACCGCGTCCACAGTTCGCGGTAGGGGGCCAGCCACTCGTCGATCTCGGCCAGCGGCTCAAGCCGAACCCGGTAGAGGCGTCGTTGGGCGTCGGGGCGGACCTCGACGAGGCCGGCCTCGCGGAGCACGCGGAGGTGCTTCGACACCGCCGGCTGGCTGAGGCGGAGCCGATCGACGAGCTCACCGACCGGGCGCTCGCCATCGCGCAAGAGGTCGAGGATCTCCCGGCGCCTGGGCTCGGCAAGGACAGCAAAGCTCATGGGGGCTAATCATGCCAGACGGGTTATATATCTGTCAACGTATGTTTGCTCGTCGGACGGGCACGATTGCCGCAAACTGTCGCTGCGGTCGCCGATGTCTCGCGACAGAAACTGAGGTAGAGCGGGTGAGCGGAGCGGGGGGGATTCGAACCCCCGAGCCCTTGCGGGCCTCCGGTTTTCAAGACCGGTGCAATCGTCCGCTCTGCCACCGCTCCACCGGGGACTGTAGGCCGCGCCCGAACCGCCGACTCCGCCGGTATGACGCCTGTGTACGATCCGAGGCGCAAGAGGAGAGGTGCCGGAGTCTGGTCGATCGGGCCTCCCTGCTAAGGAGGTGACGGGGGAACTCGTCCGTGGGTTCAAATCCCACCCTCTCCGCAATATCGCCGGCCCGGATTCTCGCTCCGGGCCGGTGGCGCGGTGGACCGAGTGCAGCTCGGTCGGCCACTTGTTTGGGCACGGTCATTGTTGCGTAGCCGTAACCGGTCCGTCATAGTTGTGCAGTCATCGCCAACCAGGCGGTTCCGCTGTCCCGCGACGAAGCGGGCGGAGACCGTCAGCGTGTCACCGATCGCCTCACTCCCACGTCACTCCCGCGCACTCGGTCACCAAAGCCGTTGAAGGCGTCAACCCGCCAAGGAGACCACTTCGTGTCAAGCACCGTCAGGACCCCGGCCGGGGCGCCGTCTCGCCGCCGCTACACCAAGCCGTTCGTTGCCTTGGCCGTCGTTGTCGGCTTGGCCCTCAGCGTTGGAGCGTGCACCAAGGAAGACGTCGCCCGCTACGCCATCAGGGAGAAGTTCGGGCCATCGCTCTCAGACACAGCCATCAAGATCGCCACCTGCGAGTCCGGCTTGCAGGCTGACGCGGTGAGCCCCGACGGCAACAACATCGGTCTGTTCCAGATCAACCGGGTGCACGAGGACTGGATCAAGAGCGACCTCGGCTACGACTGGGAACAGCTGAAGGACCCGTTCGTCAACTCCGAGGTGGCCAAGGTCCTGTACGACCGGGCCGGCGGGTGGAGCCCCTGGCACGGAACGTGCGGCGGGAGCCTCGGCATCTGAGGCAGGCGCTCCGCGCCGCTGGTCCGTGGCCGAGGGGGAAAGGCGACGGCTAAGGTCACCTGTCCACAACTCGGCGCTCGTAGCTCAATTGGATAGAGCATCTGACTACGGATCAGAAGGTTGGGGGTTCGAGTCCCTCCGAGCGCGCTAGACGTAAGTGCAGGTCAGCGACGATCCGGGCTGCGATTTGCGAAGCCGGTCTCCGGCCTCCGGTGCCTTGGACAGCCACTTTGACAGCCAAGGGCTCCGAAATGGGCCGCGACGGCGACGTGGTGTGGTGATAGTCGAAGGGCTCTTCGATCCCGCAACCTGCATACGTTGGCGTGCGGCGGCGAGTGCCGGATGCAAACATGGTTAGCGTGTTGAACGAAGCGGGCCCCGCAGAATTGCATGGTCTTACGCCCGTCGAAGTCCGCAACCTGACGCGAGCGTTTCGTCGCCCCATCGGGCGGTACACCTACGAGCGCGCGGCCCAGTTGACCGGAGTGCCTCGGCGCACGCTCCATCACTGGGCCAGGGAGGGCATCTTCGTGCCCGACTTCAACGGCCTGCGCCCCAAGCAGTGGTCGTACCGAGACCTTGTTCTCGTGCGACTGTTGGTTTGGCTGCGTGGGGCTGGCCACAAGCCTGGTGATGCGTCGAAGCGCATTGCGATGGTTCGCCAGTCGCTGGAGCAGGCTCCTAGAGATGCAGTCCCCGTGCTGCGCGCCGATCGCCATGCGCTGCTACTCGGCGACGAGGAGTTCGACCGCCTAACGGGTGCGCAGGTGCTGGCGGGGTTGGGCTCCTACCTGACCGTCTTCGAGTTCACCCAGGCCCTTCCGGAGCTGTCCCATGGTCTTTGGGGGCCGAACCTCATTCGGCCCTCCTTCTGGACCTCCATGCTGCCCCTAGTGATGGCAGGGGAACCGTGCATCGTCACGACCCGGATCACCACCTCGAACGTCTGGGCTCTCCGGCACCAGCGTGGCCTCGATGACGATGAGATCGTCGCTCTCTACCCAGGTATCGAGGCGGAGCAGGTGGCGGACGCCGTGGCACTGGAGGCCAAGTTGCGGCCGGTCCCGGCGGCGGCGTAATCCTTGCCCCGGCGACGACGCTGGCTTCTGGACCAGAACTTTCCGAAGCCCCGGTTCGACGCTGACCAACTCGATGCAACGGTCGAATACGTGCACCTGCACAACTTCGATGCGAGCTTCTCGAACACCTCCACTCCGGACTGGCTCCTTCACCTGGCGGCCCAGCATGCGGGCATGGAGGGTGTGGTCAGCACGGACCCCAGCCAGTTGGAGCAGGACGAGGAAGCAGTAGCTCTCACAGCCACCAGGTTGAGCCTGGTGACGTGGACAAGGCGTATCGATGACCCGGTCCAGCTCTGGGGCAGCCTCATCGCCTTCATGCCCGAGGTCCTCCGTCGGATTGATCGCAACGGGCCGTGCTTGGTGACCTTGCCAGTCCCTCGGATTAACTCCGATCGGATCGAGCCGACAGCCGGTATCGGCGGCCGGATCGCTTCAGGCCGCGGCACCTCCCCTTCGGAGCTACGAGCCGCGGTGTTGCCGGACATGAAGGAGGAGCTTGCCGATCGAGGGCTCCACCATCTCGCCGCGTACCTCGATCGACCGCGACCAGGGCGGAGGGGCTCGAAGCCATGACCGTCGATCGGTCGGCACCAAGAGGCCATCTCTCGGCTAACCGATCGTTAACAGGAGTCATGGGAAGAGGTCACTGCCGAGATCACCGGCCGTTCCGGCTCACCCCCGAGTATGGCCTTCCATCTCTGCGCCGCCCACTTACTCTCACGGTGCGTCCTTAGTGGAGGTGGTGGATGGCAGAGCAGACGCTCAGTCAGGCTGATCTCGAATCACGTCTGTGGGCTGCGGCGAACAGCTTGCGCGGTCCGGTAGATCCTGCCGACTTTAAGGGTTACGTCTTTCCCCTCTTGTTCCTCAAGTGGATCAGCGATTCGTGGGACCTCGATCATGCCGTCGCCGTGGCCGATTTCGGCGAGCAGATGTCGCCGGAGGAAGAAGCCGATTACCACCGATTTGAGGTGCCCGATGGATGCCACTGGGCTGACCTGCGGAAGGTGTCGGTCAACGTCGGCGTCGTGTTGCAGAACATCCTCCAGCGATTGGAGGAGGCCAACCCGAACGCTCTGGCAGGGATCTTCGGAGATGTGGCGTGGGCCAACAAGGACAGGTTGCCGGAGGCATCTCTGCTCAACCTGATTGATGCCTTCGATTCGCTGACCCTGAACCGCAACGTCGTGTCGAACGACATGCTCGGTTCAGCGTACGAATACCTGCTGCGTCAGTTCGCAGATGCATCCGGCAAGAAGGCGGGTGAGTTCTTCACGCCGCGCGCTGTGGTTCGGCTTCTTGTGCGCATCCTTGCCCCAGAGCCCGGCGAGGCCGTCTACGACCCCGCCTGCGGCTCTGGGGGCATGCTGGTCGAGACCATCAACGAGATCCGCGATGCCGGGGGTGACACCCGCACGCTGCGGCTCTACGGGCAGGAGGTGAACCTCACCACCGCTGCGATAGCCCGCATGAACCTCTTCTTCCACGATCTTGAGGACTTCCGCATCGTCCGAGGCGACACACTTCGCGACCCACGGTTCCTTGAACGCTCCGGACTGCGGCGCTTCGACGTAGTGGTAGCCAACCCGCCGTTCTCGCTCAAGAACTGGGGGGCCGACACCTGGGTCGCAGATGTCTATGGCCGGGCGTTCTGCGGGGTGCCTCCGGCCAACATGGCCGACTTGGCGTGGGTCCAGCACATGGTCGCGTCCATGAGCCCAGACACCGGCCGAGTTGGTGTCGTCATGCCTCACGGCGTGCTGTTCCGTGGTGGCGCTGAGAAGGCCATCCGGCAGTGCCTGATCGAACAGGACAGGCTGGAGGCCGTCATCGGGTTGCCACCGAATCTGTTCTACTCAACGTCGATTCCCGCCTGCCTGCTGATTTTCAAGGCGAGTAAGCCACCCGAACGCCAAGGTGGCGTGGTGCTTGTGGGCGGCTCAGCGCGTTTCATTAAGGGCCGCAACCAGAATTACATGGGCGAAGAGGACATCGAGGCGATGATCACGGCGTACCGATTTGGTGCCGATCCCGGCGATGGAGCGGTCCCTGTTCGATGGGTCGAGCAGGCTGAGATCAAGGATAACGACTGGGACCTGAACATCGGGCGCTACTTAACGACTGTCGCGGCCGACGCCATGATGGTCGACGAGGCCCTGTCCGACATGCGTGACGCTCAGGCGGCGCTACATCAGGCCGAGGCTCGGCTCGCAGAGCGATTGAGGGCGGCCGGGTATGCGTGAGGGCTGGGTGCGGTCCACACTGGGAGACATTGCGCAAGTGGTTGGGGGAGGCACGCCCAGCACGAAGGTGCCCGAGTATTGGGGAGGCGACATTCCCTGGATCACGCCAACCGAGGTCGTCGCCGCTGAAGGCGAACGGATTTTCGACACCGAGCGGATGATCACTCATGAGGGGCTCGCAAGGTCCGGAGCCAACCTTCTTCCAGAAGCGACCGTACTCTTGACATCGAGGGCGACAATCGGCGCAGTCGCGCTGTCCGGGCGACCCATGGCGACCAACCAGGGGTTCGCCGCTCTCATTGCGGGCAGCCGCATCGTGCCCCAGTACCTCATGCGCTGGTGTCAAGCGCACAAAGCGGACTTTGCTGCTCGTGCGGGTGGGAACGTTTTTCCGGAAATCTCAAGGAAGAACGTTTCCGGTGTGCCCATCGATGTGCCTCCGCTCCACGCTCAGCGTCGGATCGTCGATCTCATCGACGCTGTTAACCACTGCCAAACCATCTCTGGGGTGGTCGCCTCGACGGCATCGGCTGCGCAATCTGGGCTGATGACGAGGATGAGCGAAAGCGCCGTAGACCTCATCGAGCTTGGTGACCTCGTGAGGTTGAGGTATGGCAAGGCCCTCAAGCAGGCACAGCGACGACCTGGACCCGTTCCTGTCCTGGGTTCGGCTGGTGAAGTGGGGCGACACAACGAGCCCTGCTCGGCGGACGGTCCTGTGCTCGTTGTGGGACGTAAGGGAGCCCACGCCTTGTCCTCGCTTGAGGTCCCAATCCGGGACGACCGTCCTATCGCCGCTCTTGCGGGCTATCGAGGTGTGGGCGGGGCAGGGTCGATTCGGTGGTCTGAAAGCGAATGCTGGGTGATCGATACTGCGTACTGGGTTGCGCCACTCACCGAGATTTCTCCGATCGCCCTGTACTGGTTGTTGGTTCTCGCAGACCTGCCGAGCGTGACCACCAAGACGACGCTGCCTGGTCTGAACCGGGATGCTGCGTACTCCGTTCGAGTTCCAGCACCGAACGATGCGGTCCTGGAGCTTGTGACGACCATTGAGGCACTCCAGGAGGTAGCGCGTGCGGCGCTGCTCGCAGTGTCAGCGTTGACTCGCCTGCGTTCGTTGCTGCTGTCGGATCTGTTGTCCGGCGACCACGAGATCTCGGTCTCCTATGACGCTCTGCTTGATTCGACGTGAGCGGGTTCTCGGAGGCGGCCACGGTGCAGAAGGCGATGGTGGAGCAGCTCCGGGGGTTGGGATGGTCCTACGTTTCGGGCAAGGACCTGCCGCGTGCCATCGACGGAATGTTCGTTGAGTTGCATCTGACTGAGGCGCTCACGACGTTGAACCCGGAGATCGCAGTCGAGCCACAGCGGGTGGATGAGGTGTTACCGCGTGTGAGGGCAGCGGCGCTGGCGTCGGTTAATGACGGCTTGGTGGAGGCAAATGAGCGGATGACGACGTGGCTACGGGGCCACCAGACAATGCAGTACATAGGGACCAACGACTTCGTGCCGGTTCGCCTGATCGATTTCGAGCACCCGGAGCGGAACCGCCTGGTCGTGTCGGATGAGGTGACCTTCGGGTCTCCAGGTCATCACCGGCGGTACGACATTGTGCTTTGGGTCAATGGCCTCCCGTTGGTGGTTGGCGAGACGAAGTCGCCGGTGAAGGCGTCGGTGTCGTGGCTGAATGCCGCTATGGACATCCACGACACTTACGAGGTGGAGGGCTCGCCGTTCTTCGCGACGAACGTCCTCTCATTCGCGACTGAGGGCCGCGAGTTCCACTACGGCGCAGTGGGCCAGGCTCCGGCGCATTGGCTCCTGTGGGGGGCGACAACGGACCGGTGGGACATGCCCGAGCCCGAGCGGTTGATACGCTCGGTGGACCTCCTCCTCAGCCCCACCCAGGTGTTGGGCGTACTGCGGGACTTTGTCCTGTACGACCGGCCGAAGGTGGGCGGCCGGTCGGTGCTCACAAAGCTGATCCCGCGATACCCACAGGTCGAGGGTGTCGAGGCGATCCATAGCCGCGTGCTCGACGCCGAGCGCCGACAAGGGCTGATCTGGCACTATCAGGGCACCGGCAAGACCCTGCTGATGGCCTTCGCCGCCCTCCGCCTGCTCAACGATGAAAAGGCCGGTGGACCGACGGTGGTGATAGTGCTGGATCGCATCGACTTGGTGGAGCAGACGGTCCGGCAGTTCCAAACTGCTGGTTTACCCCGCCTTCGGGTGGCGGGGACGAAGGACCAGCTGCGCTCACTGCTCGCAGAGGACGCGCGAGGGATCATCGTCACCACGATCTTTCGATTTGAGGACGCGGGCTTCCTCAATGACCGCTCCAGCATCGTCGTACTGGTGGACGAGGCCCACCGAACCCAGGAGGGCCGCCTCGGGGAGGACATGCGGACCGCAATCCCGAACGCCCGCTTCATCGGGCTGACCGGCACTCCGATCGCTCACGCCGACCGCAACACGTTCAAGCTTTTCGGCGATGTCTCTGATCCGGGATGGGTGCTGAATCGCTACTCCATCGAGCGGTCCATCGCTGACGGATCGTCTGTGCCGATCCATGTTGAGCCACGCCTGGTGGACTTCCACATCAACCGGACCGCGCTCGATGAAGCATTCGCGGCGATGGCGGACGAGGAAGGCCTGTCCGACGAGGAGCGCGAGGTCCTGGCGGACAAGGCTGCCTCAGTCCGCACGATCATGCGCAACCCTGACCGGATACGGCGTGTCTGCGCTGACATCGTCGAGCACTACTTGACCAAGTTAGCTCCGCTTGGATTGAAGGCGCAGGTAGTGGCCTACGACCGTGACCTGTGTGTCCGTTACCACGACGAGATCACCCGGCTCCTGGAAGACCGTGACCAGGCCGACGATGTCCAAGCCGCTGTGGTGATGACTGTCGGCACAACCAAGGACGAGCCAGCGGAGTGGCGGGATCGATTCCAGTTGACCCGCGACGCTGAAGCCGAGGTGAAGGCCCGGTTCCGAGACGCTCGCGATCCATTGCGCATCCTGATAGTCACAGCGAAGCTGTTGACCGGATTCGACGCTGAGATCGAGGGCGTCATGTACCTCGACAAGCCACTCCGCCTGCACACGCTGTTCCAGGCGATCTGCCGCACGAACCGACGCTTCACCAACCCAATCACCGGCCAAGAGAAGCACTACGGGCTGATTGTTGACTACGTCGGGCTCGGCACCCAGATCGGGCAGGCCCTAACCGACGCCGATCCCGAACAGGGCGGCAGGCGTCCGGTGGACGTGGACGGCCTGGCCGAGGAGTTCGTGGCCGCCATAGACGCAGCCCTGGCTCGTTTTGCCGGGATCGACCGAGCCGCTTCTGGCTTTGACGCGCTCATGGCCGCCCAGGAACGCGTACAACCCGGCGAGGCCCGCGAGGCGTTCGCGCGCGAGTTCGGTGTGGTGCAGGGACTGTGGGAGTTCCTGCATCCATCCCCGGTGCTTGACGCTCACCGCTCCGACTACCGGTGGCTCGCCCAGGTGTACGAGTCCGTGCAGCCCAGCGGCGTGTCCAATACCTTGTTGTGGCAACGGCTCGGGGCCAAGACCCTTGAGTTAGTGCATGGCCACATCACAGAGGTCAAGGTCACTGGTACCGGCCTCGACGAGGTGATCGTCGACGCCGAAACCATCGAGGCACTCCGCCAGCTCGCCCTACCTGGCGTGACGCTCCCTGGAGCAGCCGGACCGATCACTGTCGAAGACGCCCTTGGCACTATCGAGGCCAGACTCCGCCGCCGACTCGACTCCTCCGGTCACCACGCCGTATATGTCGCGCTCTCGGAACGCCTGGAAAGGCTCCGTGCCCGGTCCATGACCCAGGTGGCCGCTTCGATCGAATTCCTCAAGGAGATTTTGGAGGTAGCCGCTGCGGTGACCGTCGCGGAACGGGCCGACCAGGAGGGCCGCCTCGACGAGGTTGCGATCCTGCCGGATCCCAACGTTGGGGCGCTCACGCAGATCCTGCACGAGTACGCACCAGCCGAGACGCCGGTCATTATCGAGAGCGTTGTCACCGACATCGACACGATTGTCCGTCAGGTCCGCTTCACCGGCTGGAACACCACGCAGCCAGGCGACCGCACCGTTCGCCGCGAAGTCCGGCTCATCCTGAGGAAGTACGGCCTGCCCACGACGGGTGAGCTGTTCGACCGGGCCTACGCATACATACGTGAGAACTACTGAGGAGCGTATTGAGGGGTCGAGCGAGTGTGAGGCCGACTGAGTGCTCGATATGTGCTGAGGTCCTGTGGGTAGGCGTATACCGGTCGCTACCGGTTCAGTCGATGAACAGGTATGTGCGCGGGGCTGCGTCCTCTACCGCTCGCCGGGGGACCGTGTATTACGGACGCCCTTCAGTGCTGGGTCCCACCGGTAAGAGCGCGATCCATCGCGTCCGCACCCGAGCGCATCACGTCGGGCCGGAAGCTCACGTAGACGTCCTTAGTGATGGAGAGGCCGGAATGGCGCAGAGTGGCTGAGATCACGTCGAGCGGAACGCCCTGTTCCCACATCAGGGTCGCCGCAGAGTGGCGCAGGGCATGGAACCGACGACGAGGCACTCCGGCTCCATCGCACATGCCGTAGAAGATCTTGAGGGCGTTGCTACCGTCGATCGGGCTGCCGAAAGGCGTAGTGAACACGAAGCCGCCGTCGTGCCAAAGCGAGCCAGCGGCGAGGCGCTCCTCGGCCTGTCGGCGGCGGTGCCGCAAGAGCGTCGTGACAGAGCTTTGTGGCAGCGGGATAGTGGCGGCGCTTCGGCCTGTCTTGGGCCGATCCACGTAGAGCCCACCGCCAGGGCGACGCTTCAATGTCCCCGGCACCGTCAGCGTCCTGCCCTCCAGGTCCAGATCCTTCCACCGGAGAGCGAGAGCCTCGCCACGCCGAAGGCCAACCGCCAAAGCGACCGACACGAGAGCTTCCAGTCGATGGTCTCGAACGCCCCGGAGCAAGCGCTGGGCTTCGTCAAGTGTGAGCGTGTCGTCCATCTTTGGCTCGGTCTTCTTTGGCCCGTCCACGAGGCGTACGACGTTGCGGGCGACCATGTCCAACCGCTCGGCATGGCGGAGGGATCCGCTCAGCACTGCTCGTGCGTAACGGACGGTGCTCGGCCCGTAGCCCAGCTTTGCGAGTGTTGTCTGTAGGTCCTGTACGTGCGAGGCACTGAGCCTCGCTAGACGGACGCTGCCGATGTGGGGGGTGATGTAGCGCGAGATCACCTGGCGATACTCGGCCGCGGTGGAGTCCTTCATGCCAGGCTTCGGCAGGACAGTGGAGCCGTACCAGGCAAGGTATGCACTGACGGTCTGCTGCTCTCGGGGCAGTGGGACGCCAGCCGCCACAGCCGACCGGGCGATCCGCAACTTCTCGATGACTTCGGCCTGCGATCTCCCGTAGACCGTCTTGCGCTCGCGCCTTCCGGCCGAAGACTCGACACTGATCGCTCCGGCCCACCGTCCGTCCTTGCGCTGGAAGACCGTTCCCTCGCCGTGGCCGCGCCGCTTCTTCATTTCTGTGCCTCCCGCTCTCTGGCTCGGCGTCGGCGGGCTGAGTCTCGCTTGGCTGCTCTTTCGCGGCACGCTGGTCTGGGACACCGTCGTGGCGTCCCCGGCTTGTTCTGGCGACGGGGTACGAAGAACCGGCCGCATTCGTCGCAGATGGCCAACCCCTCGCGCTTGGCTACGGCCAAGGCGAGTTGCAGGCCGATCGCGCCGAACAGGTTGCCGTTGCCGAGGTCGAAGTGTGGCCGGTCCTGATAGGTGAATTGCACCTGGACGTCGCCCAGCAGGAGCCATTGCTGCACGACTCTGGCGAGGAGACGCTGCTGCTCGGACGCCGAGGCGAGCCGACGACGTGGGACCTCCGGTATGATGTCGCCGCCAACAACTCCTGCGACGAGCTGGCCGGGTACGAAATCGGTCAGGGGCAGCCACGCCTCGGCCGGTGCCGGTTCAGGATGCGCCTGGACCAACCGCGCAGCGATGTTCAAGATCGCCTGGGCCATGCCCGCGTATCGCCGCCACGCATCGACGGGCTCGCTGACGCCCGGCGCTATGTCGCAGGACGGCGCACCCTCCTCATCGATCCACTGAAGAAACCGCCGCGGGAAGTGGCTGGCCGGAAGCCCGTGCTCGCAGATGTTCAGCACACCCCAGCGTCGAGCGAACCCAAGCAGATGTGCGTCTGACTGGTCGGGCAGACACGCGAACGACTCCAGCATGTCCGCTCTACCGGTCACCACCTCGCCGCCTCCAGGTGACCAGACCAACAGGTCGCCGTCGAGCCGCAGGTCGGACGGAACGCTCCAGGTGCCGTATCCATCGGGTCGGCCGAGCCCGTCGCTGGCGAAGCTGGTCATGCCCGCATAGCTGATGTCGCTGCGTTCGAGCGTCACACTGCCCCCCCAGATCCGTAGACTCTTAGTAGAGTCTAAGCGTCGTGACCTTGTCAAGATGTTTAAGTCCATGGACGACCAAGCGGACACCAACGGAACCGGCCCCCGACTTCTTTACACGACCACCGAGGCGGCCCAGCTACTGAGCATTGGGCGAAGCACCGTCTACGAGCTGATCGATGCCCACCGCCTGGAGAGCGTCAGCATCGGACGATCGCGGCGAATACCGGCCAAGGCGCTCGACGACTTCATAGCGAGGCTCCGGTCGAGTGACCGATCAGGACGCGTCGAGTGAAGCGCCCTCCAGGGCGTCCAACTGACAGGGGACATGGACCCCACAATGTGGATGCCGACCTTGCGGATGGAGTGTGCACGAGCTGCGAGCGGACCGACGCCCACATTGTGGTGCGGCTACCCCGCATCAGGGACGCGCGCATACAAGGGAGCTGCCTTCTTAGAAATAAGAAGGCACTTGGGGGCAGGTACCAGCAAGGGAGCTTCCTTCTTAGAAATAAGAAGGCACTTGGGGGCAGGTACCAGCAAGGGAGCTTCCTTCTTAGAAATAAGAAGGCACTTGGGGGCAGGTACCAGAGAGATCGACCCCACAGTGTGGGGCTCCTCTGCGGGGATCGACCTTCACCATGGCGAGCCGCGCGCACTTGTGCCGGTTGGGTCCGATGAGACCCATCTTGTGCGAGCCCACCCAGCCGCGAGGTGCGTACCTGGGATTGGACACCGTTGCCTTCCGCGGCTCACTCGACACCGTGCTTGTTGACCGGCTGGAACGGCTCGAACGGGTGGAGAGCACGGAGACGGTGGACTGGAGGACCGGGGAGATCGGGATAGATAGATTCATCTACCTGCTGCCAAGCGGAGGCAGATTCAGGATCACCTGCCAACCGGGTCATCCGACGTTCGGCACGGTGGAGGCGTCGCTGCCGAAGGTGGCCACAGGGAGCAACTTCGACCCGCTACCGTCCGTGGACGCCCTTGTCGTCATGCGGGCGCTCTACGACGAGGTTGGCGAGCGGGCACGATGGAAGCAGAGTTTCCTCGATCAGCAACTGATGCGGGCCGATGCCACAGGCCATTTTACCGACGTGACCCAACGCGATCGTCTATTGACTGCCCTGGCCTTCCTACCGGTGCCCCTGCTCCCGCCGACCAGCCTTCGTCACGACACAGGTCGAGGCGGCGCGCTGACCCTCTCGCGTGGTCCCGGACGCCGCTGGAAGATGGTCACGTACGACAAGGAAGCGGAAGTTGCGGCAAGGGCCACCCGCGCTCAGGGGGAAAAGAGAGCCGCGGCAGCGCGTGATCTCGCACGCTCCCGAGGTGTGTTGCGGTGCGAGCTGGTGCTCCGTCGTCCCGTCCTGCGTGAGCTATGTATGGACACTGTGGGACAGCTCGACGACTCGGTCCTCTCCGTAGAGCATCGCCGTCGCTTCCACCAGGTCGGGCTCGGCCTGTCCGTAGCCGGTATGGATACGATCGCTCGAAAGGCAAGCATGGCTACAGACATGACCCCCCAAGCGCGGGCGATCATGCTCGCCGTCCTCCTGTACGACTTCCTCGGTGAGGAGTCAGGGTTGAAGGACGACGTCGTGCGCAAGTACCGCAAGTGCGCCCGAGAGCTGGGCTTTGCCGCTGAGTCGATCACAGACGGCGGCATCCCGGTCCGTCTCGACTATGACCTGGCCCGACAGGTCGAGGTCCACTCACCATGAGTTGTGGTCGCCGCCGTTGGTCTAAGTGCGACGAACTGGGCGAACGATGACGCTGATCTCGGCCACCTACTCAGTCAACGGCCGCACGTATCCGATCGTGGCGTCCCCTCGCTGCCGGACCTGCCGATCACCACATCGACGCGCCGTGGAGTGCTCCGTGGCGGAGGGAGCGACATACGCCACCGCGGCCCGACATCTTCCTTCCGACGCCGGACTCTCCTCGAAGAACATTCGCGAGCATTGGCGTCGAGGCCACGTACCGGTTGAGAGCGAGCTGGTCAGTCGCCTCGTCGAAAGCGCCCAAGCCGAGCGCATTGACGTTCTGGAGCTTGGCATCGCACAGAGCGTCCGGTCACTCGCAATGGCTTCGGCGATCGTGGACGAGGTCACGCGCCGTCTCGTCGCTGGAGAGCTGGAGCCGACGCTCAATGACGGCCTAAGGGCAGCGCGGCTCCTCATGGCGTTCCAGACCGCCGCCCTTCCCGGCCGAGAGGCGGAGAGACAGTTGCGCAAGAGTCATGAAGCAATCAACGGTGTACTGGCCCTAGCCAAAGCGCACATGCCCGCCGATGACTGGAGCGCCGTCCTGAGGGCGATGGATGCCGATCTTGTGCTGAGTCCGTTTGTTCCCCTGCCGTCGTCGGGTTGACAGCGAACATGACAGCCAAGCCCGCGGACGTTGACAGACACATGAGGACATCAGCGGACCTTCGTTCTAGGCAAGCCGGAGAGTGTGGCTATCTACGGACGACCGTGGACGGTCTTCCGGCGTCTACGGATCAGAAGGTTGGGGGTTCGAGTCCCTCCGAGCGCGCGAAAAGCCCAGGTGAGGGTTGTGACCCCGAGCGTCTGAGGTTCTTCGGACCTCTTGGCAATCCATTGGCAATCCCGACGGCCTAGTAGCCCGGGAGGGCGCCGATGCGAGAGCACATGCAACAACGAGGACCGAGGTCGTGGCGGCTGAAGGTCTTCTCGGCCGGGACGGGAACGACCAGCGCCGGTACCTGGAACGAGCGGTCTCGGGCACTCGGCGAGACGCTGAGCGAGAGCTCGCTCGCCTGGTGGTCGAGGTGGACGACGGCCGCCACGTGGCGTCCGCGCCGATGACGTTCGGCGAGCTGCTCGATCGGTGGCTGGCGTTGAAGGCCACAACCGTCGAGGCGACCACCGTCGAGGGCTACCGCTGGATCGTCGAGCGCTACGCCCGCCTGACCTTCGGTGACCGAAAGGTGGCTTCGATCCGTACCCTCGAGCTCGACGACTGGTACCAGTCGCTGCGCTCATCCGGCGGTGCCGGCGGCCGCCCGCTGTCAGGCCGCACCGTGCGGATCTGCCACACCGTCATGCGCCAATCACTCGACCAGGCGAGGAAGTGGGGCCTCATCGCCCGCAACCCGGCGATCGACGCAACGCCGCCTTCTGCCGCTCGTGTTGAGGTGTCGCCTCCGACGGTTGAGCAGGTCCGTGTACTGCTGGCTAGTGCGTTCGAGTTCGATCCGGACTTCGGCGTGTACCTGTGGGTTCTCGCATCGACCGGGTGCCGCCGGGGCGAAGGCTGCGCGCTGCGCTGGCGTGACGTCGACTGGGAGCGGGGGCAGCTCGCCATCCGCCGCTCGATCGCCATGGCCGGCGGCAAGCCGATCGACAAGGACACCAAGACGCACCAGTCGAGACGGGTGAGCCTCGACGACTCGACCATGGAGCTGCTGCGAGAGCACCGACGCCGCTCGCGGGAGCGAGGCCTGCTGTGTGGCGTAGCGCTGCCAGACGACGCGTTTCTCTTCTCCGAGACCGCCGACTACTCCAGGCCGTGGCGACCGGATGTCTGCACCAACTGGTTCGGCCGACTGCGAGCCGAGCTCGGCCTCACGAGTGTGCGGCTGCACGACGTCCGGCACTTTGTGGCGACGAGCCTGGGCAACGCCGGCACCCCGGTCGCCACGATCAGCGCCCGCCTCGGCCACCGCGACAAGGCGACCACGGTGTCACAGAAGATTTTGTGCGCGGCCGGCGCTCGAGCGAAGCAGCGCAGCGTACGTTCGCGTTGGCCCGGCTTTGATCTAGCTCGGCGCGAGCAGATCACCGATCCCATTGGTCGCGGTATCGTCGGTGAGAGCGACCGTCTCCTCCGCACCTTCTTCAAGCTCGTCGATAACGATAGCTGCGCGCTCGTTTGACTCTTGGAGGAACGGCTTGACGGCGGCCAGGAGCCTGCACGCTGCGTCAGTAAGACCATGAAGTCCATCATTCGTCGGGTTGGCCCGGTCCCCAATCGGCACCTTCGGCGTGACGACCTTCGTGCGCTTAGTCATGAGTCCGCCTGTCTCTGCGCCGCGCCACTCAAGTGATCCGCCGAATGCTTCGTCGATCGCCGGCCGGTTCTCCTTCAGTGCAGTGAGTAGCGCCTGGTTTATCGACGGCTCATCGTCGTCGAACTGGACCTCGGCGTATGCCTCGGCGCTGCTAACCCATACGACGAGAGCAGCAGGAATACCTGGAACTATGCGTCGCTTGATGAGTACCGATCGTGGTCCGTTTGCGGGGAGACGGATGCCTGGGAGCGCCGGTCGGCCGACAGGGAGCCACGAGTCCCAGAACACCTTGGCTTGGTCTCTGGATTCAGTATTTGTCGGCCGGCGGGTTGTGCGAACCGAGTCCTCGGGTCGCAGCCAGGTACGACCGAGGAGACCACCTTCGAACGGCTGAAAGAGGGCCGCGTTCACTGGAACGCCGTACTTGTCAGCAAGGAATCCGATCATGCGTTCCGTGGCGTCGTCGAGGCGCGAGGCAACGATCATCATCCTCGGAGTGTCCGCTAGTGCATCGAGCGGCTCAGCAAAATGCTCCTCGTACGCCTCGGCCAAATCGGTCTGGGTCGCACCGGCACGAAGGCGGTACGTCTCGAAGATCGTCGAAACGTCGTCGAGCGTAAGAGTCACCACGTAGGCCGCATAGTCGAGCGTCTGGGCGAGTACGTCGCGGGGAGTTCGGTCGCGCTTGTTCTCGATCACCACGAGGTGACCGTCAGGATCAATCGCAAGGAGGTCCAATGGCCCGGACGGCGTCGGCACCTGCCGCCCAACGATCACGACGTCCACCCCCAGAAGCTCCGGAGCGGACTCCACAGCAGACTCGATCACCTTCTCAGCGGCCAGACGCTCTTGAACGACTGGCGTCGCAGATCCGTCATCGGCCAAGCGCCAAAGGGCCATCGTTGTAGGCATTGGTCAGCTCCTCTGGGGAAGCCTGGCACACGCGACCGCCTCTCAGCTCCTCAGTTCCGACGCGACGCCACTCCGGCATCGCAGGATTGTTCTGGCCGAGGTGGCCCACCGCATCTGCACCGACCGTCATGGCCGCCCGTACGACCGGCCACTCGTCAGCCCCCAGCCAGGCTGAGGCGAGCGTCGGCGCTGAGCGCTTCGATGCGGCTCGGATACCCGGCGCGCACGGCCCTTGGTGTGGCGCCGCAGATTGGCGAGGACTCGATCGAGGCGCCATCGTGTCGCTGAGCCCCACCCGGCTCGACGCCTGCCCTTACGGAAGCCGCTTCACCTACCACCGCATGGACAGCATCGGCTCCCGCATCGAGCTCGTCGACGTGTCCAAGCAGGCCGCGTTCATCGACACGTGGAACCCCGGTGGCCCGCGTCTGTCGGCTTGATTACTGGCTCTACGCGTTTGACTGGGGAGAGCGTTCTCGTAGCCGGGGCGGGTGGGGACCGCTTGGCCAGGTGACGCCGCCGGCGTGGAGCAGTACGCGGAGCCGGTAGTGGTTGAAGT
>JAABUN010001527.1_pt1 | contig 49956 bp, 45 predicted proteins | sample 5559311 | NCBI WGS metagenome assembly JAABUN01 (sample SAMN10711877, study PRJNA513370) | rock metagenome | isolation source: Antarctica rocks | place: Antarctica: Victoria Land, Siegfried Peak sud
TGCTTTTCCATCCAGACAAATTGATTGGCGATGTCGTCAAAATCAGCCGTTTCGTGAAAGATTTGGGCGTATTCGGCGTAAAACGGCTCGCTCATATAAAGCCCGTCAAGCCACATTTGATTCGGGTAAATTTTCTTGTGCCAGAATCCGCCTTCCGTCGTGCGCGGATGATTTTTTAGCTGCGAGCGAATCAAATCGGCGGCTTTTTTATATTTTTCTTCGCCCGTTACGCGATACAAAAGCAAAACGCTTCTGCCTAAAAGAACTTGGTCGAGATTGTAGTCTTCGACTTTATAAGTCTCTATCGTGCCGTCGTCATTAACAAAAGCGTCGATGCCTCTTTTGATTTGATTAAAATATTGTCGGTCGCCGTTCTAAAACCACAAATTTTTCATTCCGTTCAAAACGACGCCGAAATCATAAATCCATTTCAGCGGTATTCCGGCTTTGTTCGGCGAATCAACCCACAGTCGATTCATCGCCGTGTCAGCCATTTGCGCGGATAAAGATTCCGTCTGAGCAAACCCGGAAAACGCCAACGTAATAAGCAGAATCATTGTAAAAATTATGTTTTTGATTTTCATAAAAAGAGTTTCAACATAAGCAGAATCATTGTAAAAATTATGTTTTTGATTTTCATAAAAAGAGTTTCAACCACAGATAAACACAGATAAACATAGATTTAAGAATGATAAAATCAAACTAAATTTTTCCTTTCTTTATCTGTGTTCATCCGTGTCTATCTGTGGTTTCATTTTTCCTGCTTTTTCAAGTATTTCCGCAAGCCGATTTTCTGTTCTCGTATCGCTTCGACGGCTAATTTCGCCATCGCTTCCGCGCCGGTTAAGTTAAAATGTGTGTTGTCTTCCGCGCCGTTCGGATAATTCGGATTTTCTCCGGCTTTCAATTGCAAAAAAAGCGTTCGTGATTTTTCCGCGCCGTAATCTTTCAAAACCGCTTCGCTTTTGCGGTGCATATCAATCAGAGGCACTTTTAATTCCTGCGCAACTTTTCTTACAGAGTCGGGATATTCGCCATGAGTATCTTGAAAATTTCCGCCGGTGTCGAATTTGCGGCGCATCACCGGAGTCAGCAAAACAGGAAACGCTTTTTTCATACGAACTTCCGTGACGAATTTTATTAAATTGTTGCGATAATCCGTATTCGGCGCGGCGTAGCGCGTCGGGTCTTCCGACTTTTCGTCGTTATGTCCGAATTCGATAAAAACGTAATCGCCTTTTTTCAAATTGTCCGCGATTTGCTGCCAGCGTCCTTCGGCAATAAAACTTTTCGTGCTTCTCCCGTTCACCGCGCGATTTTCGATTTTGACTTTGTTTGCATCAAAATACTGTTGCAGCATTTCGCCCCAACCGGTTTCCGGTCGCTTGTGCGGCTGTTTTTGCGCCATCGTCGAATCGCCCGCGAGATAAACGGTTATCGAATGTTTTTGCCCAAAAGCAACGGACGCAAAAAGCAAAATTGAAAATGTCGAGGCGATAATTCTCATGAATTTTTAACCACGGATTTACACAGATAAGCACAGGTATTATTGAATTTTTTCAGCTTTAAAAATCTGTGTTTATTTGTGTAAATCTGTGGTTTCGATTCTTATGTTAATTTACCGGCAATCTTACCGTTAATTTTAAAATTATCGAGCTTTACGCCTTTGATATTCGCCGCAATATTGCCCTTTTGCACATTGTCAAAACTGCTGTTTTTTATTGAAATATCATAAATCGGCGCTTTGCTTAAACCTTGAATATCGACGCCGTATTCGCTTTTGCCGCTCGTCAGATTTTCGACTTGATAATTCCGCATCACGGGCGTGAAATTTCCTTTTGCGCCTTCTTCGTAATTGAAATCAATCGTGATGACGGCGTGCGCGACTTGTCCGACGGTGATGTTCCTAAAATAAAAATTCTCTAACAGCCCGCCGCGCATTGCATTATTTTTGACGCGCAGAGCGTGGTCGAGATTCGGTGAATCGAGCCGGCAATTTTCGCCGAAAACGTTTCGCACGCCGCCGGAAATCTCGCTGCCGATGGTTATTCCGCCATGTCCGTCTTTCATTGTGCAGCCTTGAACAACAACGTTTTCGGTCGGCACGTTAATGCGCCTGCCGTCGTTGTTTCTGCCGGATTTTATCGCAATGCAATCGTCGCCCGTATCGAAAATGCAGTTTTTTATTAAAACGTCTTTGCATGATTCCGGGTCGCAGCCGTCGTTGTTCGGACCGTGCGAATTGATTTTCAGATTCTGCACCGTGACGTTTTCGCACAAAACCGGATGAATTTTCCACATCGGCGAATTGATAATCGTCAAACCGTCAATCAAAACATTTTTGCAGCGATACGGCTGAATAAATTGCGGGCGAAGATAATGATTTTCGCCGAAAACGCGGTCTTTAACGGCAACGCCTTTGTCCATCATTTCATAAAGTTTGGCGCGGTCGGGTTTCTGATTCGGCATCCCTTGTTTCCAGCCGTATTTCGCATTGCCGTGCCAGAGCCAGAAACTTTCGTCGCTTTGTCAGTCGAGCGTTCCCTCACCGGTTACGGCAATGTTCTGTTGCTCGAAAGCGTAAATGAACGGCGAATAATTCATACATTCCATACCTTCCCAGCGCGTGAAAACGACGGGCAGATATGCCTTCGGGTCTTTGCTGAATTTCACGGTCGCGCCTTTGGAAACGTAAAGATTGACGTTTGATTTGAGATGAATCGCGCCGGTTAAGAATTCGCCTTCGGGAACGACGACGCGTCCGCCGCCTTTTCCGCTGCATTCGTCAATCGCTCGGCGAATCGCATCGGTGCAATCAGTTTTACCGTCCGCCTTCGCGCCATATTTCGTAATTTGAAAATCTTTTTTGGGAAACTTCGGCGGCTTGATTCGCGCTAAAATTTGCGGCACTTGCGCCCACGCACCAGCGGAAGATTTTGCCGACGCCTGACCGAAAGAAAATTGCGGCAAAACAAGGCTTGCGCTTGCGCCTGCTAAAAGAAGTTGTAAAAATTCACGACGATTTTGCATATTTATTTGTTAGCTGCTAATCCTTCTTAATTTTTTAAGCCATTTCGGATAATCTTTGGTCAGCAGCTCATTCGGTTCGTCGATATACCAGCGATAATCGTTGTGGCGCTCGGCTTCAATTTCCGAAAGATTGTATTTGACGACTGAATCCCGTCCGACGAAAATCGGAAGATTTGTATTGATGTCGATAAAACCTCGCCCATAACGGCGGCGCGTTCGGGTCTTTGACGACGATGTGTTCAAAAACTTTCGGCTGTGCGGCGTCGGGTTTTTCGAGGACTTTGACGCCAGTCAATTTCGATTTTTCAAACCAGCGAATCGCGGATTGAATCGAATCGACGATTTGCGGACTCGGTTTTTCGACGCCCATCAAAAATCGTGTGATACCGACGCTTTCGTAACCGCTTAGGGAAACGAGTTCGTATTTTCTGGCAGGCGCGGGCGCAAATGTATTTTCGTCGTGCTGTGCGCACCAGACGGTTTTTTCGCCGTTGACGACGATTTGTGTTTCAAAATCGCTTCGATTCCCTTTTGCACGGCTTTTTCCGCTTTGGCTCGTCGTTCTTCATCAACGAATGCGAAACCTGATTTTTTTTCGGCGATGTCGCGCATCAATTCCAAAACCCCAATCATCGCGTCATCGTTGTAAGTGATGTGCGTGTAATAACCTTTTTTGAGCGGGAAATACTGCGGATAACCGCCGTTCGCATATTGCGCGGCAAAAAGATAATCGAGACCTTTAAAGAAAGCGACTTTGTGTTTTTCAAAATTATTCGGCGGCGTCGGTTTTGCCAGACTTGCAGTGATGACTTTGGCAAGGTAATTTAACTGCGTCCGGGTCGCGCCGTTGTCAATCGTCGTTTCTGTCCGATCGGATTTTTCTTTGGCAAGTTTTTCCTTTTCGGCTTCGGTCAGCATTGCCGCCATATCGACATTTTTCGTTCAGCCGCCGTTGTCGTGTTGATATAAAATAACGTTGTCGGCGAGGCGCGACGCCTCGTCGGTTGCATACCAATCTTTCGCCTGTTTCAAAATGCTTTTCCAATTTAGCGTCTGATAATCAAATTTTGTTTTTTCCTGCCAATTCGCGTCCGCTGTTTTCGGATTCCAATTGTCCGTACCTTTCAGAAAATTTTCGGGTAAAAATTGTTTGGCTTCAGCGTCGTTTAACTGATGAATCCATTTGACGCGGCTTTCGATTTTCGCGCCTGCGCCGCTTGATTTGTATTCGGCAAAATACGCTGTTTTTTCACGTTCGGGAAGCCAGTTGTTCCAGCCTTCGGGTTTGATGTGCGCGTCCATTTCGGTTTCCAGATAAACGGTTCTGCCGTAATCGCGCCACGGTCGCCCCAGAAATACGCCTTTTTGCGTGTTTTCGTCGGTCAATTTTGATTTGATGAAAACGAAACCGCTCGGCTCGGCGGCTGAAAATCGCATCGGAGCAGCGATATAACCGTCGCCTTTGCTGTGAATTTCGCAGTTTTCAAAAACCGCCGCCACTTGACCGAAGATGAAATCGACCGCGCCTTCGACGTAGCAATTCCGGTAAAACTGTCTGCCGTTTTTGGCGTAGAGCGTGTCTTGCCAGCCGAGAAAAGACAATTTTTGAAAACAACTCGGTCGGCTTCGGCTAAAACCGCGACGGCTTGCGAGCCTTGCCCGAACGAATTTTCAAACGTGACGTTTTCAGCGTAAAAATCGTGTCCGCCGATGTAGACGCTGTAACTTGCCGAAGTCGAACCGGCGACTTTGTTGGTTAAATTAAAAGTTAATTTCGTCGTTTCGGCTTTTTCGCCGACGAAGGAAACGAAAGGCTTGCTTGCAGAGATTTTGATTTGCTCTCGATAAACGCCCGGTTTGATGAAAATCACAAACCGTTTTTGATTATTTTCGGGAACTTTCGCAACCGCTTCGCCGACGGTTTTTACGTCGCCGCTTCCGTCGGCTGCAACGGTTATGTCGGCTTTTTTGTCCGGGTAAATCTCGGCTTTTGCGGAAATTATCGAAAAGCCGAAAATCACAATCAAATTTACCAGCCAAAAAAGTTTCATTTTAAGTTTTGTTAAGAAAACACGAGCCTTCCGTTCTTAATTGCCGCAAAAGGCTCGCGTGTTTGATGTATTGATTTGCTTTTCGGTTAAAAAGTAAATCGAGCGCCGATTTGAATCTCTCTCGGCAAATTTCGCTGTCCGCTACCAAACCCGAACGCGCTGCTGCTCGAAGCAAGCTGCAAACCGTTTCCTAGATACACTTTATTAAAAGCGTTAATGGCTTCGATACGAACCTGCAATTTCATTCGCTCACGAATATTGAAGTTTTTCGTCAATCCGACATCGAATTTCTGAAATGGCTGATTGCGGAAGTTATTTAACGTATACGGCAAGTTACGCAAAGTGTTTTGGCTGCTGACCGTATAGTTATTGCCATATCCCGGAACGACCGACAAATTGAAGTTCGCATTCGCGGCTGTCCCGATTAGCTGGCGTGGGTCGATGACGTTAAAAACAAAGCCGTTGGTGCTGATTGCCGAAACGTCGACGCCGTATCTTCTGCCCTGATAATCGCTTTTGCCGAGAAGATTTTTTAATGTCGACGGGTCGCCGCTGTAATAAACATTCGGCAAAACCAGCGGCTCGCCCGACTGCCATTCGTAGACGGCATTGAATTGCCAGCCGCCGAAGATGGCGTCAACAACCGGATTCAAGTTGCTGAAATACTCTCTTTTGCGTCCGAAAGGAAGCTCGAAAATACCCGAAAACGCAACGCGGTGTGGGCGGCTGAAAGTCGAAATATTATTCGCTAATTCTTCATCCTGCGGATTGAGACGGCGAGTTTTCTCTCGTTCGTGCGCGTAGGTGTATGAAGCGTTAAACGGTAATCCCTGAGACAGACGCTTGGTAGCTTGAAGATGAAGCGAACGATAATCGGTGCTTCCGTTGTATTCGGTAACAATCAAATCCTGAAATTGCGGAAACTGCGTCAAAAGCAGACGGCGCGCAATAGTCGGAGCGTTAAGCGTCGCATTCTGCGGCACTAAACCGCGAAACGGATTGGGAACGGCTGCGCTCAGGAATGTTTGTGTTGTCGTAATAGTGTTTAAGATTGTCGCCGGGTCTGTTACTCCCGTAAAATCATTCAGATATTGACGCAGAACGAAATTTAACTGGCGGAGAACCGGCAAATCGGAGCCGCGCGAAAGAACGAAAGTCGCCTCGACGCCGATATTGAACGGCAGCTCGCGCTGAACGCCCGCGATGAATCTGGTGTAATTAGGATTCTTGCGGTCATAAGTGTAAACCGTCGTATCGGTCGGACCCGACGCATTGGTCGTTCCTAAAGCCGTTCCGAGAGAAGTATTCAAACCGAGACTCGAACCGATTGCCGGATTTAATCCGCCCGGGAACGGATTATTAATATTCGATGTAAAAGTTAAACCGTTATTGATTGTCGGCGTGAAGCTCGTCCGAACGTCCAGCACTAAGTTTGAAGAAAGCGTCGAAGTATAATCGAGGCTTCCGCCTTTATTCGTCCGAATTTCGAATCCCTGCGTGATTGAATCAGGCGCACCGAGAAAATTGTAGTGGTCTTCGTTGCTTTTGCTGTAGAAAAACTTGCCGAAGATGCGATTTGTATCGTTGAAATTATGGTCAATTCGGGCGAGATACGAATTATACGGTCTCGAAAGATTTTGATTGGAAAAATAATTTTGGACGGTTCCCGGTAGATTAGGTAAAGGATAAAGTTTTAAGAATGCGACCGCTGCCGGATTAAGACGGTCTGCCGGAATAATATTTCCGGCAAACGCGGTTCGCGTGACATTCGCGCCTGTCGGACACGCATTGTTGACCGCGGCGACCGTTGCGCCGGAAGCATTAACGCAGCGCGCCGTGTTCGGGTCATAAATCGGCGTTGTTGCAAGTATTTCGGAAAAGTTTCCGGTTCTCATCAATGCGGTCGGCACGCTGAGAGTTACCGGTTCGGCGTGATTGTCCAACTGTCTTTCATATGAAAACATAAAAAACGTTTTATCTTTGCCGTTATAAAAATGCGGAATGTAAACCGGACCGTTGACTTGTCCGCCCGCGCGATAATAAGAACGCGGAGGGCGGACCTTACCAAGTCTATTATTGAAAAAGTTGTTAGCGGTAAGAACTTCCGGGCGGTTGAAATAATAAGCCGAGCCATGCAGTTTGTTAGTGCCGCTTTTTACCGCGACGTTGACGGTCGAACCAGCTGTAAAACCATTTTGCGCATCGAAAGCGTTGGGTTTGAATCTTAAACTGCGCCAGCGCGTCTGCCGGCGGCGTATAGGCAACTCCGCCGTCAAAAGCGACATTCGGCGAACCGTCCAAAGTGATTTGGTTGCCGCTCGCGCCGTTTGTTCTGAATGCGGCGAGATTTCCGTTGGCGGTCGGACCGGTAAATTGCGGGTTGCCCGTGTAGGAAACGCCCGGCGCCTGTGTCGCCAGACTGTAAGCCGCCCCTTCCGAAAGCGGTAGCTCGGTGATTTGCCGCTCGGTAATAACCGTTCCGGTCGTGCCCGAACCTCTCTCTACTACTTCGGAATCGGCGACAATATTAACTTCCGTGGTTGCGCCAATCTCCAATTGAAAATCAATCGCTAGCCAGTCGCCGATGTTCAGTTGAATATTTTCCCGAACCGAAGTCTTAAAATTAGCTGCCCCAGCCGTTAATTTATACATACCGGGCAGCAGCAGCGGAAACGAAAAGGCGCCTTCTTCATTCGCCGTAACCGTTGCCGACACGTTCGTTTCAATGTTTTGAACGGTCACGGTCGCCGCCGGAACAACAGCGCCGTTCGGGTCGTTGATCGTTCCCGTAATTGTTCCTCGATACTCCTGCGCACTTGTCGTCTCGATTGAAACGGCAAACAACAGCGCGGCAAAAATTCCGCAAAGCAATAAATACTTTTTCATTACGTTTTACTTCCTTGAATACTAATTTTTAAGAGATTTTGCGGTGTTTCCGCAACTACCGTTTTGACGGTTCGGGCAAATTCGATTCCGGCGTTTCAAGCCTTGTAACCTGTATTTATCAACTTTGAGTCGGCGACCATCAAACTGGCGAAGCCTGACGACTTTTAAGTTTTATAAATTAATTGCTGCTACTTAACCGAACAACATTTATAAATTATTGGTTTTACCAATTAAATGTTTTTTCTTGTTTTTACACTTAGGTTAGTTTGTTCGGCGGCGCTGTTTGATTTTCGACTTTTCGTCTGTCAAAGAAAACAGTTCTGTGATAAATCTTTCGCTAATCGAAACTCTCGTAATATCGTCGAAACATCGTGGCGCAAACTAAAGTACAAATGGTTATCGCCGCTTGATTATCAAAGCAAAGAGAATTTTTTTGATCAAATCAGATTAGCTTTGAAAGCAGTGGAAGAAACCTCATTTATTACGATTTTCAAAATTTAGAAATACTTTAACTTGAATATGTCAGACTATTTGTCTTTAAATTCGTCTCAGCTATTCGGCTTGCCCGTTTTGATGCAAGCGTAAAATAGCAATAATCATCACAGTTATGGATTTTCTTATTTCTAAGTATGAATTGTTTTTATGTCACAATCTTAATGATAATCACCACGAGATTTTAACTGCTATATTCACGTCCGATAACTATATTAAACTCATAACATAACGTATTTGATAAATTCCAAACAAAAACACAATATCTTGCAGGAATCAACCAGCGGAAAATTCGACTAAAAATACAACTAATTGTGGTTTGAGTCCGTAAAGACCCAAACCAGTGAAATAACGCTTTATCTATCATTTCTCGATGCTTTTACCAAACTTTAAGATGAACCGTTTAAAAGAAATGTTATCGGACGCGAATTGCTGCTTTTGTTCTTTTATAATCAATTGCTTTTTTGAAATATATTTAGAGAAAATTAGTATCTTCATATTATCGCGTCGTTGAAATTCTTTGCTTATATATAGAAACATGGTCCACTGCGTAATTCTAATAAAATATTAGATCTATTCACTGTAGTATCAGAATTTAACGAAAACACACTCAATATCATACCCCCTTGCTAAAATCACTTGTATTTAGTTAGTGACTATGTTACAAATCATCGGTATGGATATGCAAAGTAAATCCCCTACCGCGTTTTCGATTAACCCCGACCCTTCATTACTCTATTTGACTTCGAGTCTGAAAGCAGCACTTTTGAAGTGTCGTTTTGTTATCGAAAATTACCAGGGTTTAACTGCAATCGAAGGCGATGTCGGTCTGGGAAAATCTACTTTTTTGCGCTACTTACATCAATCCTACGCAACGCGTGAAGACTGCTCGACAGCTTTGATTCACACGCCGAATTTCAAATCCGATTTTGCTTTTATGAAAGCGATTTGCCTTGAACTCGGATTGCCAGCCCGCACTTCGATGCAGAAACAGGAATTGGCTTTGAATGAATTTTTAATAGGTGAATACTCTGCCGGTCGAAAAGTAATTTTGTTTCTCGACGAAGCACAGAAAATGCCAGGCGTTCAACTGGAATTATTGCGGACACTGCTAAACTTTGAAACTGGCTCGCACAAATTAATTCAGATTGTTATAGCAGCGCAGCTTGAACTTCGCGCCAAACTTGCCGATTCATCAAAAAAAGCTCTTCGGTCACGCATTTTTGCACCATCTTCCCTTGCCGCTTTGACTTTAGGCGAAACGACTGCCGTTATTGAATATAGATGTGAGCAATCAGATATCGCCAATCCCTTTACTGACGAAGCCGTGCAAAGTATTTATTTACTGACCGGGGGCGTCCCGCGTGAAATTCTCAAGACGTGCGCAATCGGCATGGAATTAATGAAAGAATCTGGATTAAAACAAATTGAAGCCGAAATGATATCGGAAATTCATAGTGAGGCGGTTTATGAGTAACACACAACCCGGGACATTTAAAGCATTGATTGAGGCTAAGGAACAACGCGAAAAAGAGGAAAAGGCGAAGTTAGAGTTGGTTCCGCAAACTGAATCCTCGCCCAACTTGAACAATTCTCAGTTGCCCAACCAACCCAACGTACCTAACCAAGATTACCAACCTAACATACCTAACCAACCTATAAAATTTACTGTCCAAAAAAAAAGTAAATCCGACGCGCAGAGTCCGATTGCCCCTAAGAAAGATTTTGCTAAGGTAGCCAATTCTATTGCTCGTGAGGCTGTACCGAATGGTTTATTTAAAGGCATGAGCAAAAATACTTACGATGCGCTTTATCTAAAAACGCGCGGAGCGATTAATCCGGTAAGATCGATTCGAGCGACAAAACCCGATTTAATGCGGTGGGCAGGCGTCAGCGACGTAACTTTAGACCGGCACCTGAAATATTTACGCGCCGTTGGATTAATCAGAGTGGAATTTATTATTGGAAGCCATGAAGGAAATTTATATGAGGTAAGAATTCCTGAAGAGTTGCAGGAGATTCAAATGGGGCAAACCAACCCAACCAACCTAACCAACCTAACCAAACATAACATACCTACGATTGTTGGGTACCACATACCCAACAATGTTGGGTATGTGGGGTGGGTTAATCTTGTTGAAAACAAAGGACTTAAGGATCCCTCTAAGACTTCTTTAAAGACTAATACAAACATTGATGATGAGCCGTTCGGCGCGATGAACGATGTTTTGACAAACATCTGCCAAAAGGTGTCCGGCAAAATGCCTCAAAAAGCAGATCGAGCAAAATGGAAAGAATTAGCCGAGCTTCTGGTAATGGAACTCGAAATCGCCGCCGCCCGCACCGAATTAATCTCGAACGTGCCGGCATTTCTCACCGAACACCTGCGTCGGCGCCTGGTTAAAAAACTTAACCTGCCAAATATGCCGAACTCGAAAGCCGACAAACCTTTAGCGCTCGAAACTACGGAGTCTGAACAACCCGTTTATGAAGCCGAATCTTTAACTCAACAGGGAAGGGAAGTGGTTCTCAAAACTTTCAAAGAATATGTTGAAAAGGGACAGCGAGATTTCGTCTTGAGTTTCGAGGAAACATACACCAAAGAGGATTGGCTCTATTTAATGAAAAACTTACAATGAGCTTTACTTGCATCAAAATTATATGGATATTTAACTTCCTTTTGTTAAATACTTATATTTGTCTTTGTTCAAAGCACTATAGAACCTGTTTGCAATTATTTTAGGCAATCCGCCGCAAGATTAGCCGGATCGCGCAAATCCGAATCTTCGTTTCACTTGTTCTAATCAGTCCTTCGCAATTTTTCCACAATACCCGGCACTGATTGATCCACGCATTTGTGCGCTCGACGATCCATCTTTGTTTTATCGCAACAAAGCCTTGTTTTGCCGGATTTTCTTGTTTCGACGCTGCTTTTTGCTGCGGTGTGATTTTTGCCGATAACTCGATTGTAATCCGTTGGCGCAGCAACGGGTCGCTTTGTTCCAGTTTTTGCTCCAAATAATCTTTGTGATAGCCGTTGTCCAATAAAATCGTTAAGCGATGTTCGGGCGGCAAACTTAAGAAGTAATCTCGGTGCTGCTCGATGATTGCCAGCAATCCGTCATCATCGCTGATGTTCGCCCGCGTGCAATGAACAAAGTACGGGTTGCCTAACACGTCCACAAGAAGATGCCGCTTAATTCCGTTCGTCGCTTTGTACCAGCAATAGCCTTTGGTCTCGCGGTTCGCCGTGTCCGTGTTTTTGGCACACATCGAATCTCCGATTAATAAACTTGGGAATCGGTTTTTTTTACGGCTGCTCGCTCACTGTTCTCCAACGCGATTAAAACAGTTTCCCAAGTTTCATTCGTTTGCCATCGGCGAAACTGCGAGTAAACAGTTTGCCATTTAGGAAAATCGGCAGGTAAATCACGCCACTGACAACCGTTTTTGAGTTGATACAAGATAGCATTGACGATTTTGTGCCGTGAAACCACGTATCCGCGAGTCTTGCTCTGTGGCAGTAGTCGGTCTAAGACCTCGAACTGCGGCGACGTCAAATCAGTTGTGTAAGCCATTATTGGAGTAAAAACGATTTCCCATTTAATTGCAAACAGGTTCTATAAGCATAAATGATTCTTTAATGATTTTATACGTTTCATTTTGTTGTCTTTTAAGATAAAAGACTATCTACCTCTTAATATCTTTTTGGTCTTTTTGTTTGTTTAGATAACGCTTGAAAAGACGGGCGAATTTTACCTTTTGAATTCTTTCTTTTGAAAGCAGAAAGTTATTTTCAAAATTTCGTTTTTCCTGTTTGGTCAATTGATCATCAGCGTAATTTTCTATTAACTCTTCTTCCTGCATCAAAATCTCTTGGAAATATTCATCGTCTAACATCAAAAATTCTTCAAATTTTTGTAGTTCTTCTTCAGAAGTAATAGTACCCAGCAAAAATCTTTTTATTTCTTCATTTTTATGATTTTTTTTCACTTAGTTTCTTTTTACAATGGTATATGTCTTTTACCGTAAAAATGTTACATAATTTTCTATCTGGATACTTAAATAATTTCAATTTTAGAAATATTTACAGCTAAAATTTCCCACTAAAATAAAGTTGTTCAACAAAGGCTGGACGCATACATAATATTATTTCAATCTTTTGATTAATAAGCGAAAAATTTGATTGCCTAAAAGATTTGTTATTTTACTAATTCTTCGTTTCAAACTATTCAGAGATAGATATTTGAAAAGCCGTTTGGGGAAGCGGTACAAACAATTTCGGTTTTCGTTGCCAGAATGGACAATTCAATAGGGAATACTCTGTGCATGTCAAGACAGAACTAAAAGAATTGAATCTAGACCTGAAAACCACAGCAATTTAGCGGATGAACATACAATTGTTTATAATTTTTTCTGTAAAGTTTGATAATTTGTCCATAATCGCCTTTTGATCTGAAAACTTCCGTTAGTGAACTTTTCAGATTAATTCCCTCAAGTACGTCTTTGATTAATTTGTTTCTGTTTTATACCGGCACTACTAAACCTTATAATGGAAAAGTACATAAAATACTTGGTTTTTTCTAGTTCAAGGTTTATATGAAATTTTAGAAAAACGTAAATTGATTATTCAACTTACCGTTCGGTTTTTGAACGCGCGAAGTAACTTTAAATTCCCGGTTTTGGGTCAGAACGGTTTTTTCGTTAATTTGATTATTTTCAATGTCGGTCATTACAGCTTTATGAAAAATAAAAGTATTGACCATGCAATCGTCGAAGCCGCAGGAGATTAACGCATTTCGAAGTTTTTTTACATTCGGCTGCGTTTCATAGCGAAAAAACTTATTCAGCATAGCAAGGTGAATACTGCGAATTTCCAGCCCAGCATCCTTCCATAAAATTTGAAGGTTTGTACACTTTGGCTCTTCAATGATGTCCATAACTCGAAATGGAACGAATTCCATATTGAAGGCATTTGCATACCCGTTTGCTTTGGACCAAATTTCTTCATCGAACTGCTCGCCGGTAAAGAGGTGAACCAATTCCACCTGGTTATCGGCGCGCTCGACCTGGAAATCTATGTTCACACACATCGGTTCGTTTTTTCGCCACTCCAACGTAATATACATATGCGGCTGAAAATATGCCCACACGTTTTCGTCCCATTCGAGAGAAATCATAAAATCACGATAAGCGTCGGTATCGCAGTAAACCAGTTCAGCATTTTTATACCCGTGAAAGATAACGGGAGAAAGTTCATTGTTGTTCGTTTCCATAAACTTCTCCTGTTAGACGGCATTTTCCCGCACGGGTCTTTTGCGTTTGGGTACGAGCGCGAAAGTGGCAGGCGATACGCGCCTGTATTTTTTCTGTTTCTTCGCGGCCGTTTGAAGAGGACATGAGACCGATTGGCGCCGCATCGAATGTCCTCGTCGGTGTAGCTCGTCCGTAATGGCACTAACATGCATCGCGCCGTGATCAGCCAAAATATTTTCTATTTCCCGAGTCGCGCTTTTGCGCGGAAGCAAATCTTTTGAAAGTGCCGCCATTCCTTCTTCAAACTTTTGGATTGCCGTATTGATGCGCCGAATTTCGTTTTTGTATTTGGCATCGAATTTTTTGGCATCGTTGGTTAATTGAGTTCTTTCCTTTTTTAATTTCCGAATTGCTTTTTCGAACATAATTTTTTACTCCTTAACTTGTTTGTTTTATTTCTGCTTTTCCTTAATTTTGAACACACTTCTACCGTTTCGAGAGATAAACATTTTTACCGCTTGCGACCCGTTTTCGGTGATCTCAATTAAGTGTGTGATTAAAACTCTGACGGTTTTTACTGTCAACCGGTGAAGCGAAACATCTTTGAAAAATGTGCTTTTAATGAAATTTATAAAAATGTGAACAGATAAAAGTGCGAATAAAAAAAGCGGCGTCTCCCACTCCGCCGCTCCTCGATGAAGCGAGGTCCTCACCCCCTCGCTCCGTTTTAACACCCGCGGGGAGCGGCTATTAATTTGAATATTACCACAACCAATTTATAGCGCTTAATACTGTACGATTTAGAGCAGCGCTAAGTTCTGCAATCGCCAGCCGTCGTCGTACTTTCTGAAATAGGCGACCCCTTTTCTGGCTTGTGTGAAATCTACTATTTTGCTGTCCGTGCCGAACAAATCGAATTTCGGGTTTTTTATAATTTGTTTCAAGTCTTCGGGAAGTTCCGCAAACGCCGCCGAATTCGGGTCGAGGGATTGTCCTAATTTATTCGGCTTCCAGTTATAGGTTAGTTCTACTTTTTTAGTAATTTTATCTTCATCCACGATTCCGGTTATTTCCGGTGTTCCGCGCACGGCCATTGGCAGCGCCATTTCGTTGACGTTCAAGCCGGCGTCCTTCCAAAGGGCGCGACCCGCGTCGGTCAGCTCGGCGCGCGGGTTGAACTCCCACACGCCCAACCCCTTCGCGTATAAATCCGTCGGCATACCCATTTCCGGTCCGCGCATTTTAGGATTTTCATAACGCAGCCGGATATAGCCTAACTGCTCGGCGATGATTAGCTGCGGCTGCTTCTTTTTGAAATCCTCTTTAGCGCGAACGACTGCTTCTTCTTCCTTTTCGTCCTTTGATAACTGCCAGGTTCTAGCATACGCGTCAGCAAGCATGCCCACGTCGATTGAAGTAGTGGCCGCCTGCTTGTAGTTGGCCGCTTCGCCGATTGCCGTTACGGTTTGGCTGCGCGAGAGGTCGCCGGTCGAGCAGTTTATTAGCGCAAATAAGCAAGCTACAATGAGCACGGCAGCGACGGAACGTATAAAATATGTAATGGTTCTCATGGTTTTCGGTTATTCTCCTTAACTTTGGTTTGTTATTCTTTTTCTCTTAAAATTCAATTTCTCGTTTCGCACATGTTTTTCGATTATTTTTTTCTGTGGAAAGTGGAAAACAGATAGAGAGAGTTTATTGCCAGGAAAGCATTTTGATTAAAAATTCCTAGCATTTCGATTAATTAGTTCTTTCAGTTCTTTTAATTCTCCGGATATTTTAGGTTTGGCGGTCAAAGCGCTATTCGATATAATTCCTTCAACCAGTTTCCGGCGGGCTTGATCCGGCGGGTGGAAACCTACCGCGTGGTTCGGGAAATTGCGTCCCGTTCTTTCCATCCCCTTGATAAACGATAGCGAATCGTAATTAAGCCGAAAAAGTGTCAGCGCGGCAAAGGCGTCGCACTGCAGCTCGATGAGCGCCATAGCTTCCGCTATTTTTCTACTTAAGGCGATTTCACGTCCGTTTTCCGCGATGAGCTTTAGAACGTGGCGAAAATAGATCGAGTATGCGGCGTAATATTCGTGCCCGACCTCATGGGCTACGTAACCGAGAAATTCATCGTCACTTTCGGACTGTTCAATTAACCCGGTGGAAACTACCAGGACAACGCCGGTGTCGGAGAACATAATCGGTGTTGAGTGACGAAAGATAATAATTTCATAAGTTTTATCCCGCCCGTAAAACTGCAGCACAGGCGCGGCCGCCCGGCGAAAACTTTCAATTAATTTCTCATCCGTTATTTTTAATTTGGTCACGGCTGCCGGAAGCTGCTTGATAATCCCGACGCGAATTGTTTGGTCGGTTATGGGAGCGGGCATTCGAGTTTGAAAATCCCTGGCTGAATAATTTTCCGTTTTATAAAACTTTATTGTTTCCGCCAGATCAATGTCGGTTAAAGTAGTTTGCGCACTAGTTACCCGGCAGAAAAGTAATATCGTGACGGTGATTGCAATTAAGCAAAGATGACGCGAAGCCGCGTATTCTGCTATGTCTTAGGCGAAAAAGCAGTAGCGAACAACCTTTCTTTGATAATCTTAGCCGTAACCGCATGAATACTTCGGGAGCCGCCAGTTAGGTGAATTGCCCGCGCGCCCAAAACCAGCACAATAAAACGGCGCGGCATTTACCAATAAACAACGCTTTTCTAAATAGAAAACCTTTAAGTTGGAGTAGGATATTTCTAAATAGAAAACTTGTCAATTCTATAAACGGCCGTTCGGGTGATGAACTTTCATTAGGAGGAAACTTTTAATGGGACGTTCGGCGCGAGTTATTCCAAAACGGTTAGGCGAGAAGTTAAGAAGAATCAGGCTGAAGCTGAATATCGAAACGTTCGAGGAAATGATAATCAAGCTGGATTGTCCGGAAGTTCCGCTTTATCCTTCGGGCATATATTTGTTTGAAGCTAACAAGCGCGAACCTTCGCTTTTAGTACTGCTGAAATACGCTCGGCTGGCCGGTGTCGCAATGGATGTGCTGGTGGACGATGAACTAAATTTACTTTGAAGATTATAGGATATTTTTTGTATTTAATATCAATATAAATTTGAGGCGGTGTCCTACTCCACCAACGCGGAGTTTGAGTCGCTTCGCTCATAATGAAACGAATGAAGCATTCAAGTATCGCTTATGAAAGCCCGCTATTCTCAGGCAACTCGGGTATATTAGCCGCTTAAAAGTCACAGTAATTCTTCGGGTTTAAATTCTGACGAAATAAATTTTCTCAAAGATTCGTTTACCGCTTTTAACTGTTCAAGAACAGCGACTGTCTTTTGAATATGCCTAGGAGTAGCATAAACTGCAATTTTAATATCATAGTTATAAGCTTCTTTGAATTTTAGTGCTTCGGTAAGCGAAATATCGGTATATTCCGGACGTTTATACTCCCAAATATATTCGGGAAACTCCGGATTGTCGAACTGTCGTACCTTCCAAATATTATTTATATCTGCTTCCGCCACCTTCTCATCAACAAAACCATATACCGATGCCAATAGAAATCTAATACTTTTGCTTTTTCTGGTAATCAGACCGTAAACGTCTCTATAGTCAGGCACATGAATATTGAGTATTTCACAAACGGGCGAACTTCTAAGAAGAGAGTATACCTCCGAAAGGCGTTGATGATGCGCTTCAATCATACTAATGGGAATCCAGTAAGAAAGGTCGTCATCATCATAATCCGAAGAAGTAAAGTGCTCACCTATCTCAATAATATCATGGATTAACCTGTGGAGTTTAGACAAAGATTTGGCTACCGAAGCGCGTTTATATTGTACAATCCGTTCCGGCGATAATAATGAACTTAATGCTTTAACAAGAATTTCTATCATTTGCTTCTTCGATATTAATTACTGTATCTAACTACCGACTGAGAATCGCTATCCATGGAAACACAAATGCAGGACGGTTGGTTTTTAAGCCGGCTAACGGATTGCTTTTCACCGTTAGACTCGCCTTCGCTAAAACTTGTTTTATGGATGTAGAATGAAGTTTTATTAACATGATTATTGAGTAATTCGTTCTTGAAGAACACTCGTTTGAAAATTTTCGCCGGGACATTCCGTTTCCGGATTTAAGTCGTGATGTCCATGAATTTTTGTTACCGGTATATTGTAACTAGAACGTAATCGACGGACAAGATCGATTAAAGTTTCCATTTGCCTTTGTGTCAACTGTTGGGGTCCTTTGTTACTGTTTGAATTATCATTCAGGCTAAAATCCCCAATTAAGCAAATACCCCGTATAATGGTTATATCCTGCGGTATGTGCTCCCTTACACCTTTCAGGCCGACCTTGTTGGAGGGTTCCATCGGGAAGAATTATATAGTGATACCCGACGTGATAGGTGTGTCCCAAATAAAAAATGCCGTAACCTTTACGTTGATGTATTTCGTCAATCGCCTTCACCTCAATAGGCAGACCGTTTGGTGGAAAAGGAATTGCAGAATGATGAATTACAATTTCAACGGGGGGCTCACCCAAACCGACTGCGAAGTCCATTCGACCGCACACAGAATCCCCGATTTTTTAAGTCGGGGTTGTTCAACTTCTACACTTTGATTTATATTCTAGTATCGCGGTAAATCGTTTTCCCATTTTCCCTGGTTGTCCTCAAAATTTCCTTTCGGGCGCGTGGAGCAATGCTTAAATGAATCCAGTTTGGGTTTTCAAGGGTTCCAAATTCAAGAATTACTTGATCAAACTGCGGACAATTTTTAACCACCCATTCAGCCAAATTTCTAGTGTTTCCGTTAACTGGAATAACATCGGCTGCAAACCCTAAACGATGATCACTGGTCGGGCTTCCACCTACCAGTTGATTTAACTCTTCAGAGCGGAATCCTGAAGAAATCTTTAATGAACCCAGTGCATCACGTGCGGGTTGAAGAATTTTAGCGCACAATTTGCGGAGTCGAGCAATTTCAGTTTTGCTGGGAATATTGGCAATTCCATTACGGTCGGCGGTCGGTGATTTAACAAACTCCCAGAGCTTAAAATCAATCGATAACGATGTATTTAGATCAACCATAAAATTATTACGCTCAATTTATTCAACAAATTTTCCTTTTATATTAACGCTCCATTCGCGTCTAAAAACTATCGTAAAGTTTGAAAATTAGGCAAATTCAGTCCGGTCATTATTTAATGTAACCGGAGGCATGCACAGTTTTCGATTTAAGGAAAATAAGTTCGGTAGAAATTTTAGCACTGGCTAACATTCTTACTAAATTTCATAAAATCAAACAAAACAAGAAATAATGATACTTTTTAAAGATTTCTAGCACGTTATAATTTTGAAGTACAATATTTTATTTACAGAGGATAAAAACTATGTCAATCCGAACAAATATCGAAAAAGTGATCAATGAAGCGCAGAAGCCAGAAAATGCAGAACTTGCTGATGAACTTCAAAAAAAGGCGGTTTTAGCAATTAAAGGTGGCGAAGGCTCTCTACCTTGGAGAGAATATATGGAGATGTTTGCCGAAAACGACGAGCAATTAGCCCGGCTCCTGCCAACAGATGATACGAAAGACAATTTTGAAATGGATCTCGCGCGCACCTATTTGATTGGTAATGGTCCTTGTGGAGCAATTACTATCACCAGGCTTCTTTTCGGCGTCGAAGATACATTGGATGAAGGTCTTTCCATATAATCAATATGCAAACGAATGCAGCCTATCGGGTCTTAAAGCCGAATAGACTTTATTCAGCTTAAATGAACAACCTAAAAAATTCCTTGGACGACTAACTCGGTAATTTAAGTGCAAAATTCAAATAAAGTAAAAAATTACCAGCCTAAAAAAAACGAGGGTTCATTTAAAGACAGATTTGTATCGGAAAAAGCCGATCAGCTTAACGAAGAATGGAAGCAATTATGTGAAAATTTTCTTCCAATTGCACCCGTGCAATCAATTTGGCGTTATAGTCAACTGCCTTCTTTTGATCTGCCTAAACAAGGATGGAAAATTCACTTGTCAGCGACAATTTTGTCAGCCGGACAAATCCTTAAAGCAGCCGCTCCTTTTTTAACAAATTTACAAGTACACTTTAAATCACTTTCATCTTTGTCCGAATTAATGAAACTGAATGCGGGAATTTTTTACGGTTATAGCCAAATAGGAAAGCTTATAACCATTTACCCAAAAACGGACAAAGAATTTGTGTTTCTTGCCGAATCACTTCATCGTCTCACCTGTCATCTAAAATCTCCTGCTGTGCCTTTTGATTTTAGATTTAGGAAAAATAGTAATGTTTTTTACCGTTTCGGTGTTTTCCGCGATCAAGACAAACAATCTGCGGATAATCTGAAGATCCCTTTTTTAACTTCACCAGAGGGGGAAAAGATTGTTGATCCACGGAATTCATCCGTGGCGCTTGATTGGGTAAAAGATCCACTTGCTCGCAAAAGAACCAGTCCGGCTAAAACAAAAAATCCGCTTCAAACAACTTACAAGGTTTTTCGCGCTTTAACACAGCGGGGTAAGGGAGGAGTGTATCTGGCTTTTGATACTACCCAAGATACAGCGCGGTTGTGCGTTATTAAGGAAGGAAGGAGAAACGGTGAAACCAATTGGGATGGACGTGACGGCTATCACCGGGTGAAAAACGAAAAGCGTGTTCTCGAGGATTTAACGCGAAAGCAAATTCAAGTGCCGCAAGTTTACGATTCGTTTCAGATGTGCGGCAACTTTTATCTTGTGACTGAATTCGTTCCGGGAACCAGCCTCCGAAGAATAATCAACCAAAAAGCGCTGACATTTTTGCGTTCAATGAACTATGCTATACAACTGTCCTGCATAATTTCGGAAATTCATGCTGCCGGATGGGTTTGGCGGGATTGTAAACCGGAAAATATTATTGTTTCCGATCAGGAAACAATAAGGACAATTGATTTTGAAGGATCCTGCCGCTCGAATTGCGCTGAATCTCTAATGTGGTCGACCCCTGACTTTACGCCTCCCGAAACATTTAATAGATCTTACCAGAGGGCAAGCGTTTCCGAAGATTTATTTTCTCTGGGAAAGATCCTTTTTCTTTTGCTTGGGAAGCAATTCTCATCCATAGCTGCAAACCATTGTTCGTCAGTCAAACAGGTGAGGCTAAATCCGAAAATCAAGCTAATGATTGACCAATTGATGAGTACCAATCCACATCAACGACCTTCTGCCGAACAAGTAAGCCGGACGCTGAAAGAATTTTCAGGTTAAAAGAATATTTGTTTGATAAGAGCGGTATATTCAGGTTCTGAACGCAAATCATCAAACAAAGGCTCTACTTTCAATGATATAAGCGATGCAAATCGATCTTCATATGCCTGATTTAAACACTCTAAAGCCTTTTTCTTTTCGTTTAATCCGGTATAAATAATTGCTTTTTCCTGTGGCGGAAAATAGTTTTGAGATGCACTCTGTTCGGCAAGAATTTGCTGCGCCTTCTCTCTTCTGCCGGTTTTCGCGTAACAGTATCCCAGAACGGCCCCCCCTAGGGATTTGTCGGACTGATATAAATCTTCATATATAGTAATTGCTTCCTTATACATTTTCTTTTGGATATAAACAAGTCCGAGCATATATTGAGTTTGCGCATTGCTTTCCAAGGTGTTTTCATCTTTTGTTGTAAGAGCCTCAAGTGCTTCATCGTAACGACGCGCAAAGTAGTAAAGACGAGAAATATTGCTTTTTGAAAGCTGCGAAAAAGGATCGAGTTCTCTGGCTTTTTTGCCTTCAACAAGAGCTTCATCCGGACGCTCGGTTACCGACAGTAAAATTGAATACCAGAAATGTGCGGGCGCATAGTCATCGTTTAATGCGATTGCCTGCCGAAATTCCCTCTCGGCCGCCGTGAAGTTCCAATCATATCGAAGCAGAATAACACCGAGCGAGGTATGCGGCTCACATAATCCTGCATCTATCTCCAGGGCTTTTTTAGCTGCGGCTCTGGCTTTTATTGTTGCCTCATAAGTTGAAGTTGATCCATAGGCAACCGAACTAAGCAGTATGTAGGAATCAGCAAGTCCCGCATAGGCTTTAGCGTAGGTCGGATCAGTCTCAATTGCCTGATTAAAAAAGTTAATTGCTTTTTGAATATTGTCTTTATCGCGTTTTTGCCAAAAATACTGACCTTTTAAATATAAGTTATAGGCTTCGGGGTTAGTAGTTTGATTTTCCGAACGAGCGTCTTTCTGTGGTGAACTGGTTCCCCAAGGCTCAAGCCTTTTGATAATTCGTTCGGAAATATCAGTTTGCAGATCCAAAATTCCGGTGTCCTTAATTACATTTTCCGCTCCCCAAATTTGAGTTCCATCAAACGTATCAATCAATTTTGCAGTTAGCATGAGCTGATTATTGACGCGGCTTATTTTACCGACCAAAACGGCGTCAACTTCCAGTTTACGTCCCGTTTCGACCGGGTCGATTTTGTTTCCCTTGTAGCCCGCAACACTCGTAAAGGACTTTACGCGCAGTTTGTCCGAGATGGAAAGCCGGTTAATGAAATCCTCCGCCATACCGTCGCCCAAATACTCGAGCGCGGCGTCGGAACTTTCGTTGACAAAAGGAAGCACGGCGAGCGTGCGCACCCCGACTGCTCTTCGGGAAATGAAACCGGCAAAAATTATAGACACCAAGCAAAGAAAAACGAGAATGAAGCGAAAATAAACCCGGTTAAAATTTGCGAAACGGTGATTTTGTTTGGAATTTTGAAAATCAAACAATAAACCGCCAGCTGTTTGATAGCGTTTTTCTTTGTCTTTTTCAAGACATTTTTTAACTACCCAGTGAAAATTCGATGGCAGCCTCGAATTGTAGTTGATTTTGTATTGCGGCTCACCTGTCAAAATGGCTGAAATTGTTTCGGCTTCACTTTCATATGCAAAAGGATGACTGAAGGTTGAAAGTTCAGCAAGCAAAATTCCTAAACTAAAAATATCGCTCCGGTAATCAAGTTCTTCCGCCTTTAGCTGTTCGGGCGACATATAAGCAATGGTGCCAAAAACCAACCCTTTTTGAGAAATTTGACTTTTGTTTTCGCTGAGTTTTTCGGAATCTCTGGTTTCTCCGATGATCTTAGCCAAACCAAAATCCAGCACAATAACTTGTCCGTTCGGGGTAATCATTACATTGCCGGGTTTTACATCCAAATGAATAATTCCGTGCGTGTGAGCAGCGGAAAGAGCTTCAATAATTTGTTTTGCGACAATCAAAATTTGGTCAGGCAAAATCTCTTTTCGCTCGATAATGCGTGAAAGCGTCTCACCTTCGATATACTGCATCACGATATATTGAAATTCGTCCGTTTCTTCAATGCCGTAAACAGTGCAAATATTCGGGTGCTCAAGCATGGCAATTGCTTGCGCTTCTCTGAGTAGTTGCTTTTCCCCCCAGGTATTGCCGGCAAATGAGTTTGCGAGGAATTTTAGGGCTACTTTTCGGTTCAGGCGCACATCTTCTGCTAAATAAACATCGCCCATTCCCCCGCTTCCGAGTTTTTTATTAATTTTATAGAAGCCAATTGTTCGATTTACCAAAGATGCATTGCCGTTGCTACTCGCAATTTTGCTACCCATGGCTTCTAATCCCAAATTAAAAACCGATTTGTTCATAAAATCCGGTTTTTCTTCAAAGGCATCAATCAATGATTCGACTTCGCTACGCAGCAAATTATTTCCTTCGCAGGCATTGTGTATATAAAGTAGGCGCTCTTCATTTTCCAAGCCTAAAGCGGCATGGAAAATCATTTCAACTTTTTGCCATTCTTTATTTTGCACCTTTAATTTCTCGTGCCAGCCAGGCTTTCGCCATCTTCCAATCGCGTGCAACAGTGATTTTTGAAATTTTTAATACTTCAGATGTTTCGGCAACGCTTAATCCCCCGAAATAACGAAATTCAACTACCTTAGCTTTGCGTTCGTCGAATTTGCTTAACCGACATAAGGCTTCGTCCAAATTCAATAACTCATCGCTTCTTTGCTCGGAAAATACTAATGCTTCGGATAGTGAAATTCTGAGAGCTGTTGAACCACCTCGCTTGAGCCGCTTTTGGTCGCGGATGTAATTCAATAAAAAACGGCGCATTAATTGGGCAGCAATACCGAAAAAATGTGCCCGGTTTTGCCAGCTTACCTGTTTCTGGTCAATTAGGCGCAAATACGTTTCGTTGATCAAAGCCGTTGTCTGCAGGGTATTACCGGGTTGGAGCCGCCTCATGTAATGATGCGCGAGATGATGAAGCTCGCTTTCGACCAGTGGAAGCAGTTTTTCCATAGCCTCCCGGTCTCCGTTACTCCAATCTACCAGAAGACCGGTTATTTCGTTGGAAGAAATCATAATGCTTTTTTCCTAAACTTTTAGGCAAATAAACGAAAAATAAATGGTAGTTCCCAGACCGACGCGGTGCGTTAATACTTGAATACTAAAAATATAATAAGCAGCCAACCGTCAATAAATAAGAATTTGAGCAAAGCGTTGAAACACAACTCTGCGACAAGACAAGCTTCCGGTAAATCGTATGTATTTATATCCGGTTTTTGGTTGAATTTGCAAGGAAATAATTTGTTATTGGTTGCTTCGCGTTTTTGTATTCATATTTATACCAGTAATTTTGGAGAGTATAAATGATGGTGGGTGATTTACAAGAAAAACAACAGCGAGAATACTATATTGGCGATGCGCTAAAAGGCTGGATCATGACGTTGTTAACTTTAACATTCGTTTCTTTATACGCGGCGGCGCTTTTCGGCTGGCTAAAACCATTGACCGATTTTACGATGACAGCCCGGCTTGAGCCGATTATCTTTGTCATTGTCGGCTACTATTTTGGAAGACTTCCCGCACAGCAAAATGAAAAAACCTTGAAAGGAGAAATCAACCGGCAAACCCAAAAGGCCGATGCCGCTCAATTCGCAAAGGAAAAGACATTGAAGGAAAGAGAAGTGTTAGAGGAAAAGATAAAAAACGCTAAAAGCGTACTTATTCCTGATTTTTCAAATTTTTCTCCAAAGACTTCGACTGAGAATAGTCCAAGGGAAAACTCTCTTATCAATATAGAATCGGCACAATACTCAATTAAGACGGCAGTAAGTATTTTAAGCTTATAACAAAAAATAATTGCCGGCGATAGTATCGATTAACACAATAGTTGAATCACCGCCACTTAAAAGATGGCGGATTCTCGGGACGGATATCAATGTTAAGCATCCTGTCTTAGCGCCCGCAGCCCATTCCGGCTCGGTTGTTTATTAACCTACGGAAAAGTAATCTCGATGTCTTTGAAAAGCTGACCCGCTTTGGCTGCTGTTTGAGTCGTATGAAATTCACTCGACGTATTTAGCGCGTCAATCAAAGTCTGGCGCGGAACCTCTGTATGGTTTGCGCGGCTGCCGTGCTTGCCTTCCATAGTGGAGACTACCGTTTTGAGTCGATTCTGATCGTTTGAATTTTCTCCTTTATGCTCGAAATTGTCCCATAGTGTTTTGGGCGTTGCATTGCGACTGCCGTGATGACCTACTTTGTATAGCTTGATGTCTTTCAATTGTTTTACATCTTCATCAATGCTCAACGCATACTCCCAATTTTCGATTTGCGCGTCCCCCGGGAAAAGAAGTTTTTTTCCGCCTACATCTAATAAGAAAATAACGCTTGTATTATTCATAGCCTTGTCTAGAATGCGAACAAGTCCTAACATTTGTTCACCGCGCATCGCCCTGATTTGGCGAATAAACCATCGGTTATGCGCCGGTGTAGTTTTTCTGAAAACATCTGCTTCTGGGAATAACTTATCTTCGCCGCTTGTAAATCTTTTGACCATTTCGCCGGTCGCCGCCTGTTGATTCCAGAATTTTTTTGCGGCTGACCGAAGCATCCAGAATTCATCTTTATCCGACGATCGCTCTTTTTGTATTTCGGCGTGCTGTTCAATGGTCGGCGGACCTAAAACGCTAATTTTGATTCCGGGAAGCAGTTTTGAAAAATCAAGTTTTGCACCGTGGTGGACGAAGTAATTTTTGCCCATCTCTCGCAGATTATTGACCGCAGACACATTGGGCAAAGCATTATCATCGGCTAAAAATCTAATCTGTTCCGCGATAACTGCGCCAAGCGGCTGTTTGAAATTTCGTTCATCGCTTAATTGTTGCACTTCAACAAGCATTGCTTCGCTCACAGCATTCATGCTCGATAGCGAAGAGATATGCATTCCCTGCATCGCTTGCGGATCTCGTGCAACATTTGTTACTTCTTCTTTCACCGTTTCGTGCATAGTCGCCGGATCGTGTTCGTCAGGATCTTCGGTCCAAGGTTGGATAACGGCTTCCGGATTCAAACGCGCGATAATATCTCCAGTTCCTGTTCCATCCCTTTGTGTCGCAAATCCGCTGATATGGTCTTTATGTCTATGAGTGGCGACGACGACATGCAGTTTTCCACGGCACTGTAGTTTGATATCTTGGGCGACGAGCATCATTTGGTTGGGCGGCGTGCCGGGCGGCAGTCCGGTGCTTCCGAAATCGACCAGCATGTTACGGGTTTGATCTTCGATTTTGGCAGCTTTCGGGTAATAAAATGTCAGCAGAAAACAATCGCCGAAACCCACTTGATATGAACGAATATTGACGGATGCCGGCACGAGTTCGATTTCAGATGGGGAATTTTTGGGGTTTGTCCCCTTGGTAGAATTCTTCGCAATAGTTTTTACCGCTTTTTCTATCGGTTCGCGAGATGGTTTAATCGTTTTTTTCGTTTTTGCAGTTTCAGCTTTGTGCTTCATCAGAAGTCCTCCTTTTTAGTCAGTGGTAAATTAAGGGCACGCTGCAAATGCAATTGTGCAAATGGATTTTCGTTTTTTTTCTCATCGTCGAAGTAACCGTAATGCCAAAGGTATTTAAGGCGCTGTGTTTGACGTTCCGTATTTAAGATGTCATTGCGGGCGTGATACTTTAAGCGTCCGTATTCATCGAAGACGAGGGCGCCGCCGCCGTAAAGTGTAATCTCTTGATTCTCCGGCATACCTTCGGGAATGGCGATGCCGCGACCCTCCACTTCATTGGGAAGAATGGTCATCATTTGAATATATTCGGCAACCGTTTCCCGAAGCGCAAAACCGTCGGGACCGAATCTTAGACACGGGCGCACCGATATCACCTTTGTGAAAGCCTCCTCGACGAGTCCGAGCGCACTGCGGTTTTCCCAGATGAAACGAAACACTTCGTCCGGGTCGCGCAACATCGACTCGAAATGCGAACGGTCAAAACTCAATTGCGAATTATCGACCATAAACCAGGCTCCATGAGCATCGGTCGAAGATCGAGGAGGGCGAAGACCGTATGCGGCGAAACTTTCTCGTAATACTTCTCGGTAACCGTATTTACTATTATCCGGGACGGCTTCGCGATCGGCTGTAATCAATGCGCTTAAGAAGTCGCAAAACTGCAAATCGGTCGGCGGCGCGTAGTCAAGAGCGCGAATAGCCATCGTCAAAAGCTGGTCGGCGGCATCCGCCCCTTGTTCAACAACCAATTGCCGATCTAATTTGCTGCCCTCGGCTTTTCCGTTTTTCAATTTTCCAATTCGTTTTAACCAAACGCCGAGAAAGGCGTTCATCATAGCGGCGACAAGTATTTCTCCGCGTCGATGCGGTTCTTGGTATTCAGGCAGTTTTTCATATTTGCCGGGGTCATCCGTGGGTTTTAGCGGCTGCAGCTTGATTGATCGGCGTAATGCGTCGCCGCGGTCGCCGCGTATTCCCGAAGAAGGCATCTCCCGTCCCATTTGATCCGCCAAGCCGAAAAGCACAGACTCCATCAGCTTATCGGGAGTTAATTCGTTCGGATCAATCAAATCCTTTTCTATTGGATTCGCAGATGGATTTGCATCGAGCAGCAGCGCGACGATATCACGGAGCGAGAAAACCGACAGCAGCGCGACCACATCGGCAAATCCTTCATGAAAACCTGCTTGTTCAGGTGATGACGGATCGGTATAGCGTTCGCGCAGACCATCGACGAGCGCATGGGTCGTTTCGTGAGCCACCACATCGTGCGAAAGACAACTAAAGACAGTTGCGCCGCTCTCGCCTTGAAAATACCCAAAAACCAGTGCCTGTTCATGTTTCGAGTAAAAAGCATTAGCATCCGCGAAAGCGTGCGGGGCAACGTTGATCTGGTGTCCGGGAAAGGACCAGCTGACGCGCCGACCGAGCGCGAATTCAAAGCGAGCGAGCGTCTTCATCACGATAGCGTAAACATTTTGCTCGTGAAAGCGCGGATCGGTAAGAAACACTTCATCTTCGTGACGTTTGGCAGCTTCTTCAAATGGATCGGGATAATGCCCCTCATGAAGCGGCTCATACTTACACGCCATATAAAGAGTGCTGGTCGAGATATCGTAATCAATGACGTGCACGCGATAACCGCGCGGTCCTGGCGCAATTTCTTCTGCCGGGACGTCGATTTGAGTGGTTATAATTTTACCGTCGATTTTCACGCCCGGATCTTGCGCAATAATCGTTAGTTTCCTCGTCCTTGGCTTTGGCGGCGAAATCATTTTTTTCTCCTTAAAGAAAGTTAGAATATGAAAGTGCTGCTGAAACTCGTATTTGTGTTATGCGTCCTAATAATATGCCAAGCGTCATTTCATCGCTGAATGCGCATCATTGCGTCAGATCAAAATCACACGGTTTTTAACAAGCAATGAAGCGGATTTTCGACGGCTGTTTTTTCTGCCATAAATTTTAGGTTTAAATCTAATCGTCAATTTGAATTCAATATCTATTCTTCGACCCTAATTCGACGTTATCAAAATAAAACTTACATACCGGGCTGCAAATTGGCATTTTGTTCAAAAGCAACGCGTTTTCCTGGATAAGCATAAAAATTGAACGAAGAGCGTTTTTTTCCGCAAACATTACCCTTTTAAGACCTTCCGGAATTAACAGAGTTGTTTTTCAAAATTAGCCGGTCTAGAGCATCGGGAACAAGACGCTCCGCAAAACCTGCGATAAAACACCAAATTATCAACAAAGCATAATCCTTCCCGCTGCCTGGTCCAGAGCGGGCTAAAAAATCAAGAACATTTAACCCCTGTTTCGGCGATGGTCTGGTTGTCACTTGTTTTGTCACCGAAGTCGGCTCCGATTTGGAAGTTGAATCAATATCATTTTTTTGAACGATTAAATTGTTGTCGGTAGCAGCGTATTCCTGGGATTTATCTACGACGGTCAAAGATGAACTATTAAGATAATTTTCTTCGGGCGTAAAGATAGTTGGGAAAAATGTGCCAGTCAATATTCCGGCGGTGAACATCAAATACAGCAATATCGCAAAAATTGCGCCGGTGATCGGAGCCACAAAAACGGAGTCGGAGCCGTGAAATAAGAGGGAAAGATTGTAAACCGAATTACCTTCCGTTGACGGCGACTGAATACGCTGTAGGGCACTGACAACCCCCCCCCCCCATTGCTCCCGCTACAACTACGACGAAAATTGTTAAAGAAGAAAGTTTATCCGAACTCCTAAAAACATTTACTCTACTCGCGAAATCACCTTTGGAATTGAGCATCTCAGAAACGAGAGGCACGAAAAACAGAACGGCGAGAATTCCGAGAAGCGCTATTTGAGAAAAAAGACAAAGCCGCGCCGCAAACCATGTCAAGTCGTTAAGCCTTTCTTCTCTGACCGGCAGGATTGCATATTCCAAGTAAATCCTTCCAAGCAGATCTTTAAGGTCTTCACGCAAAAGTTTTTCATATTGAGCTTGTGTTGCGTGCGGCGGATCGGTCGGCTCAGGCGGACTCTGCAAATCGGGCGGCTTTGAAGCCAAGTAATCATCGAACTCTTTTTGCCCGGCGACGCTCCTGTAGTCATACCGCAGGCGCATAACTTTGCTGCGTAATTTTTCTACCGGCTGGTATTTCGCGAGAACTAATTCAAAGTAATAGAGGTCATTCCATGACAGCGACAAATCTTCCTTTTTTGAAGGAAGGTTGTCAATAAAAGCTCTGGCACCGTCGTCGTCGATATCAGATTTGATTGTCAAATATTCGCTGTATAAGTGGTCGAAACAAATCAACTCAGGCGGCTCTATTTCGCCCAAACTTAAATAGTTTCTTAAACCCATAAATTCCTTTTTATTAAAATAAAATTAGGCGCGAAACGATATGCGTTGATTTCCCGTCCCCATCTAATTGTCTATCGCATTTCGGCTAATTTCATCGATTCCTCTATTGGCGTTGATAACGTTTAGCCGCATATCGTAAAATGCGTTGAAAGTTATGAAATTAAACCGCTTATCAAAAAATTAAAATGAATAATAAAGGACAAATAATTTTTCGTCTCGGAGCGGTTAGCAACTGGGTTGTCTCTATCGGCGGTATTATTAGTCCGACAATGTTGTCTTTAACCGTCAAAATTCCTCCCGCTAACTATCCGTTTCTCGTTCGCATTTGGACCGGAATGGTTTTTATGTTCGGTGCTATGTTTTGGGAAATTTCTCGTGATATGTACGGCAAACGCCATTTAATTAAATACTCCTGGATAGAAAAGTGTATTACAGCAGCAAGCATTACGATTGGCTACTTCAGTGGAAATGTTCCCGGCATCATGTTTGCCCTTATTGTTTTTACGGATTACCTTTGGATTCCAGTGTTTATGTATTACGATTTCGAAATGCGTCGTATTGCCTCAAACATCCATGCTGCTGCTTTATTAGAACGGACTTGAAGTAAGTACATTTTGCGCGTAAACATCCCAAAGTTTGCCGAAAAAAAGTCTGCCAAACCGAATTCGCGCAGCATTCCGATCCGCCTGCGTCGGTCCTTCGGTGTGAAATGTTGTCAACTGTTTTAAGAAATCGAAAAAGTAAATATTGACAATGCCCGAAGCAACGAGCATGTCTTGAAAATCCTCCGTAACTTTACGGGCATTTTCTTCTTCTGCGGTAATATGACCTTTCATAATATGGATAAAAAGCGTAGTCGTATCGGACCACGCATCAAAACCCGGGTCGTCCTTGATATCTTTAAAACCGCTCAGTGTAAATTCTCTCCCATCTTTATCACTGAAGAAAAGACGGTAGAGCATACTCTTACGCGCCGGGTCTTCGTTATCAATAAAAAGATTGAACCAACCTCGTTCAACCGGCAACTTGCCGCCGAGCGCTTCGCATTCGATATAACCTTTGACATCGTCCGTATCGTGTTCCGGGCGCGTGACAAAGCGATTCACGCCGTTGACCGTAATAGCCAGATGAAACATAATTGAAGCGTCGTTTTCCTTACCCAGACGATAACCGCGGTCGTAATCGAATTCCCCGAAAGTAGCGAATCCTTTCATCTCTTCGGTAAAACTTAATTTTGTCTGCGCTTGATGAATATCTGTTGGATATTCGTCGGAATAAGGCTGAAGCGGGATACCGTTTTCGCCGCACCACTCTCTCGCCCTTTTCACTCCGAAATTAACCGCCTCGGTCATCCGGTCCTGGCTAAAATCAATTAGGTAATGAAGGGCTACGTCCGCTTTGAGTTCCTTTATTTCTATATGCCGCCCGAACTCTCCGCTTTGACCGCGTTCGATCGCTTCATTATTTTCGGCAATACGCTTAAGAATCGCTCGATAATGACCGTTGGCGGAAGTTTCAATGATTTGAAAATATGTAGCAATAAAGCCGGGATGCCATTCGTCTTTTTCACTAACAGTCCAAATGACCCAAATTTCATCGGCTCCGCGGCGAATTGCCTCTTCGATGTTAGCATCCGTTAGATAAACGGCATCAATATATGTTTCGCCGTTAATTCGCATCGGCGGAAACCACATCGGGAGCGAGACGCAGGCGGCGAGCAAGTCTTCGCTCATATTCGGCGGCTCAATAATTTGAATTTCCTTGCGGCTAAAATTGAAAACATTAAAAGTTCCGTTCAAGCCGCCGGCGCGGATTTTGTCCCAGTCGAGACCCCATCCGGTGAAAACATGTTTTCGGTAATTATCAAGCGTAAAAAGCGATTCGGCATAAAGAAGTTTTGGAAACTCCGCGGCGTTAAAACTAATTCCGGCACGAGGATTAAGATTGCGCCAGTTATTCGCTATATCGAGTCCCGACAATCCTTGACACATCATTGCCAAATTGAATACACCGCCAGAGGCAGCATCGACGTGGTCAAATTCCAGACCCGCCTCGTCCAACCAAACCTGTAGCACTCCGGCTTGAAAAGCGACTTTGATGCCGCCGCCGGCCAATATCAAAGAGCGTTTTTTGGAATTGTCGTTATCAACGACTGCATTCATGCTTTTCTCCTTTATAATCGGCAATAATGTGTTCGGCAAAACGCTCCGAAAGAGCCGCAATAGTAAGCGAAGGGTTCGGACCGACCGGTCCGGGCATTACCGATCCATCAGCGATGTAAAATCCGGGATAGCCGAAAATCTCGCCGCAAGGATTGATGACGCCTTCGGTTTTATTTTGCGCCATCGCGCATCCGCCCAGGGGGTGCGCAGTTAAAACCTGGTGAAAATTCCAGGCGTAAGCAGGATTGTCTAAAAATTCAGCATTTAATGCTTTAGCAATCGACTTTCCGGCGCAACGCACTCGCTCGTAATAGGCCTGTGATTTTTTAATCGTCCAATCGCAATCAAGATATTTTCCGTCTTTAAGAAATAATTTAGCATTCGGAATGTCGCGTCCCATTGCCAAAACAGGAAATGAACTCATTGAGCTTTCAGCATCGCCGATAATATCGGAGATTTCCGCGCTCAGATCCGCATCATTATTTAAGCCGAGGCGATACTTCAAAATAATTTTCAGAAAATGAATGGAGCGGCTGAGAAAACCGGGAAGCCCCGAAATTTCCGAAAGCCAGCTGAGCAAATAAGGATGACCGCCATCTTCGATATAAAAACCGCGTCCTCGCTTTCCCTGTTCATCCAAATCATCACCGAAACGAATTGCACTCGTAATTACGGGACCGAAACTCGGGTCAAGTCTTCGCGGAACGCTTTTCCCGTTTTTCACTTCCATACTTTTAAGGATAAACGAAAGCAAATCCCCATTAACCGAATAGCGCAAACCAAGCGTGGAACTAATACCCGGGAAATTCGACTTGTTTTTGAAAAGAAGGTAGGGCGAACCGAATGTTCCTGCCGAAAGTATTAAGTATTTACATATTATCTGTTTCTCAACCGTTTTTTCTTTTGACGTACAGTCGAGACGATGCACGTTGTAAGTTATGCGGTAACCTTTACCGGTTTTATCGTTCGGTTCAATCTTTTTGACTTCGCAGAGAGTTCGCACATCCGCAGGAGGATTTTGATGAATTGCGGCTGAAATATAATTAAAATCAAGCGTATTTTTACTGCCGAAGTTGCAGCCCATATCGCACTCGCCGCACAAGCGGCAGGTCGAGCGCGGCGTTTCATAGCCGGCGCGAACGGTGTGAATATTCGGGAAAGGCTCGTTTATCGGCGCACCGACAATTGGCGGATTATTCGGATTATCTTCGCCCGGCGACTCTACGCGGTTGATTCTAAAAGAAACGGCTAAATTTAAGGGAAGCCATTTGCACTGCATATCGCTTCCGTTGATTTTTTGTGCGGCTTCCCGCATCGCCAAAGTTTTCAGTGTCGTATCATAAGGCGGGTGATTCAGGGGGTATTGCTGGACATTCATCATTCGCTCAACCGCCTCATAATGCTTTTCGAGTTGATGATACTGCACAGCCCAAGGCTTATAACTGCCGTCCGGCAAATCTTCTTTAAACCATTTTTCATCCTTCCTTATGAGGATATTGGCATAAATCAGCGAGCCTCCGCCAAGTCCGCTTGAAACCAGTGCGCCGGAACCTTTGAACGACCAGATATTATACATTCCGTATAAACCGCTGCTTGGATCCCAAAAGTTTTTGCCCAAATCATAGGGCGCACGCGGAAATGAATTCGGCGGGTAAGCTTTGCCCCGTTCGAGCAGACAGACTCGCAGCCCGGCTTCAGCCAGACGATAAGTCATAACCGAACCGCCGAACCCCGAACCAATTACCACTGCGTCAAATTCTTCCGGCATATTTGTTTAGAGCGTCATTACTCGTTCAGTGTCAGTCGTTCGAATAGATTCTTCATTCGCGCTCAAATTATCATGAATGTCCATTGCTTTAGTTTTTAATTTCTTTATCGTAATCGGTTCTTCAATCAATTCGGGCAAGGTTGCTTTTTCATCGTCTGGAACAATTCTTGCTTCTCCGGATTTTCCCTTTTCCTCTTTCCATTTTCGAGCAACGCGACGCACGCCGATCGGATAAATTGTTAAATCTCCATTTTGATCGATTTTTAGCCGGATAAAGTTTTTGTAGTCGGCGATAGCGAGCGAAGAAAACGCTTCGTTTGAGTGTCGCCCAAATATATTTAGCGAAATAAAAAGATATACTCCCATAATTACCGATCCGATTATCCATCCTCCGATGAAAATAAGCAGACCTGCTAAAAGTAACTGCTGAATCGAATTCGAATCAATTCCGTTACCGCTGCTAACCGAATAGGAAACTCCCCATGAAATGAAAAAAGCCGCCGCCAAGTGGAATAGTCCGTGAACCGGACTCATTACAAAGCGGTACAATTTCGAGTGCGTGTCGGTGAAGAGCACAAATCCTAAGAAAATCAATAAAACCCAAAAGAGAGCGAACGGTTGAATTAGCGCGTCCCGGACAACCGTATAAATTGCTTGACCGAATTCGCTTAACCCGAGATGCCCGATATCAGAAAGAAAAGCCTTTACCGTTAATAAATAAAGCAGACCGGTGACGGTTCCGAACCATGGGTTAAACAAAGGAAACAATAAATTCCTTCTGCAAAGATTTCGAGAAATTGACTCGGCGGGGAAACTTTTTTCAAGTTTATATTTTCTCCTTTTACCAATCTCTTCGACATCCATTCCATGAGTCGGGTGAAGAAATGCGCCGCCGCCGCCGGAAGTGATTTTTTGTTTTCCGGTTTCTTTATTTTCGTGCCGACGATAATGATGCAAATCGCCCGCTAAATAAACCGCCACCCGCTCCTGTAGAATATGACCCTCAAAAAAACCCATTGCGCGAGCCGTATCGCCGACATCATTTTCATAGACTTTTGAAGTTATCCAATGCGGTTCTGCATTGCAGAGAATAATGCTATCTTCGGGTTCAAGATGTTTCATTGCCTCTGCGAAATACTCAACCTGGGGTTTATCCAGCGACGAGCTAAGCTGCATATCTGTTCCGAACAGCCACCAGCCTTTGACGAGTTTAATGGCAAAATAGCTGCGATCCTGCAGCGTTTTCCATCCGGCGAACGGCAACTTCTCGCAGAAAAGCCGGGAAAAAGACACTAAGGAGTCATACCAATCGTGATTTCCGGGGATGGCAAAAACGGTCGGCGAACCGTCCGAAATTGTTTGGGAAAATGCAGCTTTATACGGTCCGGCGAGGCGTTTTTGATAAGCTTCATAGCTGGCGGTCGGATAAACTTCATCACCGCCGAACACGAGAAGATTACCGCAGACGGTTTCAAATTTACCATTTTCGTCAAAGTTGAATCGTTCGCCGAAATTAAGTCGGGATTGTGTCAGGTAATAAGCCATGGTGTAGGTCGAATTCCATCCATCGCCGACATCGGCAATATAATCAATCCAGAATTCCTTAGAGGATTCAAAACCCTTGTTAAAATCATAGTAAAATTTATTAGAGCCGGGGTTTATTGCAGCTTCCAGCAAACGGCGGTCGGCATGTTTGCCGAAAATTGAGGAAATAAATACCTCAAAAGCCGTTCGTGCTAGTTGCCGCGGATCATACCAGGCGACCATTTTGGCTTTATTTACAATTTCCGTTGGCATAGTTTGTAAATATGAATTTTATAGTAAGTTTCTAATCGCGAAAGCCGTTTTAACGAGTAGAAAAAGCTGCAATGTTACTAGACCCGGAATAGAAAACTCAATCTGAAAACAAGAACGCATCCGATTCAAATTGCATTTGATAGCATTAAAACCACAACCGAAAACCAACTTTACCGGCGCTGATCACAATTTATAATTTATGCATTGTCTGGTCCGGCGGCAGTATCCGGCATCGCAAAGCTCCCTAAAAAAGCCATGCTGGGAGCGAAAAAGAATTCGCCTCCTTTCATTTTCACAAAGTTGTTGAACGAAAATTCTTTCAGTTCGGCATCATCCAGGTTATCCGGCTTTGTTTCCCCGCCATAGTGCGGTCGCCATAGTTGCGGGACAGGGATTGTACCTGCGGGATTTTGTCCGATGACCGGATCGATCCCGGTTGTTTGTTCACCGGGTTTAAGTCCGCGCACAAACCGTTCTTCGTTCACCCAGCTGCTTTGCATGAACGCAAACTGGTTTTCGATTCCGGCTTGAAAACACATAAACAGCAGACCGACATCACGGGTCGGGTAATCGGCAAGCGATTGTGCATCATTCGGGTGTTTATCGCGCTTGCCGAAAGGAATGCCGCGTCTGGTGACGCGGTGGTTTCTTTCGTCGCGCTCGCTCGCGCCCAGCCTTCGTACGCTGTCTCCGCGTGGATTGGCTTTGCGAATATGTGCTTGATACGGGCACTTCAAGCCGCCCGGAATTGTTTTGGTCGGATCGTTCGGATCAATCCTATCATCGTCAATGCTGTAGTCGAAATTGTTTTCTTTCTTCGGTATAAAACCGTCGGTTGGCGTTAAAATGAGTGGCGTTCCATCCTCGAATCTGCCGACTACCATCGCGCCGGCACGTTCTTTTTCTTCACCCTTAAATCCGAGTTCGTCGGCTAGCTCAAGTTCGCGCGTCTTAAAACCCAACACATTTTGTTCGAGTTTACGAAATACAAAATAGCTGCCCCAATGTTCGCCGCCGGACACGGTTCTATCTTTTGTTAAAACGATATTCAATGGCTCTGCGGGATTCCATTTGTCCATTTTCCCTTCGTTCTTTTCGTCGCTTTCAAGATAAATTGGCTGGCTGCGACCATCAACATAGCCGAAGTGCTCAATGCCCTCATTAGTTACTTTATCCCGCAGCGCCTCGCCCTGTTCGATAACAAGAATCTCGCAAAACGCGTCAAGCTCATTGATCAACAAACGTGCCTGTCGGAGCAAAAACTCTTTATCGTCGTCGCCCAGTAAAATCATCGCATCAATTTTGCCGGATTGATAACCTTCCTCCCATTTTACAGGCGGCGGATCGTTAAATTCGCCGCTTCGCGCAATCATACCGTCGCGGAAAAAACTATCTTCAAAAATTTCGTTTAATTGTCCATCCGTAAATCCCAGGGCGCGATACCCGCCGGCAGTTAAAAAAAGATTGCCGAATATCGCCCCCGGAATTTTAAATTTTTTGAACTGCTCAGACTCGACATGCTGCTGAAGCGCCGAAGTAACGGTTTTTGCGGCAAAGTTTTTGAGATGTTGCCGCAACTTAACAACATCCGAATTGTCGAATTTAACGAAAATATGAACCGTGTGATCCCGCCCGTGACCTTTCAAGATGTTACCCTGCAGCGCGCTAAGAAGTGTTTGCATATCGGCATTGTTCGGATCGTGCAATTGTTGTTTTTCAAAATCTATTGGCATGTTTTCCTCCGCAGACTTGTCTTTTGTTTGATTTCCAAATTGGTATTTCATTTTTCGATTTAGTAGTTAGATAGCGCGCACTAGATTTACATAGCTAAAAAATTCTTCAGCGCCGTGTAACGTAGGTTGTAATAAAATCGCTGCCGCATAAGTCGACTAACGCAGATACGTTTTTGATTCAAATAACCTGTTTTCCCATTTATCCGAATCGGACCCAATAGATTTCTCGCCGACTTTGCAATAGGGCATTAGCAAAAAACCTAAATCAGGAAACTTAATATATAGCCCCAGTAATACAAATTCCTACAGAAAGCAATGAAACGGTTCTAGAAAAGTATTGAGTTACGCTTGCATTAAAGTCGTTCTTCAATGCTCGCCGATTAATAAAAATATTTTGCTTCCATTTATTAACGCACCGAAGTCTTACGAAAAATATCATTCAATTTTCTTTATCAAACTAATCCGATGAAAAAAATGAGCGGCAAGTCAAATTTATTGATAATTTTTGAGTTTTTTTTGGGGCGTTAAGTAGTCAGAGAGAAATATTATAAACTAACCTGCCATATGGGCAGAGTTATTAAAATTGAATTAACTGACAATCAGCGTAAAGAACTCGAAAACGGCTATCGTAACGGTAAAAGCCATAGCTTTCGGACTAATTGCCAAGTAATTTTGTTGAAAAGCGAAAGACGCAAATCAGCCGAGATTGCTTTTTTTCTTGATTCGTCCAGGCAAAAGGTTAATCGCCGGCTGTGGCGATACAAATCCGAAGGCATTCAGGGTTTAGAAATCCGGCACGGACGCAGGCGACCAGCAATTTTACAAATTGAAAACACCGAATCAATAAAAGAAGCCGTCCGGCGGCATCGGCAGCGTATCTCACAAGCCAAAACCGAGTTGGAAGAATCTTTGGGCAAGGAGTTTTCACAAAAGACTCTAGTGGCTCATTTGACAATTAGATAGCCATTTTGTTCGTCTTGGTTCATAATCTTCGCCGGAGGTCTAATTATGAGTCGCCGACAGAAGCAACCGCTGCGTCAACTATCTAACTAGGAACATCAATGGTTGAGACGAATCGCCCGTTCGACCAGTGAACCATCCGGTCACGTCGTTCGTGCTAAACAACTGCTTGCCGTGGCTGCCGGAGCCAGTTATACCGAAGCGGCGCGAGTGACGGGGCGCAAGTCCAATGATGCCGTCGCCCAACTTGTTGCCCGCTTTAACCTCGAAGGCTTCAAAGTGGTCGAGTCCAAAAAGGGGTGCGGCGCCCCACCCATTTACGGAGCGGCGGAACGCGAACGGATTCTGCGGGAAGCACGCCGTGCTCCGGATCCGGCAACGGATGGAACGGCAAACTGGTCGCTGATAACTTTGAGAGGAGCGCTGCGGCGGGCGGCGGACGGACTGCCTAATGTCAGCACCTATACCATTCAAATGGTTCTCAAAGAAGCCGGTTTCGGCTGGCGGCAAACGCGCTCCTGGTGCCAAACAGGCATTTCAACCAGGCGGCGCAAAGACGGAGCGCGGGTCAAGGTAATTGATGTGGACGCCGAAGCAAAAAAAAGCTGATCGAGCGAGCCTACACCCTGGGGCACAAATGAATTTGGCAGTCTGGACACAAGACGAAGCCGGACCGTTTCAAACCGTTCCGATGCCCGGGCAAAGTTGGCACGAGAGCGGTTCGGGACAATGTCAGGAACACCAGTATGTGCGAAACGGAACGGCTAAACTACTGACTCTGTTTTGCCCTTCGAGCGGCGAGGTCAGAGCCAAAGGCGTAACCGCTTGTCCGAACACGGTGCTGCATCCGTGGCTGAGATCCGAGTTGAGAGACGTGCTGGCGGGACTGCCGCCGGCAGTAATGCTTGAGCCGGAAGTCAATCGTCAGCAGTGGGTAACCTGGCAGGAGGGTTTGCAAGTGCGTATTACTTTACCGTCTGAGTTACCGCCGCTCAGAATGCTGTTGGTGCTGGATAATCTGACGGGACACAAAACACCAACGTTTGTCTTATGGCTGTTTGCAAATGGAGTAATGCCGCTGTATACGCCCCTTTCGGGTTCGTGGCTCAATATGTGCGAATCGGTGCAGAGGATTATTAAACGGCGGGCGTTGGAATGTCGGCATCCACAAAGTACTAGAGAAATCATCGGATTGCTCGAAGCGACGGTTATAGGCTGGAATCGAGAGCCGACGGCATTTGAATGGGGCGGGAAAAGAGCGGCAAGACGAGAGCGGAGTCGGCAACGCCGCCGTCATTGGCTAGGCGGTTCGGGAGCGGTCGCCAGGCGGGCGATGCGAAAAAGACTGACAATCGCAGAACAATGGCTATCTAATTGTCAATTGCCCCACTAGTTTATCAAACAACCGCTGGCGGGAGGTGACTGCTTTATACCATCAAAATTTCTGACACTCCCCAACAAATCTCTTTTACTCAATCTGTAATTCGGCGCGTCAACTCCGTTCTGCGATAATTCAAGCACTATACCAAATGATAATGAGGTAAATGTCTGCTCTGCGTCCAGCTATTCGTTATTTGTGTCATTCGATTTAAGAAGTCTATTATTTAACACGTACCGTTTGTGCAAGATTTTTGTAGTATTCAGATGCTCCAGGGTCATACATCCCGCATTCGCTATCGCCGAAATGTTTTGCATCCTCAATCATTTCGTTCCTCAAAAATTTTCTTATGTCGTTAGCGGAGTTTAGCGTCAAGCCACTCGGAACGCCCAGATGCAAAGGGGCAAATTTAACTCGTTTGCAGGCATCTCTTATTTCATTTTCGAGCGTTTCTCGCTCTCCGCGTGTCATTTCCGACAGTTCGGTTCCATTCATTTTGTTAATTTTTTCGATTATTTGTTCTACGTTCATTTTATTTTCTCCTTTATTTTCAATTTTCTAACTGTTTTTATGCGAACGTCTCGCTCATTTAGTTGAACTATCTGATTCGAGATATAGTCACCTCGCCATCAAAAGGATCATGTTCAATTTCAAAAATGCGATCAAATGTTAACCAGAAGGGCCTCGGAAGTTCTTGTTTTGGCTTATTCCATTCTAAATTTAGAAAGATGTCGACTTTACGCGACCAAGATAACTCCTCCGCCCGAAGCGCGTATTCCCGTAGCCAGGAAATTTCGGTTGGATTGCCGAATTCGTCAAATTTCGGATACTCAGTTACGGGTTCATCCGATGCGTTATATTCGTAATCATTATGGACGTCCATAATTATCGCCTCTTCAATACTTTGAGAAGTCAGGAGTTGGTTATCGAATTTTTTTACCAATTCGTTGGTCACACCAGGGAGAAATATCAGTCTTCCGCCTAAACTAATCAACTTTCCAAGCGTTTGGCACATTATTTCGCGCGGTGATTCAAGCGATTTTTCGGCTCTGCTTATCCACTTGCTGGCACCTATTTTCGATATATCTTCGGAATTTTCATATTTTACTACTTCCGGGCAGTGCCAATTTATTCTTTCTAAAGCAAAAAGGTTCTTAGCAATTTTAAAGAAGAATTGTTTGGCTGCGGTTGCGCTGCCTAACACTAAAGTTGAACTTCCGCCGAGAAATCGAACTCGCGGAAATGTTTTGTAATTCGTATTAAACATAAATTTCTAAAAATAAATTCATACAAGATTGTCCGAAGGTATTAATTCTCGCGCCAGCACTTCCAAAACGCGGCTGCCCAAACGAAGCGGAATTGATGCCTCTCCGTGCGCTAGGGACACGGGAACGAGCGCATTCGGGTAACGCGACGAACCAAGAGCGTCGAATAAGTTAAGAGCATCAATTAGTCTGGGGTATTGTTCGGGCAAAGCGGTATTCAAGTCGCGATGCTTCAAATCAAGAAAAGGAAGCGTAGCGACAATCTGGGAACCGGTTTTAGTCCGGTAGAAAAATTTGCGCCCGAAGTAGGTGACATCGCCATAGGGGTGCGTATTTTTTGAGTAGACTACAAACCTTCTGATGTATTCGTCGGTAGGCAGCAAAGCTGTTTCTTTTGGAATTTTTATATCACTCCGTTCTAAATTTTCCTCGCGGCATAGTTTGGCGAAATGCTCAACAAAAATACCGCTTTTTTCGATGCCGACGAGAAACAAATCTTTTCCGGTTTCCTTTCTGACAACTTTATTGATTCGCTGCAGTTCACGACTAATAGCGCGGCTCAGCCAGCCGGGTCTACCGAAAACCGCGAGCGGACCATCCAATACAATCGCAAGTTTGGAAAGGGCTTCAAACATTTTGCGCCGTTCCATTGAGCGCAGAATATGCATAAGCCACAGCCGCTCGGTCACATGTATGACTTCTCCGAAAGCGGTACCGTTTTCGCCGAGCGGGTTAAAACGCTCATATATTCTTAGAGCATCAGTTGAATGGCAGGAAAGCCGTAGGGGACAGCTGCAGGAGGATGTTCCGGAAACGCGCCGAAAAGCCTGCTGCGGATCTTCATGCCCGCAAGCCTCGGCGTATGGACACGCTTGAACCGGAACCATTGGTTTATATGCCAGCAGAGCTTCGTAAGTTTCAAGCAGCGTTTCGCCGTCTTCGAAAGCGCGTTGGTCGCGAAACAAATCAATCACGCCGCGTCGAAAAGAAGACTGCGGATCAAGTTCGCCATCGAAAGTAATGTTGCAGCCCGCCAGAACTGTATCGGCAGCACCGGAAGTTTGCGTTTTTCTCATCTCGCGCGGATCGACCGGGCGATTGGCATCGAGTTCGTTAAGTTTTGTCAAATGAAGCAGCACATCAGAAATAGTCGTATACCCGACTTTGGCTGACGCAAATCCGTTGGCAACCGGCACTTCGGCATAGCTGCCGTCAATCGATAAAACATAGTCGGGAAGTTCAACTTTAACGCCTGAATTTAATTGGTCGCGGGCGATGAGCGTATATAATTCACTGCCTGCCGCTTCCGCTACGGGCGGCGCGGTCAATTTATAGCGGCGTAGAATCTCGCGGATACGGGTGCTTTCGCTGATCCGGCGAATAGAATTGTATTGGGCAACTTCATTTAGATACGGCATGATTTATCAAACTCCCTTTTCTTTCTTAAAATTAAAATACTCAACAGCGATCCTTGAAAGCCGAAGTTTCGCTGTCTGAAGATTTACAAAGCGTGTCGCGTTGAAAGTTTTTCTTTCCTAAACCTCAAATCGATTGACCTGGACCGGCACCACGAACAAATTGCTTAAAGTTTTCATACGCAGAAATCCCTTATCTTGAGCGCGGCGAATTGACGACTCGAAATCTGCGAAGTCGTAAAATTTACATAATTCGCGCGTTTCGTCCGTGTTATTCAAATGCGCGACAAAAAAGTTGGCAGTATTTTTTAGAATATTGCGCTGGATACTAGAAACTTCCTGCGTGGCGTAGATAAGTCCGAGCCGGTACTTCCCTCCTTCTTTTGCCGTGCGAACCCAAATATTGGTTAAGTCCGCTTCGCTTCCGGCGGGAAGAATGGTATGCGCTTCTTCTAAATAAACGAGAATATCGGGCGGCTGCAGTTCGCCTCGAAATGATTCCTGGTTTTTGCGAAAAATACGTTCCATCAGCCGTGTCGCATTGGATTTATTAATTTCTTCGTCGCCGCTTGATTGATCGATGATTACTAATCTGCCGCTCACCAAATCACGATAGATTTCCTCGGCATAATCGCCCGCCAGCAGCGGAGTGTGCTGCGGAACGAGTTTTCCGATTTGCCGGGAGCCGTTCGGAAAGCGAAACATTTCCAGGATTTTTTTGAGATTATCATCCGCCCATGCATCGCCTGAACTGCTTTTGCCGACATAATTAGCTTCAAAAACGGCGTAACCGCTGGCGCGGTCGACCATAAAGTCGTAAAGGTATTCGCAGATTTGCGCCATTCTGTCCCAGGAAACTGCACCGCCCGAAAGGAGCCGCGCCGCCTGCTGGTGGTCAACGGCGCGCGGTGCGCCACTGGCTTCTAAAGCCGCAATTAATTCTTTACCGAATAATTTCCCAATTTCTGGCACCAATTTGGCGGGCGGTATGAATCCGGCTTTTTTCAGCAGTGCTCGGTAACATAAAACGTGCCGCTTGTAACGCACAAGGGCGGAGTAGTTTGCAGCATCCGGCGGCTCGAATGCTATCTGCTGGAAGTTTCGAATAAATTTCGAAGCGTCGCCTTCAAGCGCGTGGTCAATGATGCTTTTACCGACTTGCAGATTGTCCTCGGCGAAGAAATTCAGCAGCATTAATTTGCGCTCTTTGTCAGCGGGGTGTTTGGTAATACCGTATGTAACCACATCTTCAGCTTTTGACTTAGGATGTGCATCTCGCAGATTTTTGATGGCGGCTTTCATGCGCCCGCCGCTGGCGTCCTGAACATTTTCATTCGCATACTCGCCGTTAGCATCGAAGATTAGCTGTCCGATGTGCTGCGGGCTTTTCGGCAAATAGCGTAAATCGAAAACGGATTTGACGATTATTTTGGTTGTATTGGATTTGCCCGAACGAGTCATGCCGAAAAGCGCGGTCTTCTGCGCCATCAAATCTTCCGGCGTAATACCGACCGGCACCGGTTCTGTGTCTCCAATTGAGGGATTCGTCGAGGCATACCGCACAACCCCGATGGGAACATTTAATGCACCGCCGACCGTAGTTTGCCCAGCATCGCGGTAATTAACTATTTTCTCGAGCGCCTTCCCTGTTGGCTTATACACTTTTAATCCCTGGTTCGGATAAAAGTTAGCCAGGTCGCTGCCAAAAGATATTTTTGAAGCAATGCCTTCAGGTGTATCGCTTTGCCGCAAATAAAATGTGCCTAAAACTCGGCAGCGAACTGCGGCATAAGAAAGAAGGTTAGCCGTTACCGCATCCATCGCTTCGGCATCGTCCCAGTTAACATTTATTTCGCCGGCAACGTGTTGCCCAACCTCAACGCGAATCCGTTCAGCTTCCGCTTGATTCGGAAGCGGATGCGAATCGAGAATACGAAGTAAAATAAAATTCGCGTCTTCGCCCAAACAGATAGTGCTTTTTTCAGGACTGAGGCGCGTCGCCAGCAAAAAGCAGCCTGCCGGAAGACCTCCCGCCTGTCGCCGGAATCGATCGTGTACTTGAATCAACGCCGTTTCATAATCCATCGAATAAACATCGCCAATTAAATGTTCGGCGCGAATAAATTCGTGAAACACGTCTTCGGCTCTATCAACGAATGTGGCTTCGGTGGCTGCGATAATTTCCGTATCCGCTTTAACTTGTTTGCCGGCGAGGCTTGTCGTTTGTATTGCTTCCGTTACAGTTTCTACACTAGGGCTCATATTTTTCTCCTTGTTACCAAATTAAAGGTCTTAAGATTTTGTAATTTTCCGAAAAGGCTTTTTTCTCTTTTATTACTCGCCGTTCCGTTCTGGATAAGATTTGGTGCGGAGCGCGTAATCTTATACCAGTAAATATCCAGGTAATATTTTCGCGGTGAATTTCGTCCAGCTCCCGGTGCTTATTCAAAAGAAAACGCATATAATTTGTTCCTCAATAATATTTTTGATTTTACAAGCTCCAATACTAGGTCTAATTGTTCCTAGCAGTCGAAGAATATAATGATGTGTTTGAAACAGTCAAATGACAAACGGCGCAGTTAAACCAAATGCCGGATATTAAATTGAATGGGTAGAAAATCAAGAATAAAAGTTTTCGGACTCGCGGAGAAATTGCGCTGCATCAGGGAATTGCTGGGACTATCGCAAAACGAAATTCTGCGCGCGCTGAACATTCCCGAGGCGGCAGACCGCAGTATCGTTTCGGCATATGAACGCGGCACCAGAGAGCCTCCCCTTCCTATTCTTTTAGCTTATGCTCGGGTTGCTAACGTGTACGTTGACGTTTTGATTGATCCGGAACTTGAGCTTCCCGATAAAATTCCTAGTCTGCATACAAGTTCGGGAATTATTAAAAGAAAAAATTAACTGTAAATCTTCTTAGTTTTGGTTCAACTCAGGTTCGTTATTGTTTGTAATTAAAAAAAGTTCGGATGCGATCATTGCTTTATCACTTGCTGGCAAAATCAATTCACAATTGGGTAGGAACATACGGCCACCACATATTTTGATGCCGTTTTAGGTGGGAAATTAAAAACGTAATGCTTAAAGCAAACGGAAAATGTATGGCGCAGAGAGGAGTTATTATGGTTTTTCTGACTCTAAATCTTTCTGTGCAAGCAGCCGTTTCCGGCTGGTTATAGATATACCTTTGATGGATTTTCCTTCCTTTACTCCATAACTTTTGAATAGCGGAACGGTAATTTCCGGGTATAGTAGTAAAACCGTATTGTTCTCATTTTGAACAAAGAATTCGTTTGAGCACGACAAGTAATAATCGTTACTCAGCATAGACTTTTGCAGTTGCAGTTCACTGGGAGAAGGATAATAGGTGTAATTTACACGAGCCTTAATTTTAATTTGATGTTCTTGGAAAAGACGCACCCTGTTCTTTCCTTCATATGCGATGTATAAAGGCAGATTGCCAATTCTTTCATACTCAACTGTATTGAATGCATCTGAACCGGAATAGTCGTTATTTATTTCATTACATTTTTTGATGGAGTTTTCACTGTATTTATTAACTGTGGCTCCTATGACAAGATTCGGATCGACATATAGAATTTCGGGAGCCTTACTATACCTAAAAATAAAAAAAGGTATTATGCGCCTCGCGAATATAAACGGCGGAATTGAATTTGTTGTGTAATTTTTCTTTTCAAGTTCATTTATAGCTTTGCGTTTATCATCCAAAAAATATTTATATTCGACCAAGCGACAGCACCAAGATTGTAAATCCATTTTTCTATTTCACACGAATAAAAGTAATTTTATCGCCTTTATATAACGACTTCCAGGCAATTCAATTCAGATTCGATTAACTGTTCCATAGATGCATTTGTATATCTTCTTAATTCCTGATATATGTGTGTTTGGTGCACGTAAACATCTGAGTCCACAGAACTTGCAGCTAAATTTATATTACTTAACAAAAAAAATCACATGAAAAACTTTAACGCGGGAGAACCAACTAACTTTTATACAGATTTGAATTTCGATGGTGAATCGAACGAACGAACCGCTTTTTATGTTGCCGGAAAAACGGTTATGTCAGAACTTTTAGGCGAAAAGCTGGAAGCAGCGGAAATTATAGAAATTAATGAAAACTATATAAGAAGACAAAAATCAATTTCCGGTATTTGTTCTACTGCACGAATAAATAACACGATGGACTTTCCGGATTTTACAAAAATCGAATTGAGTAAAAAGCGATTGCATATAGAAAAAGCGTTTTTAATTGTTGCAGGCGGTGTATGGGCACAAAGCATTTTCTCAGCCCAGGATAAGAATTGCGAGGGGCAGGTAATATTCGAGCAAATTCAATCGATTGCCATCACTGCGCATGTTAATACGCTTCTCGCATTACGAGCGGTATTAAAGAAACTTCGTTTTGACGACGTTTTCTACGAGCCTGAAATATACGAAGAACTTTGTTTGGATTACGAAGCGTTTCTTCACCGGCAAAGCTTCACATTGATCAGGCAGAAAAGCGTTTGGAAAGCAATCGTTGAAATTGCTGCTCAATTGGCGAACAAAAAAACTTTGAACGCGTGGGAAATTGGTCGCATTTGCTATGAACAACAAAACTTTAAAGAGCTAAGACGAGAAATTACGGCGTTTCATTCGAGTGATGAAAATATCATCCGGTAAAAATCACATTAATCGAACAGTAATTTGTTGAACTTACTTCAACTGTTGGAGCATACATTTTACAAAAGTAAGCGGGCATGTCGCATGATATGTTTACTTGCTTTTACCAAAATAATTGATATTACAACTCATTTGCTCAAGGCGACTCATAATCTTTTGCTAAACCGCCACCGACACCATAATTAGCGGATATGATTGATAATTCGCGATTTTAAAGTCTTCATATTCATAGTCGAAAACGGATACAGGCTTTCATAACCATCTGCGGAAGCGGGTCATGCGATAACCGTAGTTTAACTGATGTTGTTAACAAAAAAATTTACAGCAAAAAAATATGTTTTTGTCTTTGACAAAGCGAAATAATTTCTGATTTAATATCGTTCGTGATAAACAAGAGTATTTCTGAGCTGATGAAAGCTCAGTCGCAAGTGTCACAGGAAATTTCCAATGAAGCGGAAAGTTCCACAAATAAAGTTCAGAATCCGGTTGACAGCAACAAAAAGTCAATCGTGGAAAACAAACAGTTAGTTTCGGACAGCGTCGGTGAAAAATTAAATAGCAAAGAAAACACACATTCTTTTGCATTTTCCGAAGATTTAAATTCGGACGCGAACAGTTCAAACAATTCAAACAAATCGAGTGCTACCGACAAGGTAAGTTCAGCAAACTTTGTTAACTCGAAAAAATCGATTCTGCAAAACCAATCGAATCAAAAGGTTGTTTCACAACAATTAAACGATTCGGTGAAAAATTTCATAGAAAATACCCCGAATATTTATTTTATTCGCGCTCAAGAACTTCTTGAATGCGAAGAATCCGTTTCTTACAGCCTCGCCGTTGAAACAATACAAAACGTTAAAACGAACGAAGATGCCGGCTGGGTGCTAACCGGCATTGCGGCGTATCGCGTTTGGAGCAACACAACTGCGCTTTCCGGCGGATATGGTAAAACCGCCGCGCCGGGAGAAGGCAGAATGAACGCGCTTAAAGATTTAGCCGAGGATTGCAGCCAGCATGGACCGGAAGTGAAGCTGAAGACGCTTTACGATTTTGTTCGCCGCATCAAAGTGCTTTTAGAAGAACCGATGAAAGCATTTGAAGGAATGGGCGAAGAAACTATTCGCCGCGAACGAACAGTTTTAATGGGAAAACTCTTCGCCGTGCCGTCGACTTTTGCACGCGCGGCGGTTTCCACTACTAAACCTTTGGAAGCCCTGGAAATTGCCTGTCAAAAGAGAGCGATTGAAAGAAACGACTCTTTTACTCTTTCTGCGTATGAAGATGCTATTAGACATCTCAAAAAAGGCGCAAATAATACCAAAATTGATGATGACGGGCAAAAAGCTGAATCAGATCTCGGAGAGATACCAGAGACAAACGATAGCTGCAGCGACGGCAATAACACTGCGGCAGTACCGCTGCAAATTGTTGTTCCCAAAACCGAAAAGTCCCCAGTCTTCGAGCAAGTGTTTTCTTCGCAAATAAGCAGCGAAGCCAAGCGCGTGAACCTAGACCCCGAACAAGTCAAAGGACTTTACGTTTCGTTTCTGCAAACAATGCTTTCTACCTTTCAAGATATGGGGGTAGAGAAGTAATGTACCTTTCAGAAAAAACAGAAAACTTGTTGCGCGCATTCGATAAATTCACGCAACACACATTAACCCAACGCAAGTATAAGCGGCTTTCTACCAACCAAGCCCGCAAATTTGTGCCGCCTTGGTTTTATACCGCTAAACAATTGTTTCCGCCGTTTACTTATTTCGGCGGAAAAAGAGACATCGCATTGGAAATCTGGCGGCGATTCGGCTGGAATATTCCAAATTACATCGAACCGTTCGCCGGCGGTCTGTCGGTTCTGCTGGCGCGTCCCATCTTCGATTTAAGGGATTTAAAAAAGTATCGTGAATTGGCAAACGATACGAACATTTTTCTACTCAACTTCTGGCGGGCGGTTCAGCAGGAGAATATCGAAGATTTAATTAAATTTATGGACTTCCCTGCGCACGGTATCGAATTACTCACGCGCCGGGAAGAAATGATGGAGCGGCGTTTCGAATTGGCGAAAAAAATTCGAAATGTTAAATCTTACGATCCCAAGCTGGCTGCATATTGGTTATATATTCAACGTCAGTGGATCGGCGCCGGCGCAGATGACCCCAGTGCTGTACCAACAACGAAAATGGTTCGGGCTAAAGAAACGGGGTTTTTAGGCGATTCGCTCGAACAACACATACGCTTTATTCAGGCAAGAACCAGGAGCGTTCGTTTTTTTGAAGGAGATTGGCAGCGTCCGTTAAAAAAGCCTACTCAATCCATTAATATCGGAACCACAGGCGTTTTTATGGATCCGCCGTATGTTGGCACTACCGATTATTATACGGGTCGTTTGGATGACGGCGATCCTGCTAATGCAGTGCCGCTGGCTGCCAGAGACTGGGCATTAAAATACGGTAAATACCCTGAATTTCGTATCGCATATTGTGGCTACCTGCACCACCACGATGGAATTTTCCCTGAAGGCGGTAAAAACGGCTGGATAAAATTTCCTTGGAAAAAAGCCAACGGTTATTCAACACCCGGCGAAGGTAAGACGGAGCAAATAGAAACCGTTTGGTTCTCGCCGCATTGTATTAGATTTCCAGATGATTCAAACTAAAGTTTTGGTTTAGAATTGCAAAAAGGAGACGGGTTATACTACCCCGTCTCCTTTTTGCTTTGTAACTCAATTATTTTTTGTATCGCAAAATACTATTTGTGGTGGTCTAATTTAAGGGTCTTCCGCATTTTTGGTGCAAAGGATAAGAAAGTTGTAAATTTGCGCTATGCAAGTTTCAACTTTATCGGCTGATCCTGAAGCTATTCGGATTGTTTCTTTTATTTCCAATTCGGATTCGATCA
>JAABUN010001528.1_pt1 | contig 49922 bp, 51 predicted proteins | sample 5559311 | NCBI WGS metagenome assembly JAABUN01 (sample SAMN10711877, study PRJNA513370) | rock metagenome | isolation source: Antarctica rocks | place: Antarctica: Victoria Land, Siegfried Peak sud
GTCCGTGTCCTGCAGCGGATGCTCGCGCTCACCACCGCGATCTGGCACAACGACCACACCGGACAGCGCGTCCGACGCTCGCTACTCGCCTACGACCACTGATCAGGCTTGGAATCGATCATCTAGCTGCTCCAAGAAGTTGAAGGCGTGGGGAGCACCGGCGTCGATGGCGAAGTCCACCGCGCTCCAGTCCATCCGTCGCTCCAATGGCTTAAGGGCTAGTCCAATGACCATAGGGCAGCGGGCGGCGATCGGCAAGCAGCCGTCTTCGAGGGCGCCGACCCGCGTCACCGAGGATGGTCGCGGCCCTACCTCCAGTCGCTGAAGGCCGCGTCGGGGACTCACGGCCGTTGGCGACTGCCTGACGGCCGTAGCAGCGGACCGGTCGAGGGCGGAAGTGTCGGACCTTGAAGGCAGCATGGCCGCATGTTGACCACCGCGTGCAGCTTGGCCGCGCTGCCTGGTAGGGCGTGGTGACCAGCGTGGCCATACGCCGCTCTGAGCGGACGTCCGCGCGACACGCCCGACGCACCGCCGCGACACGCCCGCTGACCTGCGGAGACGCGCCGATGTGGCGTTCCTGCTTGCCCCACCGCTGGTGTCGCCCTACTCTCGCCGACACAACATCTGGTGGTTACATCAGTGTAGTTCTCCACATCCTGTGGAGACGCTGCTCCACAGCTGTGGAGGAGCGAGACGATCGAGAGGGGTGGTCAGGCGTGCGGTGCCCGTTCTGCCGGCATCCCGACAGCCGCGTCGTCGACAGCCGCGAGACCAGTGAGGGCGAGGCCATCCGGCGGCGCCGCTCGTGCCCGCAGTGCGGTCGCCGGTTCACCACGGTCGAGGAGATGTCGCTGACGGTGGTCAAGCGCAGCGGCGTCACCGAGCCGTTCAGCCGGGCCAAGGTCGTCGGCGGGGTGCGCAAGGCCTGCCAGGGCCGCCCCGTCGACGAGGACGCACTCGCCAAGCTCGCCGCCCGCGTCGAAGACACGATCCGGGCAGCCGGCAAGGCCGAGATCCCCGCCGACGAGGTGGGCCTGGCGATCCTCGAGCCGCTGCGCGAGCTCGACCTCGTCGCCTACCTGCGTTTCGCCAGCGTCTACCGCGCCTTCGAGTCGCTCGCCGACTTCGAGGCAGAGATCACCGCCCTGCGCGCCGGGATGGCGCCCGACCACGACACCGGCCCGCCCGAGCGGCTCTCGCCGGTCAGCTGAGCCACGCACCACCCGGCACGACGCCCACCCACAGACGAATGCCGCGCCCGGCGCGGTTGTTGTACCTGACGACGACTGGAGAGACCATGACCGAGACCGTCCAGAGCACCCCGAGCCAGCACAAGCCCGGCAACGGCCTGCGCATCGACCGGGTGTTCACGACCGAGGGACAGCACCCCTACGACGCCGTCACGTGGCAGCGACGCGACGTCGTGCTCACCAACTGGCGCGACGGCTCGGTCAACTTCGAGCAGCGGGGCGTCGAGTTCCCGGACTTCTACAGCGTCAACGCCAGCAACATCGTCACGAGCAAGTACTTCCGCGGGGCCGTCGGCAGCGAGACGCGCGAGTGGTCGCTCAAGCAGATCATCGACCGGGTCGTCGACACCTACACCGCTGCCGGCCGCGAGAACGGCTACTTCGCCAGTGACAGCGACGCCGAGATCTTCGACCACGAGCTCAAGCACATGCTGGTGCACCAGTACTTCAGCTTCAACTCCCCGGTCTGGTTCAACGTCGGCACCTCCTCGGCCCAGTTCGTCAGCGCCTGCTTCATCCTGGCCGTCGACGACACGATCGACTCGATCCTGGACTGGTACAAGGAGGAGGGGCTGATCTTCAAGGGCGGTTCGGGCGCGGGGGTCAACCTCTCCCGCATCCGCTCGTCCAAGGAGCTGCTGTCCTCCGGCGGCACCGCCTCCGGCCCGGTGTCGTTCATGCGCGGCGCCGACGCCTCCGCCGGCACCATCAAGAGCGGTGGGGCGACGCGGCGGGCGGCCAAGATGGTGGTGCTCGACGTCGACCACCCCGACATCGAGGAGTTCATCGCGCTCAAGTCGCGCGAGGAGAACAAGATCCGGGCGCTGCGCGACGCCGGCTTCGACATGGATCTCGGTGGCAGCGACATCACGAGCGTGCAGTACCAGAACGCCAACAACTCGGTGCGGGTCAGCGACGAGTTCATGCGCGCGGTCGACGAGGGCAAGCCCTTCGGGCTGCGCGCCCGCCTGGACAACTCGGTGATCGAGAACGTCGACGCGCGTGAGCTGTTCCGTAAGATCGCCACCGCAGCCTGGGAGTGCGCCGACCCGGGCATGCAGTACGACGACACAATCAACGACTGGCACACGACCCCGGAATCGGGACGAATCACCGCGAGTAATCCGTGCAGTGAGTACCTCAGCCTCGACAACAGCTCGTGCAACCTGGCGAGCCTGAACCTCATGCGCTTTCGCGCGGCCGACGGCGGCTTCGACGCGCCGCTGTTCGCCAAGGCCGTCGAGCTCGTCATCACCGCGATGGACATCTCGATCTGCTTCGCCGACTTCCCGACCGAGAGCATCGGGCAGACCACCCGCGACTTCCGCCAGCTCGGCATCGGCTACTGCAACCTCGGCGCACTGCTGATGGCCGGTGGGCTGGCTTACGACTCCGACGGCGGTCGGGCGCTGGCGGGCGCGATCACCAGCCTCATGACCGGGACCGCCTACAAGCGCTCGGCCGAGCTGGCCGGGATCGTCGGCCCGTACGCCGGCTTCGCCAAGAACGCCAGCGCCCACTCCCGGGTGATGCGCAAGCATGCGGCAGCCAACGACTCGGTGCGGGCAGTGGGCGCCGACGACGCGCAGGTGTTGGCCGAGGCGACAAGGGCGTGGCAGGAATGCCTACGCGTCGGTGAGAAGAACGGCTGGCGCAATGCGCAGGCCAGCGTTCTCGCACCAACCGGAACCATCTCGTTCTTCATGGACAGCGACACCACGGGGGTCGAGCCGGACCTTGCGTTGGTGAAGTACAAGAAGCTCGTGGGCGGCGCGTCCATGCAGATCGTCAACCAGACGGTGCCGCTCGCGCTGCGCAAGCTCGGCTACGCCGAAGAGACCGTCGAGGCGATCGTCGAGTACATCGGCGAGCACGGCGTGGCCGCAGGCGCACCGGGGCTGCGCACCGAGCACTTCGAGGTCTTCGACTGCGCCATGGGCAACCGGTCCATCACCTGGATGGGCCACGTGCGGATGCTTGCCGCCGTGCAGCCGTTCCTGTCGGGCACCGCGAGCAAGACCGTCAACCTGCCCGAGGACGCGAGCGTCGAGGACATTGAGAAGGCCTACTTCGAGGCGTGGAAGCTCGGCCTGAAGGCGCTCGCGGTCTACCGCAACAACTCCAAGGTCGGCCAGCCCCTGTCGGAGAAGCCACAGGCCGACGAGGAGGCGGCGCCGCTCGTGGAGTACCGGCCGGTGCGCAAGCGCCTGCCGAAGAAGCGCCCGTCGCAGACGGTGTCGTTCTCGGTCGGCGGCGCCGAGGGCTACATGACTGCCGGCTCTTACCCCGACGACGGCCTCGGCGAGGTTTTCATCAAGATGAGCAAGCAGGGCTCGACCCTCGCCGGCGTCATGGACGCCTTCTCGGTGTCCATCTCCATCGGCCTGCAGTACGGCGTTCCGCTGGAGGCCTTCGTCTCGAAGTTCACCAATATGCGCTTCGACCCGGCCGGCATGACCGACGACCCGGACGTGCGCATGGCTCAGTCGATCATGGACTACCTGTTCCGCCGGCTGGCGCTCGACTACCTGCCGTATGAGACGCGCAGCGAGCTGGGCATCTTCACCGCCGAGGAGCGAGCTGCGGCAGTGGCGGGCGGCTCGTACGTCGAGTCGGCCAGGACTGTCGAGGAGATGGACGTCGACGTGCTCGGCTCTGGTATGCCGCTGACGCAGCTGGGGGCTTCGCCGCTGCCCACGCCGAAGGTTGGCTCCTCGACCGAGCTGCTCGAGGCTCAGCAGGGCACCGCGGCCGACGCCCCGCTGTGCCTGAGCTGCGGGGTCAAGATGCGGCCGGCGGGCAGCTGCTACGTCTGCGAGTCGTGCGGCAGCACCAGCGGGTGTAGCTGAACCCAAGGACAGGTCGGGTGTCGATGCACCCCGGCACGAAACCTGTACGGGGCGGAAGAACACGTGAAGCATGAGACGGACGCTGATCACCGTTCGTGACGCGCTTTTCCGGCCCTACCGCCATCGGGCCCGCGGCGTCGTGCCCCACAGTTCGTCGAGGGCGCTGAACCAGCCCCGGCTGGTGACGGTGAGGGGCGAGGCATTCAGGACGTCGACCCAGTTCGAGCCATAGCGCAGACCGAGCAGGGCCTCTTCCTCGTCCCACGACATCCAGGCCGCCCCGGGTCGGACCACGATCGGCACCGCGAGCGCCAGGACGCGGTTGTTGCGGTCGGCAGCGCGAACGAAACTGAGCCGTTCCAGGGCCTGCTCGGTGAGCCTGCTGCGCCGGGACTCGTCCTCGGCCGGTTCCTGCCACAGCAGCGTCGTTGCCGTGAGGCGCTGGTGTTGGTAAGAGCCGTCGATCCGCGCCAGCAGGGTGCAGGGACGATCAAAGGGGTGTGACCGGGCGACCTCCGCAAGGACGAGGTCCGGTCGTCTGAGCTCCCATGACGTTCTGTCGTCAGCCATGGGCGCCATGGTGCCTTCGCCGGCAACGGCCGCGCAGCAGTTGTCCACAGGCTGTGCGTCGATGCCTCCGGTGGCCCGGCTCCTCGTGTTGGCTGCCGGCAACCACAGGAGGAGCCATGGGTCTGCACACGTCCTATCTCGGTCACCTGCGCATCACGCCGGCGCTGAACGCTGACGAGGTCGAGTTCATCCGCAGTTTCAACGACACCCGCCACTGCGGTGACGACGACGCGCCTCTGCGTACGACGCAGCACCCGGCGGACGACGAGGCGACGAGCGGCGGGGAGGCATACAGCCGGGCGGCCCCCGGCATGCCGGGACTGTGGTGCCCCTGGTCGTGCTGTCGCACCGGATGCTGCCTGCACTGGGACGGGGTCGAGAAGCCGTACGCGCCGCAGGAGTGGCTCGGCTACCTGATCAACACGTTCCTGCGACCGCGTGCCACGCTGCGCGCAGACCCCCGAGCCCGACGCCTTGGGCTCACCTTCGACCATGTGCTCGACGGCATGATTGTCGGCGAGCGGCGCGAGACCGGAGAGCTGTTCGCCCTCGTAGTGCGCGACAACGTCATCCGCAGGCGTGTGCTGGTGCCGGGCGCCGAAGGCACGGATGAGTGGGGCTACCGAAGCGACGACGACGAATGCCAGTCCCGCCAGGACATGATTCTGGCGCGCCGACGACGGTTCGAGGCGGCGATCGCCGAAGACAAGCAACGCGCAGGATGACAGCCGCAGTTCACCTCGGCAGCCAAGCATCGTGATGCCTCAGCGGTTGCGGCTATGATGCTTGCATGCGAACGACCGTGACCCTGGACGAAGACGTCGCGGCGGCTCTGCAGCTTCTCGCTGCCGAACGTGGAACGTCGTTCAAGGAAACTCTGAACGCTGCGGTCCGCGCCGGCCTGGCCGGCTCTGCGGAGCAGTCGAGTCTTTACCGACTGCCTTCGCGCAAGCTCGGCCTGCGTCCGGGCATCGACCTCGACAAGGCTCTTCAGCTGGCCGGGGAGCTCGAGGATGAGGAGACGGTCCGCAAGCTCGAGCTCCGCAAGTGAAGCTGCTCGACGTCAACCTGCTGCTCTACGCGCTCGACGAGAGCTCGTCGTGGCATGAGCGGGCTCGCCCGTGGCTGGAGCAGACGCTGTCGGGCCGAGAGACCGTGGCACTGCCGTGGGCGGTGCTCCTCGCTTTCGTTCGGCTCAGCACGAAGTCAGTGATCTTCACCGATCCCCTGACGCCGGCGGAGGCGCTCGACATCGTCGACACCTGGCTGGCGCTGCCGTCGGTCACGGTCGTCCACCCGGGTCGCCGGCACGCCCTGGTGCTGCGCGAGCTGCTGACGCACGTCGGGACGGCCGGGAATCTCGTCACCGACGCGCACCTCGCGGCGCTGGCGATCGAGCACGGCGCCGAGCTCTGCTCGCGAGATCGCGATTTCGGCCGCTTCCCGGGTGTGCGCTGGGTCGATCCGCTGGCCTGACGAGTGGTAAAGCTGCCTCGTCGGCGAGCCGAGAAGGTGCCGGGAGGTCGAGCGCGGTGACGGCAGGTGGCAGCCAGGCAGTGTCGGCGGTGCGCGCTGCCCTCGACGAGACGCGCTGCGACAAGCGGTCCCGTCGCCACCTCGCCGGCTGCCGCGGCGAGCGCGAAGTCTGCGCCGAGCTGTCCCGCTTGGCGCCAGCGGGATTCGAGCATCTCGACGACCTGCGCTGGCGCGCCGACCCGGGCAGCCGCGTCAACCTCGACCACCTCGTGGTCGGCCCGACGGGCGTGTTCGTCGTCGACGCCAAGAATTGGGGCGGGCGCGTCGAGGTGCGTGGCAACTCCGTCGTGCAGGACGGCCGGTACGTCGACCACCGCCTGATCGCCGTGTCCTGGTTGCGGCTGCGCGTCGCGCAGGTGCTGCAGGCCGCCGGCTTCGCGCACGAGCCGCAGGCGCTGGTGTGCTTCGCCGGCACGCAGAAGCACCTGCCGGGCGCAGTCGCGGGGACGCTGCTGACCGATCGGCCACGCCTAGCTGCGACGATCGAGAACCGGCCGCGGCTGCTCAGCGGCGCGCAGGTGCAGGCGATCACCGAGCTGCTTGCCTACGCCTTCCCGCCCTACGACCTCGATGCGCGCGAGCTGGCTGAGGCCGAAGGGCTGCTGTTCACCGACGTCGAGACGCGGCACGCGGGCCTGCGCGCCGCACTCGGGGCGCCGGTCGGGGACTGGATGCTCTGGCTGCATCCCGAGCAGGCGTCCTGCGCGCGTCGCACCTTCACCGGTCCGGCGCGGATCCGCGGCGCCGCGGGCACCGGCAAGAGCAGCGTCGCACTGCACCGCGTCGCCTGGCTCGCGCAGACCCGCCCGGGTCGCTTCCTTATCACCTCCTACGTCAAGACGCTGCCGACCGTGCTGGGCCGCGGCTACGCCCGGCTCTCGCCGCAGACGGCGGACCGCGTCGACTTCGCGAGCCTGCACCGTGTCGCCATGAACGTCCTTGCCGAGCGCGGCAAGACCCCCCGCATCGACGTGGGGAAGGCTGCCTTCCGGGTCGCCTGGGCCGAGCACCGAGACGTCCTCGGGGGCACCGGGCTGACGAAGGGCTACTTCCGCGAGGAGATCGACGCGGTCCTCAAGGGCCGAGATATCACCTCGCTAGAGCAGTACCTGCGCCTCGAGCGCGTCGGTCGCGGCACGCCGCTGCGGGCGAGCACGCGCGAGTTCGTCTGGTCGCTGCGCGAGCGCTACGACGCCGAGCTCGCCCGGCTCGGCCAGCACGACTTCGTCGACGTGCTGCGGCTCGCGCGCGACGAGGTCCGTCGGGCACCGCTTGCGCGTTGGACGGGCGTGGTCGTCGACGAGGTGCAGGACGTGCCGATGGTCGGCCTGCAGCTGCTGCACGAGCTGGCGGGCCACGACCGGCCGGGCTGCTCGGCGACGGCCAGCAGGCCGTCTATCCCGGTGGGTTCCGCCTGCCCGAGGCCGGGTTCAGCGTGGCCGGGCGCTCGGTGGTCCTGACGACCAACTACCGCAACACCGTCGAGATCCTGGCCGCCGCGGGCTCGGTCGTGCGTGACGACAGCTTCGACGACCTGGAGGCCAGCGCCGTCACCGGCGAGCGGAGCGTCGAGGTCGTCCGGCACGGCGCCCGACCGACGATCGCCGCCTATGACGACCTGACGGCGCACGACGACGCCCTGCTGTGGGACGTGCAGGCGCTGGGCGACCGGTGCGTGCCGTGGTCGCACCTCGCGGTGCTGTGCCCGACCAACTCGATGGCGAAGGAGTACGCAGCGCTGCTGCACTCGCACGGTATCCCGGCTGCGCTGCTGACGGACGGCGGGGCGGCCGACGCGGTGACGGTCGGCACGTGGTTTCGCAGCAAGGGGCTCGAGTGGCCGCACGTCTTCCTGCCGCAGAGCGACCGCGAGACGTTGCTGCTGACCGGTGCCGGCGAGACGGCGCGGGCGGAGAAGGCGCTGCTGCTTCGGCGGACGCTGTACGTCGCGATGACCCGGGCGCGCGACACGCTCTGGGTCGGGCAGCTGCGGCGGGCTCGGGTGCCCGACGCGTGAGGCGGCACTGCGACTGCAGGCGTCAGACCTCGGCGGGACCGAGTCGCAACCCAGTCGCCGCTGCCGCCGCCCGCAAGCGACCGTCCCAGGCCGCCAGCACCGGCCCGGTTTCGCGGAGTGCCAGCACGCTGGCCAGGTGCACTGCGTCGGCGCCACCCAGCGCGTAGCTGCCGGTCAGGTGGGCGGCAGTACGGGCGATCACAGAGGTCAGCTCGATCTTTCGCAAGCCGGCCGAGAACTCCTGCCAGCTGTCCTCCGCCTGACGAAGCTGAGCCGAAGTCAACCGCGAGGCACGGGCTGCAGCGTGCAGGGCCGCGCTGACCTCTGGCTCCACGAGCCGACTGGCGACGACTGCGTCTGCCTCGTCCCACAGCCGGGCGGCGGTATCGCTGCCTGGCTCATCGACGACCAGCTTTGCCAGGGCGCTGCTGTCGAAGAAGACCAGCACCGTCAGCGACGCAGCTCGGTGACGAGCTCGGCGACCGGGCCGCTCGGCCGGACCCGCGTCTGGCTCGCCGCTCGTGGCCGCGGCGACGTGGCGGGAGTCAGCAACCCCTCGCCTTCCAGGCGGTCGAGCGCGGCGGAGCTCTGGACAGCGACGAGCCGGGCGACGGGCACGCCGCGCTCGGTGAGCACGACGTCCTCACCGCCCCGAGCCCGCTCCACCCAGCTACGCAAGCCGGCTCGGAACTCAGTGATCGCTACGTCCATCGGACTACTGTACAGTCTCCAACCTACTTCGTGTACAGAAGCGCGATGGGCGGTCCGTGCATCAGCCCCGCTCAGCCGGTCGGCGTGGTCGCCGCGCCGCCCTGCGACTCGCGCTCGGCCGCGGCGTCGAGCAGCGCGCGCAGCGCCGGCCTCGGCGGGCCGGGCACCACTGCGGTGACGTCCGCCTGCAGCAGCAAGGTCGTCTACGGCGGCCGGGAACCAGCGCGCGACGCTGAGGTGACGAGCCCGTCTGAGCAGTCGGGCACCATCGAGCTGGCGGGTATGAAGGTGGCCCGCCTCGGGTTCGGCTCCATGCGGCTCACCGGCCGCGGTATCTGGGGCGAGCCGGCCGACCGTGCCGAGTGCGTCGCCGTCGTACGTCGTCGCCGTCGAGCTGGGTGTCCAGTTCATCGACACCGCGGAGGGATCCAAGCGGCTGAGACCGGCGGCCTGGCCACCGCTCGGCCGGCCGGAGTACCTACGCCATCAGGAACTGTTGAGCATGCGGCGACTGGGCGTCGACCAGATCGACCTGTTTCAGCTGCACCGCATCGACCCCCTGGTCCCGCTTGCCGACCAGGTGGGCGAGTTCGCGAATCTGCGCGAGGAGGGCAAGATCGTCTCAGTTGGGCTCTCCCAGGTCACCGTGGACCAGCTGGAACAGGCCCGCTCGATCGTCGAGATCGCCAGTGTGCAAAGCCGATACAACATCGGTGACCGTGACACCCAGGACGTCCTCGACGTCTGCAGCCGCGACAAGATCACCTTCATCCCGTGGGTACCTATGGCGCAGGGTCGGTTGGACGCGGACAGCGGGGTGCTCGCTGACATAGCCCGGGCCCACGACGTCGAGGTGGGGCCAATCGCCCTCGCCTGGCTGCTTGCCGTCTCCGAGGTGATGGTTCCTATCCCGGTACCTCTCGCCGTGACCATCTGGAGGAGCTCGCGGCGGCCGCCCTCAAGCTCATCGACGAGCAGGTCAGCACCTTGTCCGCCGCGACCCCGAGTTGATCTGACGTGGAACTGACCCTCGAACAGGGTCGGCCGACCGGGACCGATGCCCGTGACCAAGTTCGTCGCCGATCGATGCTCTCGGGTCGGGCGTGTTCGGGCAGGTCGATCGACGTTCCCGCGGGAACGTCGACCACCACATCGACCAGCCGGCCAGGCGGTCCTACGCCGGCCGGAGTGAATGCCGTCAGGCCGCGGGCAGCGCGCGCACCGGGCCAAGGGCGATGTCGGTGCCGCGCAGCGCTACATGCAAGTCACGCCACACCTGGTAGTCGCTGTCGCGCAGTCGGGCCTGCGGCCGGGCGATCGCGAGCGTCACGGCCGAGGCGCTCTCCTGCAGGATCTGTGCCGTCTTGACGCTCAGCTCGTCGTCCCAGTCGTTCGCCAGCCCCGCTACCTCCATGCACACGGCGTTGTCGACCAGGAAGACGGCGTCGCCATCCTGCATCGGGGTGTCGTCGTAGCTGGCCAGGACGGCGGACAGCTCTTGGTCATGTGAGTTCGTCATGGCGGCGAGTGTGGTGGGACGGAGCGCCCGACGTCGTCGGTCGTCCACAGGCCCGTGGGCCAGACGCGTCGGCCACCTACCCTCGGCGCCGTGGTGCTGGCCGACGTCCTGTCCCGCTGGCCGCGCGAGCGGCTGGCCCGGTTGCTCGGGCTGCGTCCGGACCTGCGCGACGCCGCCGAACTACGCTCCCTGGCCCAGCTCGCCACGTCACCGATGAGTACCCGCACCGCTGTCGATGACCTGCCGGCGGCGCAAAAGGCCGTGCTGGAGGCCGTGGTCCTGGCCGGCGACCGAGCGAGGACGAGCTCGTCGCCCTCGATCCGCAGGCCGACCGGGAAGTGCTCCTCGCGGTCCTGGCCGACCTGCGCGACCGGCTGCTCGTCACCGACGAGGGCCTGCGCCTGATCGGCATGGTGCGGCAATACCTGCCCGTGCCGCTCGGCCTGGGCCGACCGATGCTGGCGATGCACCAGGAGACGCCGCTGTACGAGCTGCAGCGCATCCTGTCTTACTACGGCAGCGCGACGCCGCGCGCCAAGGCCGCCGCCCGTGAGCTGCTGGCCGACCTGCTGGGCGACGCGCCGGCGCTCGCCGAGATGATGGCGAGGCTCCCCGCCGAGTTCCTCGAGGTGTTGCGCCGCTACGACGCCGAAGGCCCGGTGTTGCGCGAGCCGGGCCTCAACGTCTGGGACGGCCGCCCCCCGACCGACCCCGTGGCCCACGAGCTGATCCTGGCCGGGCTGCTCGTCCCGACGCACAGCGGCACGCTCGAGCTGCCGCAAGAGGTCGGTCTGGCCCTGCGCTACCCGGCGGTCACCCGCTTCCCGTTCGACGCGCCGCCGAGTGGCCGACCGGTCGAGGTGCACGACGTCGCCGCACCGGCAGCAGCCGCCGTGTCCGAGCTGCTCGGGCAGTGCGACGCGGTGCTCGACCGGATCGCCGGCGCGCCGATCCCGCTGCTCACGAGCGGCGGCGTCGGGGTCAAGGACCTGCGGGCGCTGGGCAAGGAGTTGACCACGGCGCCCGAGACCGTCTCGAGCGTGCTGTCGCTGCTGCGGGGTGTCGGCGCGCTGGCGGCGACGACCAAGGACCTGCGCGTCACGAGCGCCGAGCGCGCCCGGTCGGCGCTGCCCGATGGGCGCCGCTGGACCGAACTCGTGCAGGCGTGGCTCGCGCTGTCCGACCTGCCCCCGTCCCCTCGCCGGCTGAGCGCCGCGCTCAGCTGGACCGGCTACGACGGCCGGGTGCACGTCCTGCGCGGGCGCCTGCTGCAGCGGCTCGAGGCCAGCAGCGGCCGGTCGTCCTCGCCCGAGCAGTGGCTCGTGCGCTGGCAGGCCCGCTGGCCCGAGCAGCGCCGCACCGCCGCCGATCGGGCCGGGATGGTGCCCGAGCGCGACCTGCGCACCGATGTGCTCGAGGAGGCGGCGCGGTGCGGCGTGCTCGTCGATGGCGCACCGAGCCCGCTGCTGGCGGTGCTGCTGTCCGGCGCCGACCTCGACGCGGCGCTCGCCGAGGCTGCCGGGGCGGGGGAGACGCGGGTGCGCGCCCAGACCGACGGGACGCTCGTCTGCACCGGCCGCCCGGCGCGCGACATGAAGTTCGCGCTCGACCGGATCGCCACCGTCGAGTCGGCGGCGCAGGCGACGGTGTGGCGGCTGTCGGAGGCCTCGCTCACCCGCGCCTACGACGAAGGCGACGCACCCGAGCGGGTGCTCGAGGTGCTCGACCGCTATGCGGGCTCGGTGCCGCAGGCCATGGCCTACCTGGTCCGCGACGCGCACCGCCGGCACGGCCGGGCCCGCGTCGGCACGGCCACCGCCTTTGTCGTGGTCGAGGACGACGTGGTGCTCGCCACCGCGCTCGCCAGCAAGGGAGCCGCGGGCACGGCGCTGGCGAAGCTGGCCGTGCGGCGGGTCGCCCCGGGGGTCGCGGTGTCAAAGGGCTCGGTCGAGGCCACCGTCGTCGCGCTGCGCTCGGCTGGGGTGCCGGCGGTCGCAGAGAGCGCCATCGGCCGGACGCAGCGCAGGGCTACGCCCGCGGGCCGCCGGGCGCCTGCCCCCGAGCCACGGCTGGCCCCGCTGCCGGCGCCGGATGACCCGAGCCGGGTCGACGAGGACGTCGACCGGTTGCTCGGCGCGGCGGCCGGCTAGTGGAGCTGCTCACCGCCGGGCGGCGGTCTGCCAGGCAACGACAGCGGCAGCCGAGACCGGGTCCGCGGCGGCCGACCGGGTCACCACCGTGAAGCCGCCTGCGGGGACGACCACAGACACGCGCGACCCGTACGACGTCGTGCGCGCACGCAGCTTTCCGGCGCTGTCATAAGCAGAGAGGGTCGTGGGCCCCTTGCCCGGCACCTGCAGGCTGCGCAGCAGGGACCGGTCGGCGGCCGAGCGAAGCAGCAGCGTGCTGCCGCCCGGACCGGAAAGGCCGAGCGTTGAGACCACCGGTGTCAGCAGCAGCGCGTCGATGCGCGCCGGCGGCCCGCTGCGTCGGTTGGTGCGCACCGAGACCTGGGCGGCGCCGGCCGGGAGCTCGCGCCGCAGGGCGACGGGCAAGAGCGCGCCGGGGGCCTCGCTGATCCCCTGCCGGCCGATGCTGCCGGAGTCGATCCGGCCGAGGTTGCGCCGGCCACCGGTCCACCTCGTCACCACGGCCCGCTTCGCCTGCTGCAGGTCGAGGACCGGCTCCACGACCTGCGGCTGGCGGAGCGCCTCGGCGCTCCAGGTCGCCGAGCCAGCGGGCCTCAGCGCCAGGTACGCCCCGCCGCTGTACGCCGACTCGCCCGTCCAGGCCGACTCCGGGGTCACGACGTCGGCGCCGACGGTCCGCACGGCGGCTTCACCCTCGACGACGCGGACACCGTCCTGCTGCGTCTGGCCGGTGAACCCTCGTGCGGTGGCGGCCACTGTCGGGTGCGCGTCGAGGGCCAGCATGGACAGCAGCCCGTGGATGGTCGACTCGGCGCCGGAGTTGCGGTTGACGGTGCCGTCGGCAGCGAGCCCGTCGTAGGTGCGGCCGGTCTGCGGGTCGTACATGGGTGCTCCGGCGCGGTTGGCGCCGAAGTACCAGCCGGCCGTCATCGCCGCGAGCGCACCGAAGCCGTCGCGGTCGGTCTGCTCCTGCACGGCGAGCAGTGACTGCACCCGGGAGTCGACGCCGTAGGCGATCTGTGTGCGGTCGCCGGGGGTCGGCAGCCAGCCGTTGATCGGACCGGTGGAGGTGAGCAGCCGGGGAGTGAAGACCGCCGCGTCGCGCACGGCGGGCGTCAGCAGCTCGGGTTCGTCGAGCGTGCCCGACGCCTCGGCGAGGGCCGCGGGCATCTGCGAGGCCCAGGCGTGCCAGAACGAGCGGGAGTGCGTCCAGGGCAGGATCGCACCGTAGGGAAAGGATCGCTGCGTGCCGGCGGACATCTCGGCGATGCCCTCGCTGTAGCGGCGCAGGGCGCTGCGGGCGCGCAGCGACCGGCCCGGTACCGGGTCGCCGGTTGCGACGTAGGCGGACAGGCCCAGCACGGCCTCGGCGCTGGCATCCGCCGCGTCGGTGATCAGCCAGGCGGGCACCTTGGCGCCGTCGGACACGCGGTGCTTGCCGTACCGGCTCAGCGACTGCCGGTTCAGGGCGTAGAGCGCCAGGTCGAGCCGCTGCGCGAGGAAGGTGGCAAAGGCTGGGTCCTGCTCGGCGAAGGCCGCGTAGCCCTCACCGAGGGCCCAGACGGTGCGGGCCAGCCAGTACGACTCGGCCGAGTCGCTCGGGTCGGGCAGCTCAACGGGCTTCGGGCTGCGGTTGAGCGAACCGTCCGGCTGCATCCACAGCACGACGTTGCCGGCGTTCTTCCCGGAGACGGTCTGCAGGTAGGTGACCGCACGCAGCAGTTCGTAGGCGCGCTGCCGGCTGGCGTCGTCACGGAACTGGCGCCAGTGCCGCAGGTAGACGACCGCGGCTCGGGTGAGGTCGTCGGTGTTGTAGGCCCCCTGGCCCCAGGTGTTGGTGGCCTCGTCGTACGGCCCGCCGCCGACGCGCTTGTAGCTGCCGTCGTCCCGACGGTCGGCGTAGGTCCAGACCACCCCGAGCTGCGGTTCCTGCGCCAGCCGGTAGGTCGTGTGCTCGGGCGTGGCCGAGGGCGTCACCGTGTCACCGAGGAAGTCCAGGTGCGCCAGGTTGGTCAACGGGGCCGCGGGTGTGGCGGGGGCGGCTGCGGGCGGGGCGGCTGCGGGCGCGGCGCCCGCGCCGGTGGCGAGGGCTGGCCCGGTGGCCAGGGCCAGGACCAGGGCGCCGGACAGCAGGCCGACGGCCCTGGCCCGGCGTGGTAGCGACAAGATGCTCATGCGAGGACCTCCGAGGGGGACGGTGCGGTGCGGGGTGGGCGTGCGGGCACGTCTTGTATGGGCGGGACGAGCAGGGTGCGTCCGGTGTGGGCCGCGTGGCTGGCCGTGACGCCCAGCGCGACGGTGTCGACGCCGTCCTGGGCGCCGGTGAGCACGGGACGGCCGTCGCGTACGGCTCCGGCAAGGTCGGCCAGGGCCGCCTGCACCGAGGCGCGGTAGAGCTGCTGCTTGGCGGCGGCTCCGCCGGAGTCGAGCCGCAGCAGGACGTGGTGCGGCAGCTCGACCGGCAGGCCGCGGTCGCGGGCTGCCGCTGGACGCCGGTGTCGTCGGTCCATAGATCGAGCAGCAGCAGGATCGGGTTGTAGCGCAGCACGTGGTCGACGACGAACTTACCGAAAGCGCCGGCACCGATCAGACCCAGTTGCAGCGGGTCTGGCGGCGCCGGCGCCCGGGTCATCCGGTCCGCTCCAGCCTGGCCACGCCGATCCGCGCGTCGGCCATTCCGTAGAAGACGAACAGCTGGTCCCCGACGGGCTCGATCGCGGTGGGGAACACGACGTTGGACACGACGCCCTGCCGCTCCGCGTCGATCTCCGGCTCCAGCAGCGGTTCGGCCGAGCGGGACAGGACCTGCGACGGGTCGTCGGCGGACAGCAGCATCGCGCCGGCGGCGTACTCGACGCGCTGCGTCGTCGGGTCGAAGCCCGTGCCGAGGTCGCCGGTGACGCCGTGGTGCAGCAGCAGCCATCCTTCGGGCACCCGGCGCGGCGGCGGCCCCGCACCGATCTTGAGCGCCTCGTAGGCGTACTCGGGCAGCGCGACGAGGCGGTGTCCGGCCGGACGCGTCAGGGCGGCGAGGTCGTCCTGCGCCGCGGCGGCGTCCACGTAGGAGATCCAGATGCCCGGCCGGGGGTCGGTCACGCCGGCGGGCAGGTGCTCGCCCTCGCCCGGCCGTACCCAGCCGAGGTCCCACATCGGCCGGTGCAGCATCGCGTAGCAGGGCCGGCCATCCGGCCCGGGCACCGGCTCGGGGAACCAGACGGCGTCCTTGTTGGGGAACAGGTTGAGATCGGTGTCCAGTGCGCTGTCCCAGCCGAACTGGACCGGTCCCAGCCGTTCCCAGTGCTGCAGGTCGACCGAGGTGGCGAGCGCCAGCTTCGGCCCGAGCGGGCCGAAGGCGACGTAGGTCATGAGGTGCCGGCCGAGGTTCGGTACCCACGTCGTGCGCGGGTCTTCGACCCCGGCGTTGGCCAGGCCCCGCTCCCAGCCCTGGTCCGGCGCGAGCACCACGCCCCGACGCTCGACCCCGACGGGGACGCCGTCCTGCAGGACGACCTCGGCCAGCCCGACCCGCGAGACGTTGCCCTCCGCCACCATCCGGGGCAGCAGGTGCAGCCGGCCGTCGGGGGTGCGGCCGCTCGCGGGGTTGAGCACGCCGTGCTGCTCGTAGGGAGCGTCCGGGTCGGGTTCCATCACCACCCCGAGCCGGACGACCTTCCACGGCAGCGCGGTCTCCACCGGCGCGCTCACCCCTTGACGCCCGAACCGACGTCGGTCGAGGTGAAGTGGCGCTGGAACACCACGAACAGGGCGACGGCCGGCGCGGCCAGCACGCAGGCACCGGCCAGCACCGCGCCGTAGGGGTTGCTCGCGCGGGCCGCGACGTTGTCGATGTAGCTGGCGAGCGCGACCGCGAGCGGCTGCATCGAGGCCTGCTTGGTGACCAGGAACGGCCACAGGAACTCGTTCCACGGGCCGATGAAGGTCAGCAGCACGACGGTGAGCAGCGCCGGGCGTACTAGCGGGAGGGCGAGCGAGCGCAGCACCCGGAACTCGCTGGCACCGTCGATGCGGGCCGCCTCGAACAGCTCGTCGGGCAGCTGCAGGAAGAACTGGCGGAAGACGAACACCGCGGTTGCGTTGATCGCGAAGGGCAGGATCATGCCGAGGTAGCTGTCGGCCAGGCCGTAGCTGCGCACGATCATCACGTACAGCGGGATGATGAGCAGCTGGAACGGCACGACCTGCACGAGGATCATCGCCGCGAACAGCGGCTTGCGGCCGCGAAACTCGAGCCGCGCCAGCGCGTAGCCGGCGAGCACGCCGAACACCAGGGTGCAGATGATGACGCCGCTGGTGAAGATGCCGGAGTTCACCAGCGAGCGCCCGAGCGAGACCCGCTCGTTGATGTCCCCGTAGTTGGCGAGGGTGAGGTTGGACGGGTCGGGGACCAGGCCGCCGATAGAGGTGTCCGCGGTCTCCTGCAGCGAACCCATGACCATGCTGTAGAAGGGGAACAGGAAGATAAGTGCCCCGAGGGCCAGGAGTGCGTAGGGCAGCCATTGGCGGGCGCGGCGGCGGGGTTTCGTCGACGTGGCCATCTCAGCGGCTCTCGATGAGGCGGCGCTGTAGCAGCGCGACGAGCAGCACCAAGAGCACCAGGATGACGCCGATGGCGGACGCGACGTCCGGCCGCCCCTGCTCCAGTCCGCGCTGGTACATGAGCAGCACCGGTGAGGTGCTGGCCCCGTTCGGCCCGCCACCGCCGGTGAGCAGGTAGGGCTCGGTGAACAGGTTCGCGCCGGTGATGAGCGCCAGGATGGCGACCAGGGTCGTCGCCGGCCGCACCGACGGCACGGTGATCGACCAGAAGCGTCGCACGGTGCCCGCGCCGTCGAGCGCGGCCGCCTCGTAGAGCTCTTTGGCCACGTTCTGCAGGGCGGCGAGGTAGAGCAGCACGAAGAAGCCAAGCTGCTTCCAGGCCACGAAGACCGCGATGATCGGCATGGCCAGGCGTTCGTTGACGAGCCATGACGGCTCGGGGGCGAGCGGCCCGAGCACGGTGTTGATGAACCCGGTGCGAGCGAACAGGAACAGCCACACGCCGACGACGGCCACGCTTGCCGTCACGTACGGCACGTAGTACGACACCCGCAGGAACGTCTGGAAGTGCCGCACCGAGTTGAGCGCGGTGGCCAGCACCATGGCGAGCACGACGGTGAGCGGGACATTGATGATCAGAAAGATGCCGACGTTGCCGAACGCCTGGCGCACGTCGGGGTCGGTGAGCACCGTGCGGTAGTTCTCGAGACCGACGAACGGACGGTCCACGACTGCGCCGGGCGCGGCGAAGAAGTAGTCGTGAAAGCTCATCCAGATCGCGAACCCGAGCGGGTAGGCGAACACCACAGCGAGGAACACCGCGTAGGGGACGGCGAACAGCGTCCCCATCGGGCTCGCACCGAAGACGCGCCGGAGCAACGGCTTGCGCGGACGGTGAGCCGGAGGTGGCGCTTCGGTCGCGGCCTGACCGCGCACCTGCGTCGTCGTCACGACGTCACTGCGCCGTGGCGAGCTCGTCGACCTTCTGCGCCGCCGAGTCGAGCGTGGGGCCGACGGGCGCCTTGCCGAAGATGACCGACTCGCTCCAGGCGTCGCGGACGGTCTGCCAGACCAGCACCGAGTTTGCGACGTTCGGCACCTCGACCGTGCGCTTCGCCTGGTCGGCGAAGGTGGCGTACGCGGGGTTCGCCTCGAAGTAGTCGGCGTAGGTGGTCGGCAGGTCCTTGCGCAGCGGCATCTGCCCGGTCCCCTCCAGCAAGGCGCGGTCCTGCTTCTCGCTCGTGGCGAACTTCATCAGCTCCCAGGCGGTTCCGCGGTTCTTGCAGGCCGAGTACATGGCCACGTTCTTGGCGTCGCTGAAGGTGTGGATCTGGTCGGCCGGCATGCCCTTCTCGGTCGGGGCCGGCACGACACCCCAGTCGATCTTGTCACCGTAGGAGGCGATCGCCCACGGACCGACCGCGGCCATCGCCGCCTTGCCCTCGGCGAACGAGTCGCCGTTGTACTGCTCCCGCGGCGCGAGCTTCTCGTCGTAGAGCGTGCGCCACAGCTGCCCGACAGCCTTACCGGCCGGGTCGCCGAAGGTGGCCTTACCGTCCTTCACCAGCGGCGTGCCGCCCGTCTGCGCCACGTACATCGGGTAGAAGTCGAACCACGACTGGAAGAACTCGCTGGTCGGCGCCGGGTAGATGGCCGCGGGCGCAGCGCCGCTGGAGACGATCTTGCGGCTGGCGGCGAGGAACTCGTCGTAGGTCGCGAGCTTGGGCGCCTCGGGGTCGATGCCTGCCTTGGACAGGAGCTTCTTGTTGTAGAAGATCATGACGGGGTTGGATTTCCACGGCAGCTGGTAGAGCTTGCCGTCCGGGGAGGTGTACTGCTGCACCGTGTCGCCGCTGCGCTCCTTCGCATAGCTGACGCCGTCGGAGAAGCTGTCCAGCGCTACGAGGCCGCCCTGCTTCTCGAATGCCGGGACCGCGGCTGGTGAGGTGTTGAAGATCAGGCACGGGGTGTTGCCCGCCGTGATCGCGGCCCCGATGACCTCCTCGGAGGTCTTCCCGGCGGGGATCTCCTGAGCGGTCACCTGCTGGTCGGGGTTCGCGGCGTTCCATTCCTTGACCATCGCCTTGCCCCAGGCGACCTCTTCGGTGTTGTTGCTCAGCCAGACGGTGATCGGGCCCTTGGCCGAGGCTGCGTCGGCGGCGGAGCTGCCGCCGGAATCACCCCCGCAGGCGGCCAGGGCCAGGCTGGCGGTCAGTGCGGCGGCGGTGGTCAGCAGAGTGCTGCGTCTCATCGAATCTCCTCGAGGGCGGAGCGGGTGGAGGGGGAGTGCGAGCGGTGCGGGTCAGGTGGGGCGGTGGAGTCGCGCACGATCAGCTCAGCGGCCGGCAGGTCGACGTCGTCGGCGTGGCCGTGCTCGACCAGCGCCAGCAGTGCGGTCGCGGCCGCGGCGCCCCAGGCGGCGACGTCGGACCGGACGGTGGTGAGCGCCGGGTGCACGTGCGCGGCGAGATCGACGTCGTCGTAGCCGATGACCGACAGATCACGGGGCACGGCGAGCCCGCGGCGGGCCGCCACGGCCATGCCGGCCAGGGCCATGACGTCGTTGGCATAGACGATCGCGGTCGGCGGGTGGCGCCGGTCGAGCAGGCGGCCGGTGGCCAGCGCCCCGCCGGCTGCGGTGAAGTCGCTGGTGACGCTGACGGCCGGCAACCCCTCGCGCCGAAGGCGGGTCTGCCACTGCGCTCGCCGGCGTGCCGCGTGCAGGTAGCGGAGCGGGCCGGCGACGTGCGCGATCCGCTGATGCCCGAGCGCCCGCAGGTGAGCCACTGCGGCGGTGACCCCCGGCAGGTCGTCCAGCACCACCGACGGCCAGGGCGAGCCGTCGGCCGGGCGGCCCAGCGTGACCGCCGGCAGCCGCAGCTCGTGCAGCAGCGCCGGTCGGGGTTCGTTCACCCGCAGGTCGGACAACACGACGCCGTCGACGCGGCCGTCCTCGGCGAGCCTGCGGTAGGCAGCCTGCTCGGCGTGCCCGTCGGGCACCACCTGCAGGACCAGCACCTGCTCGCGCAGGGACAGGACCTGCTCCATCCCGGCGGTGAAGGCCGGGAAGAACGGGTCCGAGCGCAGCTGGTCCAACGGGCGGGCGATGACCATGCCGACGGCGTAGGCACGGGAGGTGCTGAGCCCCCTGGCCATCGCGCTGGGGCGGTAGCCCAGCTCCTGGGCCAGCCCGACGACCCGCTCGCGGGTGCTCGTGGCGACCCCCGGCTTGCCGTTGAGCGCCAGCGAGACGGCGCCGGCGGAGATGCCGGCGGCACGAGCGACGTCGACGATGGTCGCGCGCCGCCGCTCCGCCATGGCACCCTCCTTGGTGCTGCCCACCTAAAGCGGTTTAGTAGTGACCGTCAAGAGGTCGTGGGTCGACGATCGAACCCGAGGCGTAACGATCGCGTAACGGGATGGACATTTCCCAACAAGGCAGCGCGGTGGGTGGTGCGCATCGGCCGAAGCCGTCGTCGTGAGGAGGAAGCGGTGGTAGCTGACCGGAGCCGGCTGCGGAGGAGCTTCGACTCCGCAGCGGAGCACTACCAGGACGCCCGCCCCGAGTACCCGCAGGCGCTCTACGACAGGCTCGTGGACGTCGCCGGGGTCGGCCCGGGCGACCACCTCCTGGAGGTCGGCTGCGCGACCGGCAAGGCAACGCTTGCGCTGGCCCGTCGAGGTCTGCAGATCACCTGCGTCGAGATCGGCCCCGAGCTGGCTGCGGCCGCGCGCCGCAACCTGGCTGCCTTCCAGGATGTCGAGGTCGTGACCGGGGCGTTCGAGACCTGGCAGCCGCCCACCGGCAGCAGGTTCGACCTCGTCTTCGCCGCCACGGCCTGGCACTGGATCGACCCGGCGTCGCGGTACCGGCGGGCCTGGGAGCTGCTGCGCCCCGGCGGGCATCTTGCCTTCTGGTCCGCCACGCACGTGCTGCGCGAGGGAGGTGACAGCTTCTTCCTCGACATCCAGGACGTCTACGACGAGATCGGGGAAGGAAGGCCCGCCGGCAGTGCATGGCGACGTCCCGGTGAGCTCCCCGACGATCGTGCGGAGATCGAGCGCAGCGGCCTGTTCCAGGACGTCGTGGTGCACCAGTTCGACTGGGAGATCAGCTACGACGCGCAGGCGTACGTGCGCCTGCTCGACACCTTCTCCGATCACATCGCCATGCAGCCGTGGCAGCGGGAACGCCTCTACGCCGAGATCAGCAGGCGCCTCTCCCAGCGGCCGGACGGTCGGCTGCGTCGCGGTTGGGGAGCGGTGCTGCACGTCGCGCGCCGCGCCGACCCCCCGACCGCCTCGTAGCGGTCCCCTTCCGCCGTCGGCTCCCACGGCGTGGTGCCGCCGCCAGGAGTCCGGCTGCAGGAGACTGACGCGGCCTTCCCCGGCGCACCCGCACCCCCCGGAGGAGCCCATGGCCCGCACCCGCCCGCTCACCGCCCCGCAGCTCGTCACCCGCTACGAGCGTTGGCTCGGCCGGTCGGCCGACCCGGACGCCCTGGACAACGTCCGGCTGCTGCTGGACGTCCGTGCCACCTATCTCGCCGACGATCCGGTGTGCTGGTATCCCGGTGACATCTGCGAGCTGCTCCTGCGCATCTGCCCGCGCAAAGTCGACGCCGACCCGCGCCTGCTCGCCACCGGCCCGGCCGACCTCCGCCACTTCCTGGGCTTCCTCGAGGCCAGCGGTGAGCTGGACGGTGCACGGCTCGGCCAGCTGCTCGCCGAGCTCGACGACGCCGCCCCCCGCTTCGCTGCGGCGATGGCCGACCGCCGCAGCTGGGGCATGGCGAAGACCGCGTTCGACGGGATGAGCGAGGACGGCGTCGATGTGACCGACGAGCGCGCCGTCCAGGCGTGGGTCGACGAGCGCAACGCCGGGCTCGCGCAGCCATCCGAGCGGCCAGGGCTGGTCCTGCCGCCCGTCGTGCTCGCCGAACCCGACGAGCTGCGTCGCCGGGCGGCCCAGGCGCCGCTCGTCCAGCGTGTCGGGGCGCTGGTCGCCTACCTCGGCCCGACCGGTCGCGCCGTCACCCAGACCGGCGCGCTGAAGGTGATCGACGCAAAGGCGCTGGCCGCCGACTGCGGCGACGAGGAGCGGCTGCTGCGCCCCGCAGCCTGGATGGGCGGGATCAACCGGATGGCCGATCTGCAGGGCGTGACCGAGGCCCACAGCCTCGCCGTCGGCGCGGGCCTGGTCGACATCGCTGCCGGGCGGGCGCGCCGCCAGCCCGCGAAACCCGGAGTCGCCGACGAGCTGGCACGGGCCGCCGCGCTCGCGACCGCGGCGCTGGAGGCCGGCGTGTTTCTCGCCGGTGACCGCGACGGCTTCGTCGTCGCATGGGCGCTGCAGGCGGTGGAGGAGAGCCTCGCCGTGCTGCTCGCGCACCTCTATGTGACCGCTGAGCCCGTTCCGGTCGAGGTGCTGCACCAGCTCGTGCGGATCCAGCTGCCGGGCTACGTCGGTGACGACGTCCCGATGTTCGTCAGCGGCTACCTGAGCCGGGTCCTGCGCCGCTTCGACCGCCTCGGCATGATCGAGCAGCTCGGCTGGCAGGTGCCGCCCGACCGGCAGCAGATCTTTGGCGACTCGGCCGTTCCGGAGCCGACCAGCGTCGTCATCACGCCGCTCGGCACCTGGTGGGCGCAGGCGCTGTTCACCAAGCTGGGACTGCGCGCACCACTGGCCGGTGAGCTCGCCACCGCCGGCGCCGGCGAGCTGTGCGACGGGATCCGCGCCTACGACGAGGCAGCCATCGAGGCCGAGATCGCCGCGTGGGTTGCAGCCCGCGGCGACGACGCGGCCTGCGCCCAGCTGGCCGGGCTGCTGGGCAGCGAGCAGCTCGAGCACCGCCAGCTGGCCCTGGCCCTGCTCGACCGGTTCGACGGCGCGCCGTCGACGGTGCGCGAGATGCTGACCGACGAGCGGTCGCGGCCCTACGCCCGCTTCTGGTTGGAGTCGCGCGGGCACGAGGTCGACGCGGTACACATGCAGCCGGGCGACCTGCCCCTGTTGTTTGTCGAAGGTGCTGTGCTGCTCGTGGACGTACCGGAGCTGGTGCCGGTGGAGCTGGCGGACCTGGGTTCGGTCGAGGAGCAGGCCGCTCTGGTGCGCGAGCTGTGGCGCGTCCCGTCGCCGCACGTCCGCCCGGTTCTCGAGGCCATCGAGGCAGAGGCGGCGCCGGTCGTGCGCAAGGCGGCGCGGCGCGCGCTGCACTCCTTGCGCTCCGCTCAGGGAGCCCGCAACGGCTGAGGTCGACAGGCGCGTGGTGCCTGAGCGAGGCTCGGCGTCGCCTCGAGCCGGCGCACCAGCGCCAAGCCGGAGTTCCGCAGTTGATAGGCACGTCGGCGGCCCTTGCGAGGCTGTTGGTTGCCCTGGGCATCGAACGGTGTTGGTCACGACGCCGCGGGCGGCGCGGCGGCACGTGCAGGCGCTGCTGCCCGGGAACGGCGGGCGGGACCTCGACCGCTCGGTGTCGTGCGCGTGATGAAGCACGACCTGGCAGCCCTGACGGCGACGTCGGACGCACGAACGCCCGGGCCCGCCGAGCTGCGGCGGGCCCGGGCGTCCGGGTCGAGCAGCTACTTCAGGTCGAACCGGTCGTTCGTCATGACCTTGTCCCAGGCGGCGACGAAGTCGTCGACGAACCGGTCCTTCGCATCGTCGGCCGCGTAGACCTCCGAGATGCCGCGCAGGATCGAGTTCGAGCCGAACACCAGGTCGGCGGCGGTGCCGGTCCAGCGCACGTCGCCCGAGGCGCGGTCGACGCCGTCGTAGACGCCCTCGTCGGACATCGAGGTGCGCCAGTCGGTGGCCATGTCGGTCAGGTTGACGAAGAAGTCGTTCGTCAGCGTGCCCGGGCGGTCGGTGAAGACGCCGTGCGTCGAACCGCCGGTGTTGGCCTCGAGCACCCGCATGCCGGCGACGAGCACGGCCATCTGCTTGGCCGTCAGGTCGAGCATGTAGGCCCGGTCGATGAGCAGCATCTCGGGCGAGAGCTTGGTGCCCTGCGGCGTCCAGTTGCGAAAGCCGTCGGCGCGCGGCTCGAGGTAGGAGACGGACTCGACGTCGGTCTGCTCCTGCGAGGCGTCGGTGCGACCCGGCGCGAACGGCACCGTGACCTCGCGGCCGGCGTCCCTGGCCGCCTTCTCGATCGCCGCGCCACCAGCCAGCACGATCAGGTCCGCGAGCGAGACCTGCGTGCCGCCGGCGCCGTTGAAGTCCTGCCGTACCTGCTCGAGCTGGTCGATGACCGCACCGGTACCGGCGTTGACCGCCCAGTCCTTCTGCGGCGCGAGGCGCAACCGGGCGCCGTTGGCGCCGCCGCGCTTGTCGGTGTCGCGGTAGCTCGCGGCCGACGCCCAGGCGGTGGTGACCAGCGCGGAGACCGACAGGCCCGACTCGAGCACCTTGCCCTTGAGCGTGGCGACGTCGGCGTCGTCGAGCAGCCGGCCGTCGACCGCCGGGATCGGGTCCTGCCAGTCCTGCTGCGCGGGGATCCACGGTCCGAGGTAGCGCGAGACGGGGCCCATGTCGCGGTGCAGCAGCTTGAACCACGCCTTGCGATAGGCGTCGGCGAAGTCTTCCGGGTTCTCGTGGTAGTGCTTGGAGATCTTCAGGTACTCGGGGTCGTTGATGAGCGCGAGGTCGGTCGTCGCCATCATCGGCCGGTGCGTGACGCCCTCGACGTGCGCGTCGGGCACGTTCTGCGAGGCCGGGTCGGTCGGCTGCCAGGTACGGGCGCCGGCCGGGCTCTCGGTCAGCTCCCAGTCGTAGGCGAACAGCGTGTCGAAGTAGCTGTTGTCCCAGGTGGTCGGGGTCGCGGTCCAGGCCCCCTCGAGCCCGCTGGTGATGGTGTCCTTGCCCTTGCCGGTGCCGTTCTCGTTCTTCCAGCCCAGGCCCATCCCGGTGACGGGGCAGCCCTCGGGCTCCGGGCCGATCAGGCTCGGGTCGCCGTTGCCGTGGGTCTTGCCGAAGGTGTGTCCGCCGGCGATGAGCGCGACGGTCTCGGCGTCGTTCATCGCCATCCGGCCGAAGGTCTCGCGGATGTCGCGGGCCGAGGCGAGCGGGTCGGGCCGGCCGTTCGGGCCCTCGGGGTTGACGTAGATCAGGCCCATCTGCACTGCGCCGAGATCATCGGACAGCTCACGGTCGCCGCTGTAGCGCTCGTCGCCGAGCCAGACGTCCTCCTGGCCCCAGAACATCTCCTCGGGCTGCCAGACGTCCTCGCGGCCGAAGGCGAAGCCGAGCGTGGGAAAGCCCATCGACTCGTGGGCGACGTTGCCGGCCAGCACGATCAGGTCGGCCCAGGAGAGCGTGCGGCCGTACTTTTGCTTGACCGGCCACAGCAGCCGGCGCGCCTTATCGAGGCTCACGTTGTCGGGCCAGCTGTTGAGCGGGGCGAACCGCTGCGCGCCGTCGCCGGCACCGCCGCGGCCGTCGCCGACGCGGTAGGTGCCGGCGGCGTGCCACGACATGCGGATGAACAGCGGCCCGTAGTTGCCGTAGTCGGCCGGCCACCAGTCCTGCGAGTCGGTCATGAGCGCGGTGAGGTCGCTCTTGAGCGCGTCGACGTCGAGCTTCGCGAACTCCGCGGCGTAGTCGAAGGACTCACCCAGCGGGTCGGCGCTCTTGGCCGGCCGGTTCAGCACCGACAGGTCGGGCTGGTTCGGCCACCAGTCACGGTTGGTGCGCGGTCGTGCCGTCATATCCGCCTGCGGCGCCTCGATCACCGGGTTCTGGCTCTCGCTGGCCTCGGGGCTCGTGCTCTTGTCGTACTCGGTCATGTTCTGCCTCTCTGCAGTGGGGCGGCGGGACTCTGAATGTCGGGAGCGGGAGAAGCGCAGCGGGGGCAGCGGCCCCAGTAGACGACCTCGGCCTCGTCGATCTCGTAGCCGGCGTCGTCGGAGGCGGTCAGGCAAGGCGTGTCGCCCACGGCGCAGTCGACGTCGGCGATCGTGCCGCAGGTGCGACAGACGACGTGGTGGTGGTTGTCGCCGACGCGGGCCTCGTAGCGGGCGACCGAGCCGGGCGGCTGGATGCGGCGGACCAGGCCAGCCTCAGTGAGGGCTTGCAAGACGTTGTAGACGGCCTGGTGCGAGACGGCTCCGGTGCGGGCCCGCACGGCGCCGATGAGCGACTCGGTGTCGGCGTGCGGCTGCTCGTGCACCGCGGTCAGGACCGCGACGCGCTGGGTCGTCACCCGCAGCCCAGCACCACGCAGCAGGTGCTCGGCTTCGCTGCGGCTCGGCATGGTCCGACTCTCCCGCACTTCCTTGAACAATTCAAGTGTCAGTCTGAGATCAGGAGGCCAGCCGGTCGTCCAGCTGCTCGCCCGAGCGCAGCTCGTCGCCGAGGCGGCGCCATCGCTCGCGCAGCGCCTCGACGGCCTGGTCCGGCGCAAGGACCGACCACGACGCCGCCGGGTCGGGGGTGGCCACGCCCAGCGCCGCGAGCTTGCGCAGGCCGTCGGTCACCTCGAAGTCGACGGGCACGGAAACGCGTTCGCGCAGCCAGCCCTCGACCCGCTCGTCGAGCGCCTCGGCGGTCAGGGGCTGCTCGAGCAGCCCGCGGTAGGCGAGCAGCGCCTCCTTGAAGTCCTCCTGCTCGCCGGCCTCGAGCACCGTGAACAGCACGCCGGGACCGTCGCCGAGGGTCTTGAAGTACAGGCTCTCCGACAGCGTCTTCATGAACTGGATGCGCCGGCTCTTGTACTTCGACCACTGCCGCCACAGGTAGGCGGCGAAGGCGGCGAGCCCGCCGACGAGCGTGACCATCGTCCCGGTGTCGACCTCGGGGCTCGTGCGCCGCAGGCCGACGGCCGCGCCGACCAGCAGCACCAGCACTGCGACCGCGCTCGCCAGCTTGGTGGCCGCGACGACCGCGCCGCTCGCGACCGCCGGCACGCCGATGACCAGCTTGTCGATGGTGCGCATGCGCACCTCGGTGTTCGGGATCAGCATCTCGAGGTCGGCCTGCGGCACCTGCTGGAACAGCTTGAGGAAGGCCCGCCCGGGCAGCAGGGGCAGCTCGCCCGGGTCGCGGCCCTGCGCGGTGAAGTGCTCGCGCTCGGCGTAGCGGGCGTACATGACGACCCGGTCGTACTCGAGGTAGTCGACCTCGTCCTTGCGCAGCCCGAACCAGCGCGAGAGGGTGTCGTGGCGCGGGAAGGCACCGCGGCGACACAGCAGCAGCTCGGCGAAGTCGTCGAGGTTCGCGTGCAGCTTGACCTTGAACACCGACGACTCGCCGAGCGCGCGGTCGAGCACCTCGCGCGGCACCTCGTCGTAGTTCGCGGCGTCGAGCACCTGGCGCAGCTCGGCGCGGAAGCGGTGCGCCGCCTCGGCCGACGGCGGCGTGCGCTGCGCCTCGGCGTCGTCGGTGTCCGGGCTGAAGGGTGCGTAGGCCGCCTGCGCGCTCTCCCAGCGCTGGCGGTAGACAGTGTGCTGGATCGCGCGGAGCAGTCGGGCGAAGCGGCGCAGCTGTTCGCTCTGCTCGTCGTCGAGGCCGCCCGTCGCGAGCACGAGCACCTCGTCCGGTGAGAGCGGCAGGTAGCGCTCGCCGGGGCTGGCAGGTGGGTCGGAGCGCTGCGACGCGGGTTCGGCCGGTGCCTGCCTCGTCACGGAGTCACGGTAGCCATTCGGCAAGCGATCCCTCGGCCAGCACGGCTTACTGTGGATACATGACCACGGTCGCATACCGCTGGGACGCGGAGTCGTTCCTGCGCGCCGAGGCCATGGGGCTGTTCACCGGTCGGGTTGAGCTCGTCGACGGGGAGATCTGGCAGGTGGTGCTCGGCATCTGGCACGGCCGGACGCAACCCCGCGTGGTGGTCGCCCTCCAGGGCCAGGGCGAGGTGCTGACGGCCACGCTGCCCACGGACGACTCGCTTCCAGACCCGGACGTGTGGGTCTTGCGTACAGGCGCCGAGCCGGTCGACCACGTCTCGCCCCGGCTGCCGCGGTGGGCAGCCAAGGACGTGTTGCTGGTTGTCGAGGTGTCGGACGAGACCGTCGAGGTGGACCTGACCTCGAAGGCGGCGCTGTACGCCCGGGCCGGCTACGCCCGCTACTGGGTCGTCACGCCGGAGGGTGTCCACGAGCACACCCAGCCGGATGACGGTCATTACCGCTGTGTACAGCTCATCGCCGGCGACGGCGTCATGACCGGTCCCGACGGCGCGAGCATCGACGTCCGGAGCCTGCTGCCCGCCGGTTGAGCCGCCGCTTGCCGCGAGGCCGGCACCTGCGGGAGCCATGAGAGGGGCAACGCCATCGGCCTGGTCACTTGCACGAGCCACACCGGCCGTCCGGTTTGGTGGTCACCTGGTGCCGTCAGCGTCGAGCGAGCGCTGGACCCACGCGACGTCGTGCCACGCACCGTGCTTCCAGCCCACGCGCTGGAACGTCCCGACCGGCCTGAATCCCATCGCCTGGTGCAAGCCGGTGCTCGCCTCGTTCGGCAAGGTCATGCCTGCAGAGGCGGTCGCGAAGCCGCGCGCCGCCAGACGGCTGAGCAGCGCCTCGTAGAGCGCTCGGCCGCCACCGGTGCGTCGGCGGCCGGGCTCGAGGTAGACGCTCACCTCGCACGAGAAGCGGTAGGCCTCACGCGCGCGGAACGGTCCGCCGTAGGCGTAGCCCGTGACCTGTCCTTCGGTCACCGGGACGGGCCAGGCGGGGTGCGCACGGCGGATGCGTGGCGCTCGGCCATCTCGCTCTCGGTTGGCGGGACGGTCTCGAAGCTCGTCGCGGTCTCGAGGACGTATGGCGCGTAGATGGCCGCGCAGGCCGCAGCGTCGTCGGCCGTCGCGTCGCGGACGACTTGGGGGAGGGCACAGTGTCTCAGTCCAGCAGACCGGCGCCACGGACGAGCGTCTACGTCGTCACGAGCGAGAGCAGGGGCGCACAGGCGCGTAGCGGCTGAGCGATCCTGGCTCGGACGCCCAGATAGGGGGCACGCCTACTCGAGGCGGAAGCCGACCTTCAGGGTCACCTGGAAGGCGGAGAGCTCGCCGTCGACGACGTTGCCGCGGATCGAGCTGGCCTCGAACCACTCGACGCCGCGCACGGTAGAGGCCACGCGCGACAGGCCGTTGCGGATGGCCAGCTCGAGCGACTCGCCGGAGGTTCCGACGACTTCGGTGACGCGGTAGACGGGGTCGCTCATGAGGAGCTCCTTGAACTCGGGGGGCACGCGGACAGCCGCAATCTTGCACACGGACCAGCCGGGGCCTTGGCCTGGCAGATCTTCCGTGCTGTGATGGCAGCCGCGGCGCCGTGTGACCCGGTTCACGGAAGGCCGCCCAAGGGAGGTGGTCGCTGTGGCCAACACCGACGAAGTCGTGCGGGCGCGCGGTGCGCTCAGCGTCCTGCAGAAGTCGATCAAGGCGCTCGCCGTGCAGTACGGCGACACGCTCGACCGCCGTCGGCTCGAGCTCGACGTCGCCCGGCTCGCCGAGGACCTCGACGCGTTGTGCGGGGCCGCCGAGCCGCCGTCTCCGCCGCCTGCACCGGACCGCCTGGTCATCGAAGACAAGGAGTACGCGCACGACTTCTGGATGGACGCTGAGGACGAGGGCCTCGGCGCCTCGTACCGCCGGACGTGAGCGCCCGGGTTCTCCGTTGACCACGACCGCCCAGCCGCCCGGACGTCCGGCTTCGGCGCCGCGGGCCGAGCTGCGGACCCGCACGCTGCGCACCGACCGGTGGTGGCTGCAGCCGCTGATCACCGTCACGGTGCTGGTGCTGTTCATCATCTACTCGACGTTTCGGGCCTTCGAGAACGCCTACTACTTCGCCGAGCCCTACATCAGCCCGTTCTACTCGCCCTGTATCGTCGACAGCTGCCAGGGCGACACCTTCCCGAAGCTGTTCTCCGGGCCGTCGTTCATCTCACCCGCGCTCTACATCCTCGTCGTGCCGCTCGGCTTCCGGCTGACCTGCTACTACTACCGCAAGGCCTACTACCGCTCGTTCTGGCTCTCGCCGCCGGCGTGCGCGGTCGCCGAGCCGCACGGCACCTACAGCGGCGAGACGCGCTTCCCGCTGCTGTTCCAGAACGTGCACCGCTACTTCTTCTACCTGGGCCTGGTCTACAACGTCATCCTCACCTACGACGCCGCGGTGGCCTTTCGCGACGGCGAGGGACGCTGGTTCCACATGGGGCTCGGCACGCTCGTGCTGATCGTCAACGCCGCCCTGCTGTGGCTCTACTCGCTGTCGTGCCACTCGTGCCGGCACATCGTCGGCGGCCGGCTGACCCACTTCTCCAAGCACCCGGTGCGCTACCGGTTCTGGACGTGGGTGTCGGCGCTCAACGCCCGGCACATGCAGCTGGCCTGGGTCTCGTTGGTCTTCGTCGCCTTCACCGACTTCTACATCCGGCTGGTGGCGACCGGCGCCGTCACCGACCCGTTGTTCTTCTGATCGGAGGGACGTTATGAGCGAGATCGAGCAGCACGAGTTCGACGTCGTGGTCGTCGGCGCGGGGGGAGCGGGCCTGCGGGCCGCGATCGAGGCGCACGAGCAGGGCGCCCGGGTCGCGGTCGTCTGCAAGTCGCTGCTCGGCAAGGCGCACACCGTCATGGCCGAGGGAGGCATCGCCGCGGCGATGGGCAACGTCTGGCCCGACGACAGCTGGCAGGTGCACTTTCGCGACACCATGCGCGGCGGCAAGATGCTCAACCACTGGCGGATGGCCCAGCTGCACGCCCAGGAGGCGCCCGACCGGGTGCGCGAGCTCGAAGACTGGGGCGCCCTGTTCGACCGCACACCTGACGGCCTGATCAGCCAGCGCGACTTCGGCGGTCACCGCTTCGCCCGGCTCGCGCACGTCGGTGACCGCACCGGCCTCGAGCTGCTGCGCACGCTGCAGCAGCGCGCGGTCGCGCTCGGCATCGAGGTGTTCATGGAGTGCACGATCACCCGGCTGCTGACGGCCGAGGACGGCAGCGTCAACGGCGCGTTCGGCTACTGGCGCGAGTCGGGACGGTTCCTGTCGTTCGCGGCCCCCGCCGTCGTGCTCGCCACCGGCGGCATCGGCAAGTCGTACAAGGTGACGTCGAACTCATGGGAGTACACCGGCGACGGGCACTCGCTGGCGCTCGCGGCCGGCGCGTCCCTGGTCAACATGGAATTCGTCCAGTTCCACCCGACCGGCATGGTCTGGCCGCCGTCGGTACGCGGCATCCTCGTCACCGAGTCGGTGCGCGGTGACGGCGGCGTGCTCAAGAACTCGGCCGGCAACCGCTTCATGTTCGACTACATCCCCGACTACTTCCGCAAGGAGACCGCCGAGAGCGAAGAAGAGGCCGACCGCTGGTACGACGACAAGAAGGACAACCGGCGCCCGCCCGAGCTGCTGCCGCGCGACGAGGTGGCGCGCGCCATCAACAGCGAGGTCAAGGCGGGCCGCGGCTCACCGCACGGCGGGGTGTTCCTCGACATCGCGTCGCGGCGCAGCGCCGAGTACGTGAAGAAGCGCCTGCCGTCGATGTACCACCAGTTCATGGAGCTCGCCGAGGTCGACATCACCACCGAGGCGATGGAGGTCGGGCCGACCTGCCACTACGTGATGGGCGGGGTCGAGGTCGAGCCGGACACCGCTTCGTCCCGCGTCCCTGGGCTGTTCGCCGCCGGTGAGGTCGCCGGCGGCATGCACGGCAGCAACCGCTTGGGCGGCAACTCCCTGTCGGACCTGCTCGTGTTCGGTCGCCGGGCCGGCACCGCCGCGGCGCTGCACGCGGGCAAGGCGAGCCGCACGTCGCTGTCGGCGTCCGCGGTGGCGCAGGCGGGCCGCGACGCGCTGGCGCCCTTCGCGCGCGAGGGCGGCGAGAATCCGTACGCGCTGCACCAGGAGCTGCAGAAGACGATGAACGACCTGGTCGGGATCATCCGCACCGCGCCGGAGATCGAGCAGGCGCTCGAAGCGATTCAGGGCCTCACGACGCGCGCCGCCGCGCTCACCGTCGAGGGGCACCGGCAGTACAACCCCGGCTGGCACCTCGCGCTCGACCTGCCGCACATGCTGAGGGTCAGCGAGTGCATCGCCAAGGCGGCGCTCGCCCGGCAGGAGAGCCGCGGCGGGCACACCCGCGATGACTTCCCCGGCCCCGACGATGCGTGGGGCGCGAAGAACGTGCTGTGCGCCGACGGGCCGGATGGCATCACCCTGTCGGTGCAGCCGCTGCCCCAGATGCCCGGCGAGCTGGCCGAGCTGTTCGAGGAGGGCTGAGATGGGCTACGACGCACAGCTACGGGTGTGGCGGGGCGACGCCGCCGGCGGCGGGCTGCAGGACTTCACCGTCGAGGCCAACGACGGCGAGGTGGTGCTCGACGTCGTGCACCGCCTGCAGGCCACGCAGACGCCCGATCTCGCGGTGCGCTGGAACTGCAAGGCCGGCAAGTGCGGGTCGTGCAGCGCCGAGATCAACGGCCGGCCGAGGCTGATGTGCCTGACGCGCATGAGCACCTTCGCCGAGGGCGAGGTCGTGACGATCACGCCCATGCGCACCTTCCCGGTCATCCGCGACCTGGTGACCGACGTGTCGTTCAACTACGTCAAGGCCGCGCAGGTCCGGCCGTTCGCGCCGGCCGCTCGTGAGGCCGACGGCACGCATCGCATGAGCCAGCTCGACGTCGAGCGCTCGCAGGAGTTCCGCAAGTGCATCGAGTGCTTCCTGTGCCAGGACACCTGCCACGTCATCCGTGACCACGAGGAGAACAAGGAGGCCTTCGCCGGGCCGCGGGTGCTGATGCGCCTGGCCGAGCTCGACATGCACCCGCTCGACACTGTCGACCGCAAGAGCGCCGCCGTCGAGGAGTTCGGCCTGGGCATGTGCAACATCACCAAGTGCTGCACCGAGGTCTGCCCGGAGCAGATCCACATCACCGACAACGCGCTGATTCCCATGAAGGAGCGGGTCGTCGACCGCAAGTACGACCCAATCGTATGGCTGGGCAACAAGATCCGCCGCCGCTGAGTCGACTGCCAAGAGCCGACGCGTAGGGCGGGACGACCTCGTCGCCGGCCCTCGTCGTCCTCGACGGGGTCCGCCGCGCCACCAGCTCGTGCAGCGAAGGGTCCGGCTCGTGAGATGCCGCCCCGCAGGACGGGCGTCGCGCAGGTGAACAGCCGCCGACCATCGTGTGCGACTGTCGCGCGCTGGCACGGCGATGCCTACAGTCCCAGGCTGTGGAGCCGATAGCGCTGCTACACCTCCAGGGAGTCGTCCGGCGCAACGGCGACCTACGGGCCCTGTCGGGTGTTGACCTGAGGCTGGAGCCAGGGTCGGTGCACGGTCTGCTTGGTCCCAACGGCGCAGGCAAGACCACCCTGCTGCGGCTTGTCCTGGGGCTGTGCCTACCGGACGAGGGGACCGTGCGCGTGCTCGGCGTTGATCCGGCGCTCGGCATCCCGCCCGGGCTGGCCGGCTTCGCCGACCGACCGCGCTTCTACCCCTACCTCTCCGGTCGCCATAACCTCCAGCTGCTCGGCGATTTCGATGGCGGGGTGACGGCTGAGCAGGTCGATCGGGTCCTCGATCTGACGGGTCTGTCCAGGCGGGCCGGCTCAAAGGTCGGCGGATGGTCGACCGGCATGACCCAGCGGCTCGGCCTAGCCGCCGCGCTCCTGCGCGAACCGGTCATGCTTGTGCTCGACGAGCCCGCGACCGGACTCGATCCGGCTGGGTTGCGCGACCTGCGGTCGCTGATCGTCGAGCTTGCCGGCTCCGGCACGGGGGTGCTGCTGTCGAGCCACGACGTCGACGATGTCGACGCGCTGTGCGACGAAGTCACGGTCCTGCTGGAGGGTCGCGTCGTGCGGGCCGGCAGGGTGTCGGAGCTGCGCGGCCAGGCGCCACGGTGCGGAGTCTTCCTGCGCACGGCAGACGATGACACCGCGCAGTCCCTCGCGGCCGGTGGCGGGGTGGAGTGGGCGCCGGACCCGCGAGGCGGTGCGCAGATCCGGGCCACGCAACGCCAGCTCGACACACTGGTACTGGCCCTGGCGGACGCCGGAGTCGCGGTGCGCGAGCTGACACCCGTCGGCTCGGCCCTCGCGACACTTTACTGGCAGGCGACAGGCCCGGAGCTGGCGCCGGCAAAGAGCGCGTGACGTCGTCGGTCGAGCGTCGGGCCGCGTCGGTGTCCGCCGGTGCGAACACGAGCCGGCCCGTTGGCGAAATCGGCTCGCGACCCGGCGTTGGCGTCGCCTTGCGCTGGGAGGTTCACAAGCTCCTGGCGCGGCGCTCGGTGCAGGCCGTGTTGGTTGCCGTTGTCGTCCTGCCAAGCGTCGTTGTCGGCGTCCTCGTCCTGCAACCGAGCGCACCCACCGACAGCCTGTTCGGCCGTTGGGTGCACACCAGCGGCTTCGCGCCATCGCTGGTGCTGCTGGGCTTCTGCGGCCAGTGGGTGCTGCCGCTGCTGGTGTCCCTCGTCGCCGGCGACCTGATGTCTTCCGAACGCCACCACGGCACGTGGCAGAGCATCTTGACGCGCTCGATGCCTCGTTCACGCATCGTGCTGGCTAAGATCCTTCTCGCTGGGCTGTGGGCAGCGCTGGTCGTGCTCCTGCTCGGGCTGTCCAGCACGGTGACCGGCCTGCTGCTCGTGCGGGCACCGGCGTTGGCATCGGGTGGGTCTCTACCAGGGCTGGACGGGACGATCCTGTCCGACGGCGCGGCAACCCGAGCCGTCGCCATCGCATGGGCGACGCAGCTCGGCCCGGCGCTCGCCTTCGCTGCCCTCGCGCTGCTGCTGTCGGACCTGAGCCGCAGCAGCGCTGTCGGCATCGGCGGTCCGGCCGTGCTCGGGCTCACCCTTCAGCTGGCGGGACTCGTGCCATCGGCGCACGCGGCTCGGCCTTACCTGCTCACGACCGGTTTCGAAGCGTGGCACGGCGTGCTGGGGACGGGCGCGGCCCTGGGACCGTGGCTGCTCGCAAGCCTGGTGAGCCTGGCCTGGCTTGTCGCCTCGCTCGGTGGCCTGCTCGTGCGCACCACCGCCTCGTCGTTCGACAGGCCATGACGCGATCCCGGCAGCGCGGCACCCTGGTGCTGGCGATCGTGTTCGCCCTGGCCGGTTGCGGGCCGGACCGCATCACGGCACCGGCGGTCAGCGACGCGGTCGCTGCAGTGTTCGGTCGACTGGCCCTGTTGCAGCAGCAGATCGTCGGACGGGGGAACGCAGCGCCCGTAGACGTGCGGGCCGCGTGCGGACGCGGAGCCCCTTCGGCCGGTGGTGCCGGAGCAGGTGACGACTGGGCGTGTGAGCTCTCGTGGACGCCGGCGGGGTCGGCGCGCATGCAGTCGCGCTACGACGTGCGTCTGCGTCCGGACGGTTGTTTCACCGCTGAGGGGCCGCCATCGGCGGTCGGAGCCACCGTGTTACTGAGCCGCGACGGACAAATGGTGGTCAATCCGCTCACCGCCTTCGACGGCTGCCTCGACGTCGCCTGACTGCCCACGCCGGTTTGCCGTACGCACCGGCGCCGTTCACCCGGCGGCGGTGCGATGGCGGCCCACCCCCTCGCGCTACCGGAGCGCCCATGACGACATCCGCCCACCCCCTGCGTCGACGTGCGCGGCGTACCGCCGCTGTGACCGTCGTCCTCGTCCTGCTCACCGGCGGTATCGCCGCCGCCACTTCCGCAGTCTTCACGGTCGGGCCAAAGGCCGACGGCACGGGCCTGACCCCCGTCGGCTACACCGTGACCCCGGTCGGTCTGCAGACCGACCTGGACAACCTTCCGTTCGGCAGCGCGCTGTCGCCGGACGGGCGCCTGATGCTCGTCAGCAATGACGGGCAAGGCCAGCAGTCGCTGCAGGTCGTCGACACAGCGACGTCTCGCGTCCTCCAGACGCTGGCCTATGACTCCCCGGAGGCCCTCTACCAGGGAGTCGCGTTCTCGCCGGGCGGAAAGTACGCCTACGCCAGCGCCGGCGGCAACAACAAGATCCGCAGGTACACCGTGGCCGGTCAGCGGCTGACCGAGATGGCGCCGATTGCCCTTCCGACGACCGGACCGGACGGCTCCGCGCTCAACATGTATCCGGCCGGCCTCGCTGTCAGCAAGGACGGGCGCACCGGGTACGTCGCCGACCAACTCGCCGACGCGGTCAGCGTCCTCGATCTACAGGCGCCTCCCACTGCCACCACCAGCGCCACTTCCCCCGCCGGAGTCCTGGACACTGTGGCCGTCGGACACAACCCGCTGGAGGTGGCGCTGTCCGAGGACGGCACGACGCTGTGGGTGTCCGACCAGGGGGAGAGCTCGGTCGACGCCCTGGATGTGACCGATCCCGGAAACCCGCTGCTGGTGCGCCGGGTACAGGTCGACAGCCACCCCAACGCCTTGCTGCTGCGAGGCGACCGGCTGTACGTCGCCAACGGTGACGCTGACACGGTCAGCGTGATCGATGCGACGCAGGGTTACGTCTTGCGAACGCTCAGCCTCGCGCCCTACAAGGGCGCCCCTGTCGGCTCGAATCCGAACGATCTCGCGCTCTCGCGCGATGGCAAGACCTTGTACGTCGCCCAGGCCGGCGCGAATTCCGTCGACGTCATCGACCTCGGGGCGGCTCCGGACGCGACCGGTGGCGTCGTGGCCGGCAAGGCACCGGCCAGCGCGGCGACCCGTCCGGTGCCCTTGGCCGTCGACGCCCGGCGCGCTCGACGTGCCGACGCTGCCGCAGCGCAGCGTGGCCCTGCGGTCGCCTCCACATTCCGCCCCAAGTTACTGAGGCAGACCGCGGCGCCGCAGGGCGCCCGGATCAAGGGGATGATTCCCGTCGCCTGGTATCCGAGCTCGCTCCAGCTCACCCCCGACGGTCGCCGTCTGCTCGTCACGAACGCCAAGGGTCTGGGTGCCGGTCCGAATGACGGACCGGGCTACCCAGACCCCACCTCGGCCTCGCCGACGGCGATGTCCGAGTACTCCGGTTCGATGATCGTGGGGACGTTGTCGACGGTGCCGGTGCCTCGCTCCGGCCAGCTTGCCCGGTATACCCAGCAGGTCGTCCGCAATGACGGCTTCGCCCAGGGAGGCAAGCCCCGCGGCACGCCTGCGGGCCGCAACCCGCTCCCGAAGCGGGTGGGCGGCAAGAGCCCCATCAAGCACGTCATCTACGTCGTCAAGGAGAACCGCACCTTCGACCAGGTGCTCGGCAGCCTGGGTCGCGGCAACGGTGACCCGAGCCTGAACCTGTTCGGCGACGAGTCGGCGCCCAACCAGCGTCTCCTGGCCAAGCAGTTCGTCACGCTCGACAACTTCTATGCCGATGCAGAGGTCAGCGCCGACGGCTGGAACTGGTCGACGGCGGCGAACGCGAACCGATACGTGCAGGGAACCTGGCCGGCCAACTACAGCGGCCGCAACCACCCCTACGAGTTCGAGGGTGGCAATCTTGCGACAGCACCCAACGCCGACCCGCGCGATGCCTACATCTGGGACCGCCTGGACAACGCCGGGATCGACTATCGAAACTACGGATTCTTCACCTTCGGTGCCGACAACACCACGGCGCCCACCGAACCCAACCTCGTGGCCCACACCGACTCGGCCTTCCACGGGTATGATCTCAACTGCCCGGATCACCCGGGGTCCTTCGCGCCGCTGACGGAGACGTGCGGCTCCCCTCGCTACAGCGAGTGGAAGAAGGAGTTCGACTCATACCAGGCCGACGGCGACCTGCCCGCCATGCAGTTCGTACGTCTGCCAAGCGACCACACCTCTGGCACGCGTGCCGGCTACCCGACGCCGCAGGCGTACGTGGCCGACAACGACTGGGCGGTCGGTGACCTGGTCGATACGGTCTCGCACAGCCGGTTCTGGTCCTCCACGGCCGTCTTCGTGGTCGAGGACGACGCGCAGAACGGCCCGGATCACGTGGACGCGCACCGCACGACCGCGCAAGTGATCAGTCCCTACACGATGCGCGGCACGGTCGACTCGACGCAGTACTCGACGGCCTCGATGCTGCGCACGATGGAGCTCATCGTTGGGATCGGACCGCTGACGCAGTTCGACGCCTTCGCCACGCCGATGTACTCCTCGTTCAGCGGCCGGCGCGACTTCACGCCATACTCCTCCGTGAAGCCCAAGTACGACATGACCACGAAGAACAAGACGACCGCCCCACTGGCGGCCGCCTCAGCCCGCCAGCAGCTACGTGAGGCGGACCGCATCAACGAAGGACTGTTCAACGAGGCGATCTGGAAGTCGGTCCGCGGCGCCGGCTCGCCCATGCCGCCGCCGGTCCACTCGCTTCGTCAGCGAGGCACGGTCGTGGACACCGACGGCTGACTGTGACCGGCTGGCGGGGCGGCGCTGAAGATCCGCCGCCCCGCCAGCCGCACCAGGCCGAGCAACCTCAGACCGAAGCGCCTTGCCCGGCGAGGAAGTCCGTCGTCACGCCGAGCAGGTCATCCAGCCGCTCCAGGTGCAGGGCGTGGCTCGAGCCTGGCCCGGTGATCAGCTCGTAGCGGGCGCCGTCGATGGCGTCGGCGACCTTCTTGGCCTGCCACGGCGGCGTGAGCAGGTCCTGCTCGCCGACCACGACGAGCGTCGGCGTGCTGATGCCGCGCAGCCGATCCAGGGTGTCGTGGGCCAGGTCGGCATCCCACTGCTCGACGGTGACCTGCATCTGGTCGGCGTCCTGCGGGAAGAACGGAAGCATCGCGCCGACCCGCTCGGCGAACTCCGGGGCGTCGAGGGCCTGGGGGGAGAAGGCGAGGCCGGCGACGGCGAGCGCGCCCTCCATGTCGCCGGTGGCGTACGGATGGCGCAGCGCCGACAGCACCGAGGTCTGGAAGCCGTCGGCCTTGGCCCACGTGGCGTACATGACCGCCGACAGCACCTTGTCGGCATGGTTCAGCGCCATCTCCTGCGCCACGGCCGAGCCGAGCGACCAGCCCAGCACGTGCGCGGCCGGCACCTCGAGGGCCTCGAGCAGCGCCGCCGCGTCGTCGGCCATCGAGGCGGCTGTGATCGTGCCCTCGCCGCGTGCGCTGCCGCCGAGCCCGCGGTTGTCGAAGGCGATCACCCGGTACTGCTCGGCCAGGCGTTCGACGAGCCCGCCCCACAGGCCGATCGCGCCCGAGGTGCCCATGACGAGCAGCAGCGGCTCGCCCTCGCCGGTGATCTCGTAGTGCAGCGACACACCGGTACGGACGTCGACCTCGGGCATGCGGGACTCCTTCGGGACAGCGCGACCCCTTGACGACGGCCGCGAGGGAGAGTGCAGTGTGTCCTGGACCACACCCCCTCGGCAAGGAGTCCCCATGGCAGAGTCGTTCCGCGTCGCGATCATCGGAGCCGGCATCGGCGGGCTGGGCCTGGCGTCCCGGCTCCTGCGCGACGGCGAGCGCAGCGTCGTGCTGCTCGAGAAGGAGCAGGCCGTCGGCGGCACCTGGCGCGACAACACCTACCCCGGCGCAAGCTGCGACGTTGAGTCGCACCTGTACTGGTACTCCTTCGACGAGCAGCCCGACTGGTCGCGCATCTACGCCTTCCAGCCGGAGATCCAGGCCAACGTGGAGGGCTTCGTCGAGCGGGAAGGGCTCGCGCAGCACCTCCGCCTCGGCGCCGAGGTGCAGAGCGCCCGCTGGGACGAGGGACGCGCGCGCTGGCTCGTCACGACGACGGCCGGCGACGAGGTCGAGGCCCAGGTGCTCGTGACGGCGTGGGGGCAGCTCAACCGGCCCTCGTTCAAGGGCGTGCCGGGCCGCGAGCGCTTCGCCGGACCGTCGTTCCACTCCGCTCGCTGGGATCACGACGTCGACCTCACCGGTCGGGTCGCGTGCGTCGGCAACGGGGCGTCGGCGGTCCAGCTCGTTCCGGAGGTGGCGGAGACCGCCGCCCACCTGACGATCTTCCAGCGCACGCCGAACTACCACGTGCCGCGCGAGGACCGGCCCTACGACGACGCCGAGCGCGAGCGCTTCCGCCAGCGCGACGAGCTGATGGCGAGCCGGCAGGCCTACTTCGAGGAGCACGAGGGCTGGATGGGGGCGATGAAGCTGGAGGACAACCCCGTGGCCGAGGAGTTCACCCGTGTCGCCCGCGAGCACCTCGACACGCAGGTCAGCGATCCCGCACTGCGCGAGAGGTTGTGGCCCGACTACCCGATCGGCTGCAAGCGGCTGCTCATCACCGACACCTACCTGCCGACGCTCACGCGTGACAACGTCGAGCTGGTCACCGACAAGATCGACACCGTCGAGGCGACGGGCGTGCGCACCGCCGACGGCACGCTGCACGAAGCCGACGTCATCATCTACTCCACCGGCTTCGAGACGCTGTCCTTCCTGGGCGCGCTCGACGTGCGCGGGCGCGACGGACTGGCGCTGCAGGACGCGTGGAAGCAGGGCCCGCAGGCCTATCTCGGCATGAACGTCGCCGGTTTCCCGAATCTGTTCATGCTGTATGGGCCGAACACCAACCTCGGCCACAACTCCATCATCGCGATGATGGAGTGCCAGTACGACTACATCCTGCAGGCGCTGGCCGCAGCCGACGGGCGCGCGCTCGACGTCCGGCCCGAGGTCATGGCTACCTACAACGACCAGCTGCAGTCCGAGCTGGCCGGCTCGTCGTTCTCCGGCAGCTGCAACAGCTGGTACAAGACGCCGGAGGGACGGGTGACCAACAACTGGTCCGGCAGCGTCGAGGAGTACCGCGCGCGGACGTCGAGGTTCGCCCTCGACGACTACGAGCTGCTGGCGCCGGCCACCTGAGCTCAGCGCGCTGGACGGGGACGACGCTGGCCTTGCGGGTCTGCTTGTCGCTGTACATGTCGATGTCGGCGGCGCGCAGCAGCGCCGTCAGCTCGCCCCGGGGGTCCGCTGGCTGCCCCGACGCTGACCGACCAGGGCAGCGACAGTGCACCGACCTCGCCGCGCAGCCGCATACCGACCTGGTGCCGCAGGCGTTCGAGGCTGGACGCGCTGCGCCCGGGCAGGACGACGGTGAACTCGTCGTCTCCGCTTCGGCAGAGCAGGGCCTGTGGCCCGACAAGCTCGTGCAGCTGCTCGGCGATCTCGATCAGAACAGCGTCACCGGGCGCGTGCCCCAGCTCGTCGTTGACCGGCTTGAAGCCGTCGATGTCCAGGCACAGCACGCCCAGCCTCGCGGTAGCCGGCACACCGGCCAGCATTGCGTCGAGACCCACCGCGAGGCCCCGTCGGTTCAACAGGCCGGTGAGGTCGTCGCGGCGGGCGTGCTCGGCGAGCATCTCGGTGAGGATCGCGACCTGGGTGCGACCGCCGTTCATCAGCGACTGCAGCGTGAGGCCGAGCAGCACGGCGAAGCCGACGCCGACCAGCAGCAGCGGCAGGTCGGCCGCAGGCAGCCGGCCGGCGCCCGCCCCGCCGGCGACGCCGACCAGAGCGATGCCGCTCGTCGCCAGCAGCCAGGGTCTGGAGGGGAGGACGGCACCGGCGCCGACGACGACGAGCACGACGAAGGTGAGATGCAGCGGTGAGCGCAGCAGCACGACATGGGCCGTCGTGGACAGCGCCGCGACCACGGCGATGCCTCCTGCGAGCTGCGCGCGTACCCCGGTGGCGAACGGCCGGCGACAGTGCAGCAGGGCCAGTGACGTGAGGGCGAGAGCGAGCACGCCTGAGATCGACACCAGCAGCGCCTGGTGCTTCGCGGACAGCAGGTAGTCCGAGACCGTTCCGAGCCCGTAGACGACCGCGAGGCTGCGCAGCATCGTCTGTAGGCCGGAGGTCGAGGTGACGCCGAACGACTCGCCCGCACGGACGCCCATGCTGTCGTGGACAGAGACGTTCAGGTCCTCTCATCGGCGCGGCGCAGCACCGCATGAAGCGCGTCGGCGCGGCAGCGCTGTTCTGTCCGACCCCGCCGATACGGTCTGGCGACGCGACCGGGGAGGCGATGTGGGGACCAACAACAAGCAGCGACGGGCAGCCAAGCGCAAGGGGCGACACCGCAGTCGCACGGCCGCCTCGGAGCCGCTGCGCGAAACGTTCGTGCCGACGGTGACCCCCGAGATGGCGTCGGTGTTCGTCGTCGGACTTGTCGAGCAGGTTGAGGTCGAGCCCCACGACGCCGCTGCGTGCGCCGCGCTGCTGCTGCGCCCGGACGGGCCGGTACCGCCGGTGCTGGGGCGACAGGCGCTGAGCGACCTGCGAGCGGGTGTCGTGGCGCGCCTCGTCCAGAACGGCTGGCGGCCGAGCGACCTCGCCCAGATCGCGCGGCGGCAGTGCGGCGACGACCATGTGCCCGGGCTGCTCGACGTGCTTGCGCACGAGGCGCGGCGCCACCGGCGGGTCGCCGCCGCCTGGCTCGACGACCTGGCTGCGGCCGGGGCGGCGCGCCCGCTTGACCTGCGGGTGCTGCACGACGTCCGGCGAGCGTTGGAGCTGACCGCGCACCTCGCCCGCCTGCCGGCCATCGCCGAGCTGCTCCCGCCGCCGGGGCGAACCGAGCGAGCCGGCTCCGCCACCGGACCGAGCGGCACCGCCGCCGATTCCAAGCCGCTCGCGCGGGTACGGGCGCTGCTGGCCAAGGCCGAGTCGACCGAGTTCCCCGAGGAGGCCGAGCTGCTGTCGGCCAAGGCGCAGGACCTGATCAGCCGCCATGCCCTGGCCGAGCTGCTGTCGGCACCGGAGCGCAGCGAGAACGAGACCGCGGCGCAGCGCATCTGGATCGATGCGCCCTACGTGTCGGCCAAGTCGATGCTGATCCACCACGTCTCCTTGGCCAACCGCAGCCGCTCGGTCATCGCCGAGTCGCTGGGGTTCTGCACCGTCATCGGGCGCCCGGGTGACCTCGCCGCCATCGAGCTATTCGTCACGTCGCTGCTCGTGCAGTCCTCGGTGGCGATGCGCCGCCACGGTGCGCAGGCCGACTGGTCCGGCACCTCGCGCACCCGCTCGTTCCGCCAGTCGTTCCTGATCTCCTACGCCGCCCGCATCGGCGAGCGCCTGCACGAGGCCGACGCGCAGGCGGCGCAGGACAGCGGGCGCCCCGGCGAGCTGGTGCCGTTACTGAAGCGCACTGCCGAGCAGGTCGACGAGGCGATGCACGAGCTGTTCCCGGAGATGATCGCCAAGCAGGTAAACGTCAACCACGCCGGCGGCTGGGCCGCCGGCCGGGCGGCCGCCGACCTGGCGCACCTCGGGGTCGCCGACGCCGTGGCCGGCTGAGGCTGGGTCCGGCCGGCCCGGGCCGGACGGTCAGGCCTCCTGGTGCTGCCGCCTGCCACTGGCGACCGCCCACCAGCTGCCCGCGAGCAGGATCGCCCCGGGCAGCACCCCGGCGACCGCCGCGATCCACGCGGTTGCCTCGGTGCTCCAGGCCAGTACCAGCCCAAAGGCTCCGCAGAGCGCCAGCGCGCCGCCGAGCCAGCCGATCGACGCCGCGTGCCACACGCGCGCCAGCGCGAGGAAGTGGACGCCCACCACCGTCGTCACCCACGGCAGCACCGCCTGTGGGCGCTCGAGCGGGCCGGCAAGCAGGGCGTTGCCGGCGAAAAGGGCGATCACCTCGGCGGCCACAATGAACCAGTAGCCACGGGTGAAGCCGCCAGTGCCCGCATGCTGCGCGCCGTCCAACCTGGGGGCAGGCGCCCGCAGCGCGACGACGAGCAGGCCGGCGTAGGCGATGACCGCGATTACGCGCAGCACCGTGGCCGCCGCTCCGAGCGCACCGGCGTTCACGAGCACGTAGAGCAGCCCGAAAGTGGCCCCGATCAGCGGCCTCGTCCTTGCCATCGCGAGACTGTAGGAGAGCGACGCTTCACTCCTGACGAGAGAAGGAGGCCGAGACATCGAGACACCAGGCTTTGACCTGACCGGGCTGCACCACGTCCAGCTCTCGGTCCCACCCGGCGCCGAGCAGGCGTGCCGGTCGTTCTGGTCGGGCGTGCTGGGCATGGCCGAGCTCGACAAGCCGCCGGCCCTCGCCGCACGCGGCGGGTGCTGGTTTCGCGGGGGTGGCCTCGAGGTGCACTGCGGCGTCGAGGAGCCGAGCGTGCCCGCGAGTAAGGCGCACCCCGGCATCCTCGTCACCGGCTTGCGCCTGCTCGCCGAACGGCTCGAGGGCGCGGGCCATCCGGTGGTCTGGGACCAGGCGTTCCCGGGCTTCGCGCGCTGCTACGCCGCCGACCCGTTCGGCAACCGGCTCGAGTTCCTCGAACGGCAGACTCGCTGACCGGCTGCGGTCGATGGCTCGAGCCGCCGCGCTGCGCGTCGCAGCATCGCTCCCGCGACCGGCCGGTGCAGCGCTCGCACCGGGGCGAAGTAGAGGCGACCGCGCCAGTTGTGCAGGCGCACGGTCGTGGTGAGGCGCACGAGCCCGCTCTCTGCGTCGACCCCTAGCCCGGCGGCGAACTCGAGGTGCTGCTCGTCCACGTGCACGAGTGCTTCGTCGCCGAGCACCTGCCTGATCGTGAAGTCGTCGCCCGCTCCCCGGGAGATGCCGACGAGCCCGACCACGCTCTGGCGCAGGGCGAACAGGGCGCGCACCCACGGCGGCGCATCGCCCACACCGAAGGTGGCGTCGACCCACCTGACCGGGTCGTGCGTCGCTCCGGGCGGTAGCGGGACGACCAGGATGTCGACGTAGTCGGCGTCGGGGATCTGCTCCAGCGCCTGGGAGCGGAATGCGGGGTCGATGACGAACCGGCTCATGGCTTCTCCGTACGCAGCCGTATGGTGGAGTCCGTACGGTAGCGTATGGACGGTGCCAGCGCCACCGCCCCCCCGTTCCGCGGGCGGTCGCCACCGACCTCGGCTCACGGCCGACAACTGGGCCGAGGCGGCCCTTGTCGCCCTCCGGCACGGCGGTGCAGCGGCCGTCGCTGTGGAGCCGCTGGCCAGGTCCCTCGGTGCGACCAAGGGCTCCTTCTACTGGCATTTCCGGGGTCGCGACGAGCTGCTCGAGGCGGCCATGGCGCTCTGGGAGCGGCGGGAGACCGATGCGGTGATCGCCGAGGTCGAGGTCGAGGCGACACCGGTGCAGCGCCTGGAGCGCCTCGTCGAGCGGGTGCTGTCGTCCACACCGGCTCGTGCAGGCGAGACTGCACTGCACGCAGGCAACGCCGAGCCGATCGTCAGCGATGCGCTGGCTCGCGTCGCTGCGCGCAGGATCGCCTACGTGCAGGCGCTGCTGTGCGAGGCCGGCCTGCCCGACGCGGAGGCTGATCGGCGCGCGCACCTCGTCTACGCCATGGTGCTCGGCCTGGACGCCTTTGGGACAGCGCTCCCGGACAGGCTGCCGGTGGGTGAGCAGCGCCCGGCCTGGGCCGCCAGCCTGGTCGCCATGGTGCTGTCCGGCGGACCGTGACCGCGAGGTGCTCCGCGACGAGCTCAGGTCGGCCGGTGCCGGCACTCCTGTGGTGGGTTCACCGACCGCACCCGCGGCGCGGTCGCCTACCGTCGACCGGGTGCCTGAGCTGAAGCGGGTGCCGGCCAACGGCATCGAGATCGCCTACGAGACCTTCGGCGACCGCGCCGATCCGCCGATCGTGCTCATCATGGGCCTGGGTACACAGATGCTCGCCTGGCCTGACGAGCTGTGCGAGGACCTCGCCGGCCGCGGTCGCTACGTCGTCCGTTTCGACAATCGCGACGTCGGCGCGAGCACGCACCTCGATGCGCTCGTCGCCCCGACCCTGCCCAAGCTGCTGGCGCGCCGTGAGCCGCCGCCCTACACGCTCGACGACATGGCCGGCGACGCGCTCGGCCTGGTCGAGGCGCTCGAGCTCGGTCCGGTGCACCTGGTCGGCGCCTCGCTCGGCGGCTTCATCGCCCAGACCGCTGCGCTCCGCCGGCCCGATCTCGTGCGCAGCCTGACGCTGATCATGACTTCGACCGGGTCGCGCCGGGTAGGCCGCTCCAGGCCCCGGCTGTTCCGCCGGCTGCTCGCCAGGCGCGAGGTCACGAGCCGCGAGCAGGCCGGCCAGGCGACCGTCGAGACGTTCCGTGAGATAGGCTCGCCGGGCTTCCCCCTGGACGAGGTACGCCTGCGTGAGGTCGGCGAACGCAGCTTCGACCGCGGTCGAAGCCCGGAGGGCTACCGGCGGCAGCTGGCGGCGGTGCTCGCCCAGCCGAACCGCACGGTGGCACTGGGCAGCCTGGACCTGCCCACGCTGGTCATGCACGGGCTGCACGACCCGCTCGTCGCACCGACCGGCGGGCTGGCCCTCGCGCGGGCGATCCCCGGGGCCCGGCTGCTCGGGTTCGCCGGCATGGGCCATGACCTGCCCCGCCCGCTGTGGCCGGAGTTTGCCGAGGCCATCGACGCCCTTGTCTCGCGGGCGCAGGCGGCGGCCGGCAGCCAGCCGTAGTCGAGCCGGTCAGCCGGCCGGACGCCGCCGCAGCAAGCCCCGGCGTCGCGCCGGAGCGGGGGGAGCCGGGTCGCTTACCGGCGCCTGCGGAGCCGGCCGCGCGGCGCGCCAGGCCGCCAGCTCGGCCTCGATGTCGAGCCGGCGGACGAAGACAGCCGGCCCGACCGTCGGACCGCGGTGCCACGCCAGGATGCGCGCGTCGAGGTCGACCAGCAGCTGGCGCGCCTTTGCCTCGGACCGTTCCCGGGCCAGCAGAGCGGGCAGGTCTTCCACCTCCTTGCAAAGCACCAGACCGGGCGGGAGCATGGCCGCGATGGGCAGGTTCTCGCGGCGGGCCTTGCTGCGGATCCACTCGTCCTGGCTGTAGCTACCCGGCGGGATCGGCTTGCCGGCGCCCGGCAGGTTCTCGAAGGCCCCACGCTCGCGGGCCTCCCGCACCTGCTTCTCGACCCACGTCTCGAACGACACGCCCGCCGGTTTGCGCACACCCACCGCACCAGTCTGCGGGGGCAGTGCGGGGTCTCGCAAGAGCACGCACGATCGGGTAGACAGCGCACTGATCCAATCAGGACCTCGACATGCCAACGCGCGCAGGGGAGGGCGGCATGGTCAGCACAGCTGGCGCTGCGCACGACGCCGACCGCCACGACGTCATCCGGGTGGTCGGCGCGCGGGAGAACAACCTCGCAGACGTCAGCCTCGAGCTGCCGAAGCGCCGCCTGACCGTGTTCACCGGGGTCTCGGGTTCGGGCAAGAGCTCACTTGTGTTCGACACGATCGCCGCCGAGTCGCAGCGGCTGATCAACGAGACCCACAGCGCCTTCGTGCAGGGCTTCATGCCCTCGCTCGCGCGTCCCGACGTCGACGTCCTCGAAGGTCTGACGCCCGCGATCATCGTCGACCAGCAGCGGATGGGTGCCAACGCCCGCTCGACCGTCGGCACCGCAACCGACACCGGGGCGCTGCTGCGCATCCTGTGGAGCCGGCTCGGCCGGCCACGCATCGGGTCGTCGCAGGCGTTCAGCTTCAACGTCGCCTCGATCAGCGGAGCCGGCGCCGTCACGCTGGAACGCGGCCGCGCTCAGCATCGCCCGAAGCAAGCGAAGCACCCGGCTCGCTGCACCCTACAGACCGATCGCCTCCCGGCGCGGCCCGATGAAAGCCCTCGTCGCCATCAAGCACACCCTGCTCACCGCGATCTGGCACCTGACTCACCTACGACGTCGGCTTGGTAGCGACGGCCATCCGCCTCGACCAGCCCGCGACCACCCTCACCAGCGACCCCGCAACCTCCAGTCGCTGACAGACGAGGATCCCCTCGTACGCGTCGTGCCTGTCTGATCTGACCAGCCGTGGGCCCTGACGGGTCGGTAGCTGCCATCGAGGCCCCCGGTGAGCAGCTTCACCGGTCCCGAACGTCGACGAAGCGTGCCCCTGACCCCCGGACGACACAGGAAGGACGATCCCTCTCGAGCGTCCGACGCCCCGCTCAGAGCATCGGGGATCGAGTATGAACTCGTCGCCTCCGCTTCGGCAGATTACCGACCTGGTGCCGCAGGCGTTCGAGGCTTGTCGCCCCAGCACCGGCGGTCTACGGCCTGGTCCAGTGGACCCCCGGCGCCAAGCTCATCCCGCTACTGCACGGTCAGCCGTCGTCGATTCCGGCGCAGATCGCCGCGCTCGCCGAGCAGCTGCGCACCACCGGACGCGCCGCCGGCCTCGCGCTCGCCCAGGCCACCACGCCCGAGCGGGCCGCCGCCGTCTTCGGGCTGCAGTACGAGCGGTATGCAGGCCCGCCCCAGCCGATCCGTACCGCGCAGGCCCGGGCGAGCTGCGACAGTTACGCCGGCAGCACCCCCCACGTCGATGCCCGGCGGCCCGAGCACGTCGGTGGCGCTGCCGGTCGTCGACGTCGACCTGGCGGCCGTGTGCGGCACCACCATCCCGGCCGACAACGTCGGCGGGCTGCCGGCCGGCGGCGGGGTCGGGCAGGACACTTCGGCCATCGCCTGCCCCAATGGTGTCCCCGACCGGCTCGAGGCCTCCCCCGGCGCCGTCCCGATCCGGATCTGCACGGTCGCGCTGTTCGACGTCAACACGCTGCTCGTCAGCAACCTCAGCGCTCTGCTCGCGGCGGCCGCCACCGACGGCATCAGCCTGGGCGGTGGGGCGTTCCGCTCCCACGCCTCGCAGATCAGCCTGCGCCGGGCGCACTGCGGACCCAGCACGTACGACATCTGGCAGCGGCCCTCGCGTGAGTGCCGGCCGCCTACCGCCATCCCCGGGCAGAGCCTGCACGAATGGGGCCTGGCGGTCGACACACCCAGGGCAGCGCCGGGCTGTCCCGCGCGTCGTCCGGCTACGCCTGGCTGCAAGCCAACGCCGCCACCTACGGGCTGATCAACCTGCCGAGCGAGCCGTGGCACTGGAGTTCGACTGGGTCGTAGGTTGAGTTAGGTGGGTGACGGGGCAGGGTCGGACTTGACTAAAGTAGTCGTGGCGGTGCGGCGAAGAGGCCGACCGGGCGCACTTTCATTGCCTGATCGCATACACTCAGTTGAAACGTCTCGGCTCGTGCCGCGGTTGGCCGGGGCTACGAGTTCGTGTCCGTGGTCGTCGTAGAGGCGCGCTCAGCCCGCCGCAGGGTGCGGTAGACGGTGGAGCGCGAGACGTCGAACAGCTCGCCGAGGTCGCTGGCGCCGTACCGCCCCGCGAGGTAGCTCTCCACGACGACCTCCTCTTGCTTGCGGTTCAACTCCGGTGACCTCCCTGCGAGTTGTCCGCTGGCTCGTGCGGCGCGCAGACCCTGTTTGGTCTTTCGGCTGTGCCTCATCGACCTGACCTCCGTCGCCGGTTCAAGAGATGCGGCGAGAAGCTGCAGCGCCGGCCCTTCAGCGGTTGCCGGACGTCGCCGACAGCCAGCGCCACCTCTGCAGCGATCAGCTTGCCGAGCAGGTTGACGGCGTCGGGCGTGGAGCGCGCCAGGCGGAACAGCGCAGTGACGACCAGGGTGTCCCCGCAGCGCACAGCGGCCAGCGCCTCTCCCAGCGCCGGCCGCGGCCGGGTCATCCCCACCAGCCCCGCGTCGAGGTAGACCCGATCAGGCGCGACGGCGAGCGCGAGCAGTTCGGCGCGCTGCTGCTCGGCGTCATTACCGAAAAGCGACGTCCGCGCGTAGCCGGCGGTCAGGGAGGACATGCCGGCAGTGTGCCGGATAACGCTGGGCGGCGGGACTCTGCTCCGTACACGTCATGTGGGACGCCGACCGACCGGCACTGCCTCTGACCTGCGGCGTCCCGTTACTAAGCAAGTCGTTAGTAGGTGGACCTACGCTTAGCATGTGATGTAGGCCAGGTCCGGGTCGCGGAAGAAGCCGCAGATGAGGTCGGGCAGGGCCTTGAGTCGTGTGAGGGCGTTGAATGCCTTGCCGTGCAGGTCG